>Ga0136652_1001327_pt1 | contig 10569 bp, 9 predicted proteins | sample ConPoolayeEmetaG_FD_94864 | JGI IMG/M metagenome (GOLD analysis project Ga0136652, IMG submission 94864) | Hot spring microbial mat communities from California, USA to study Microbial Dark Matter (Phase II) - Cone Pool mat layer E metaG... ...
AAACTGTAAAAAAGCACCAAAAATTAAGTCTATTTGCGTTTTTTTCTTTATTTTGTCTATTAAAATTTCTAAAGCTTCTTCAGAAGATTTTTTTTTGCTTCCATGTGCTAATAATATGATTGCTTCTTGCATTATAATCCTTTCAATGCTTTGTTAATTGAATCTATAGTTTTTTCAATATCATCATAGCTATGTGCATAAGATACAAACATTGTTTCAAATTGTGATGGTGGTAAATATACCCCTTCTTTTAGCATAATTTTGAAATAGGCTGCATAGTGCTCAATATTTGAGTCCTTAGCACTTTGATAATCAACCACATTTTTATTTAAAAAAAATGGGCATAACATTGATCCTATGCTATTTATCTTTAAAGGAACACCATATTTTTCTGATGCAAATTCATAAGCTTTTTTTAATGTATTAGCTTTTTCTGAAATATCTTTATAAATCGATGGATTATCTCTGAGTATTTTTAAAGTAGCCAATCCAGCTACAGTTGCAACTGGATTACCTGAAAGAGTACCAGCCTGATATACAGGTCCTAATGGTGAAATTTTTTTCATAATTTTTTTGCTTGCGCCATAAACACCAATTGGCATTCCGCCACCTATTATTTTGCCTAAAACTGTAATATCTGCGTTAATACCAAAATATTGTTGAGCACTACCATAATGTAACCTAAAGCCTGTTATAACTTCATCAAAAATTAAAAGAATACCATATCGATAAGTTAAATCCCTGACTAGTCTAAGGAATTCTAGGTCAGGTAGCACAAGACCCATATTGCCACATACAGGTTCTATTATTACTGCTGCAAGTTCGTTTTTATATTTTTTTATAACTAATTCTGTATTTTCACAATCATTATAATTAGCAATGATGGTGCTTTTTGTATAATCTTTAGGTATTCCGTCGCTGTTAGGTATGCCTGTAGTTAATAACCCCGAGCCAGCCTTAACTAACAAACCATCAACACAACCATGATAACAACCCTCAAACTTTAGTACCTTTTCTCTCCCAGTATACCCCCTGGCAAGTCTGATTGCACTCATTACCGCCTCAGTACCAGAATTAACCATTCTTATCATTTCTACAGTATCAATTGCTTCACAGATAATTTCTGCAAATTCTACTTCTATAGCTGTAGCTGTACCAAAGCTTGTCCCATAACTAACTGCTTTTTTAATTTCTTCAGCAACAATTGGGTTTGAATGACCTAATATCATAGACCCCCATGATCCGATATAATCAATGTATTCGTTATCGTCTTCGTCTATTAGCTTTGAGCCATATGCTTTTTTAATAAAAACTGGAGTAAGCCCAACATTCTTAAATGACCTAACAGGGCTATTTACACCTCCCGGGATTAATTTTTTTGCTTTTTCATATATTTTTTTTGACTTAATTATCACTCTTATAAACTATCCTTTCAATTATAAAAATTATAAAATCTATTTTAAAAAACTATATATTTTATTTTAATCCCAACTATATTCGTTATTTTTTATCATTGATGCAAACTGGATTGCGAAATATGTAATAATAATATCAGCACCTGCACGTTTAATTGCTGTTAAAATTTCAAAAATTGCAGATTTCTCATCTATATAACCACTTTTTGCAGCAGCTTTTACCATAGAATATTCACCACTGACATTATATGCAGCTATAGGAACACAAAAATGATCTTTTAAAAAATTTATGATATCCAAATAAGCAAGAGCAGGCTTTACCATTATGATATCCGCTCCTTCATTAATATCAAGTTCAGCCTCCTTTAAAGCTTCATATTTATTACATATATCCATTTGATACGTTTTTCGGTCTCCAAAAACTGGCGCTGAATCTAAGGCTTCTCGAAAAGGACTATAAAAAGATGAAGAATATTTAATACTATAGGACATTATTATTGTATCTAAAAAACCTTTTTCATCTAAGGCATTTCGTATTTTCAAAACCCTGCCATCCATCATATCAGACGGTGCAATAATATCAGCCCCAGCATCAGCAAAACTTAAAGCAGACTTTACAAGTATATCGACTGAAATATCATTTTCAATTTTACAATTTTTAATAATACCGCAATGTCCATGTGTTGTATAGGCACAAAGACAAGTATCGGCTATTAAAATTATCTCAGGAAAATTTTTTTTAGCAATTTTTATAGTTTTTTGAACAATACCTTTATTATTGTACGCCCCAGAAGCCATTTCATCTTTATTATCAGGAGTTCCAAATAAAATTACACCAGGTATTCCTAAATCTTGAATTTTCTCAAGCTCTTTTAATACATTATCAATTGATAACCTATAAATGCCTGGCATTGATTTTACTTCATGCTTTATATTTTTACCTTCAACAACAAATAATGGATATATGATATTATTAATTGAAATATTAGTTTCTCTAATTAATTTTCTTATCATTTTGTTTTGTCGTAATCTTCTTGGTCTTTTCAATAGTTCCAATGTTATTTCCTCCAAGTAAACTTGTATTAATTTTTTTCAAACTCTAATAAAAATTTTAATGTTTAATGAGTATAAGTAATTTATTATTTTAAAGTTTAAAATTAGAGCAATTTTTAATATTTTTTACATATGTAAACTCATGTAATTTCTTTAATTTTACTAATTATTCCATCCACTGTATAAACATCTGGATATAAAATTTCTTTAAAACCCAGTTCTCTAGCAGCTTTTGCTGTTACAGGACCAATACAAACAACTTTTATATTATGAAGCTTAGTAATGTTTTCTTTACCTAATATAGATACAAAATTATTAACTGTTGAAGGGCTTGTAAAAGTTATAAAGTCTAAATAGCCTTCTCTAAGTACATCAATAAATTGTTCTTTGTTAATATCACTTTTTACGATTTTGTAAGCAATTAAATTTTTTACCTTTATTCCCTTTTTCTCAAGGCCATTTTTTAATATGTCGTTTGCAATATTTGATCTAACAAGAAGTACTTTTTCATTTTCATTTAATATCCTTAAAAGTCCCTCTAAAAGTTTTTCAGAAGTATACTCACACGGCATAAAGTTAATTAAAACTCCAAAATCATTAATTTTTTTTGTAGTTTCCTTACCTATTGAAGCAATTTTTAAGCCTGATAAACTCCTTAAATCTATTTTTTTCATCTTCATTCTATTAAAAAAAGTACTCACACCATTTACGCTTGTAAAAACAATCCAATTAAATGTTTTTATATTTGTGAGTACTTCATCAAACTCGCTATAATCATCTATTTCAGCTATTTCTATTGTTGGAAACTCTAAAACTTCTCCACCTATTTCTTCAATTTTTTTGATAAACTCCTTAGAATTTTCTTTAGCCCTAGTAACCATAATCCTTTTACCAGCAAGTTTGCCAAAGGGAAACCAGTTCAATTTGTTTCTAAGCTTAACTACTTCCCCGATGATTATCACTGCTGGGGAATTGAGATTATAAACTTTAACCTTTTCTAAAATATCTCCAATAGTACCCTCAACCACTTTCTGATTAAAAGTAGTACCATTCACAACTATAGCACAAGGTGATGAAATATCTTTCCCGTTTTTAATTAAATTTCTTATTATAAATTTTATATTTTTTAAACCCATTAAAAAAACAATTGTTCCCTCTATTTTTGATAGAATCTTATAATCAATATGATTTTTTTTATCTTTATCTTTTTTATTACCTGCAATTATATGCAATGAAGAACAAAAATTACGATGAGTTACAGGAATACCAGCATATGCAGCAACTGCTATAGCTGAGGTTACACCTGGAACTATTTCAAAATTCACACCATTTTCTGCTAGATATTCTGCTTCTTCACCTCCTCTTCCAAATAAAAAAGGGTCTCCTCCTTTTACTCTGGCTACTATTTTATCATCATATGCATACCTAACAAGCAAACTATTAATTTCTGATTGACTCAAGGTATGATTTTTAGGACTTTTTCCAGCATAAATAAAAACAGCATCTTTTTTAGCATGCTTTAATATATTTTTGTTTATTAGTCTATCGTATATTATCACATCGGCCTTTTGTATACATTCAACAGCTTTAATTGTTAAAAGTTTATAGTCACCTGGTCCAGCGCCAATTATAAAAACCTTTCCCATTAGCTACCTTGCAATTTTTGTAAATTGTTTTTTTAAACTATATGAAAAATAATTTAATGCAAACTTATTTAATACTTTTAAATCAAAATAATTTAATTTATTTATTTAAAATTTTTTATCAACAGAGCTAATTTTGTTTAAAATTTCATCAGCAAGCTTTTCACCCAATAACTCAGCATCATTTTTATTACCACATATTTGTGATTTAATATACTGTTTGCTGTTTTTAGTAGCATACATCCCTAACAAATTAAGGGTATCTTTCTCTATATAAGCATAAGCACCTACTGGAGTGTTGCAATCAGCTCCAAGCTTGCTCATAAATGCTCTTTCAGCTTTAAGCTCAAGAGCTGAAGTTTCATTATGCAAACATTTAATTAAGAAGCTAACATCCACCCCTTTTAAAACTTCAATACCTAATATACCTTGACCTGGAGCCGGAATCATATCTTTTACATTAAAATAATGGCAATACAAATTTTTAATTCCAAGTCGATTTAATCCAGCTGCTGCAATAATAATTCCATCATATTTCTTGTTATAAAGTTTCCTAAGTCTAGTTAAAATATTCCCACGTAAAAGTTTTATTTTTAAATCTGGACGCATTGACAAAATTTGTAACTCTCTTCTTAAGCTGCTAGTCCCAATAGTTGCCCCGTATTCCAAATCTGCTAATGTTTTTTTTTGATTTAATATTAAAACATCTCGTGGATCTTCACGCACAGAAACTGCACAAATACATAGTTCTTCGGGTATAACAATGGGCATATCTTTCATACTATTAACAGCAAAATCAATTTCTTTTTTAATTATTGCTTTCTCAAGCTCTTTAACAAATAACCCCTTGCCTCCAAAATTATATAGTGCTTTGTTAATTACCATATCGCCTTCAGTTTTAAATTTTATTATTTCAAATTCTAGTTCGGGAAAATTTTTCTTAATCTCATTAATTACCCAATTAGTCTGTGCTAATGCTAAAGCACTGCTACGACTACCAACCTTATACTTTTTTTTCATTTTTGCTGTCTCTAATAATTACTTCAAGCTTTTCATTTAAAATTTTTTCTTTCAAAGGGATACCTGCCAAGACTTTATTAGTTATGCTTTTAAGAATTTTTTTTCTTAAATTAATATCATTTACTTCTTTTTTAATTTTTTCTCTATATTTATAAAGCGTCAATATAAGCTTTTCTATATTACGAGGTATTTTTTTTTTAAGAAAGTCCTTTAAATATGCAGCTAATAAAGGATATTTCCCCGAGGTTGAAATACCAATAACAATATCACCTTTTTTAATAATAGCCGGGAAAATAAAACAGCTTTCCTTAAAACCATCGACAACATTAACTAATTTATTTTTATTTATCGCAGTAGCTTTTATAGTATCATTAATACTACTGTTAGAAGTTGCTGCTACAACCAAAAAAGCATCTTCAATATCTGTTGCATCAAACTCTTTTTTTTCAATAATAATCTTTTTTTTGTTACAAAGATTTTGAAGCTTTTTTGTAAAGGATGGACTTACTACCTTTATTTCAGCATCAAAATTAAGTAACTGACTTACTTTCCTTTGAGCTGTACTGCCTCCTCCTATAACTACACACTTTTTGTCTTTAAGATCAACAAATAATGGGAAAAATGCCATATTTTTAAAATTAGTTAAAATTTTTTATTTATAATATTTTTTAAGCTTTTTACTCTAAAAACTCATTTTTTTAATGACTCTGCTAAGTATTTTAAAAATACTTTTGTGTCTCCAAAATATTGACAGTCTTTAAAACTATAAATAAATTTTTTTATTATATGACGTGATGTATTGTATACATATCTTTTAATTGTTTCTTTATCATTTGTAGAAGATTCATTGAGCCTTGATAACAAAACATTTATATTCCTGTTCACATACCCAAAAGCATTTTCCTCTATTTCTTTTACTAATGGAAGTATTTGTCTAAATTTATACCATTTCTCAAATTCAAAAACCATTTCTTCAACTATTTGTTCTGCTCTTGATACTTCTGAAAGTCTTTTATAATTATTTTCCTCTGCAACTGATCTTAGGTCATCTATATTAAAATAACGCACGTTAGGTAAATAGGATATAGATGGGTCAATGTCTCTTGGAACTGCAAGGTCTAAAAAAACTCTTTCCTTAGAAACATTAATAACTTTTTCTAATAAATCACGAGTTATGGTATAGTGGGGGCTTGATGTTGAACTAATTATTATATCTGATAAATCTATAAACTCATATCTTTTTGAATACTCAACTGTATTTATATAATTTATCACATTGTTTTTTTTATTTCTTCCATTAAATGAACGACTAGTATTGTAGATTTTTTTTATATTATTAGAAATCAAGTTATTAATTAAAATTTTCCCCATATTCCCTGAGCCAATTACAAATGCAATTTTATTTTCAAAATTCTCTTTAAATATATCCTTAAGTAATTTTACTGCAATTGAACCTATTGAAACAGGTTTTTTTGAAACATCAGTTTCTGTTTTGACCTTTTTTGCTGTATAAATTGCGTCCATAAAAAGCTTATTTAAGATTACTTTTGAAGACTTTAAGGAAAGTGCTTTTTCAAAAGCATCTTTAACTTGACCTATAATCTGATCTTCTCCTATTACAAGAGAATCAAGCCCGCTTGCTACCTTAAAAAGATGCTTTACTGCATTTAATTGAAAATAACAATAAAAGTATTTTCTCAAATTGTATATGTCTAAATTCTTAAAACGACAAAGCTCTTCTTCAATCACTTCTTGATCAAAAAAGCCTGTCTGAGAATAAACATAAACTTCAGTTCTATTACAAGTTGAAAGCAACACACACTCATCAACAAAAGGCAATTTTTTTAACTTAATTAATGCTTCGGGTAAATCTTTTTCATTGAATGATAATAATTCCCTTATTTTTATATCAGCAGTTTTATGATTTATACCACAAACAAAAATATCCATAACTTTAAATTCTATATTTAAATAATATTAATTATTATTTAATTACAAACAATTACATATCTAATTAGTTCATGCTGAATAATTCTTCATGCTGAATAATTCATTAATTTGTAAAAAATTTGAATTCATTAAGCACAAATTTTTTAAGTTTTTAAATTTTAGTCAAATATTCAAATTCAGCATGAACTAATTACCCAACAAATATAATATATATGATATATAATATATATATAGATACCTTTAGTATATAGACTTTCTATATCCATGTGAGAATTTTGCGTCGTAAAGTTTTGAAAGTTCAAAATTGTCGCCTAAAAAATTACCCACTATAAAAAGTGCAGTCTTTTTAATATTACTTCTTTTTGCTTTATCTAGTATGTTTTCTAAAGTACCTTCAATTATCTTTTGGTCTGGCCATGAAGCTTTATAAACAATTACTGCAGGAGTTGACTTTGCGTAATATTCTTTTAGTGATTCAACAACTTTTTCAACCCTGTTTATACTTAAAAAAAAGACCATAGTCGCATTATGTTTAGCAAGTAAACTAATATTTTCCTTGGGTGGAACTTTAGTCTTACCTTCAATTCTAGTAATGATTATAGTCTGGCTAACACCTGGAAGAGTGTACTCCTTTTTTAAAGCAGCAGCCGCAGCACAAAACGAACTTACACCCGGAATTACTTCATATTTAATATTTTTTTTGTCCAATAAATTCATTTGTTCTCTTATTGCACCAAAAATAGAAGGATCACCACTATGTAACCTAACGACTAATTTCTTTTGTAAAGAATATTTTTCCATTATTTCAATGATTTCATTTAGAGTCATTGATGCACTATTAAAAACAATACTTTCTTTTTTTAAATACTTTAGTAAATCTTTATTAACAAGTGAACCAGCATATATAACAACATCTGCTTTTTTTAGTATCTTAAGTCCTTTAACTGTTATAAGCTCTGGGTCACCAGGACCAGCTCCAATAAAAATTATCATAAGTTAAATACATTCTTATATAATTTTTAATATAGCATAATATTTTTTAAATAAATTAATACCAAGGCAAATTACATATAAAAAAACTCTTATGCCTACAGACATAAGAGTTAATTATAATTATTATTAAATTAAACCTATCATCCGTAGGCAAAGTTAAATTATAGCAGGTCTCCTGGCTTACGGGACTATACCCTTTGCCTTCCCAGCACATAGTTGCCAGTGGCTTTAATTAAAGGGTACACACCCGTTTACAGTGGCGGGACCGCTCCGGATTTTCACCGGATTCCCTATTAAGAAATAACTTCACTATAATTTATTACAAAAATTTTATTTATTTTAAATTTTAATTGAACAAAATAAAAAGTAACAAGTATCTCAGACTATAAAAAAGAACATCTAGATAAAATTTATTTCAACATTTAATTAGATGTTGGCTTATAAAAATTTTCATTTTATAAACATTACCAATATTATATATTTTTTAGATAGTGTCAAGTAATTAAACTCAAGTAATTTAAATTTTTTCTTTTAATTTTTTTAATTTTTATTTCCATAAATCTATCTCATTTTCCTTAAGATCTGTTCCTAATAACTTCCCTTTATAATTAAACACAGCACTTCTTATAAATATCTTATTGTCACACATTTTCTCTGCTTCTTTTGATACAATAGTTGCAAGATTACTAAATACATCAAAAGCCTTATTTCTTAAAATAATATCAGCCGCGTTTTCAGCAGTTTTACATTTTTTAAGAATATCATAAGCTAATTCCTTATAATTGCAGATTTTTGCTATTTTAGAAAGTGTTTCTATTCTTTTATCTATAACAGCAGAAGAAGTATCTTTTGCTCCTGCAGCAACTTTTACCAATTTTCCAATATGTCCACATAATAAAATTTTTTTTATATTTTTCTTTGAAGCATATTCTAAAGAGTGCCCAATATAATTAGAAAACTGAATAATTTTTTCTTTTTCTATGGAAAAATAATTCCTACAAAGATTTTCTCCAATATTTCCAGGCACAAAAACAATATTAATAAAACCTAAAGAAGCCACCACGTCTATTGATATTTCAATTGTTTTTTTAATCGCATCAACAGACTTTGGCTCCACATAACCTGTAGTTCCTAGAATAGAAAGCCCCCCTTTTATACCAAGCCTGGGATTAAAGGTTTTTTTTGCAATTTTTTCACCTTCAGGAATTGAAATCGTTATTATATATCCATTACCAGGCTTGATATATTTATTTATATTTTCAAATATCATTTTCATAGGCACGGGGTTTATTGCTGGTTTACCTACCGGTACTTGTAGACCTGGTAAAGTTACTACACCAACTCCTTTACCCGCTTTTATTTCAATACCTGATGAACTAGAATATCTTGTCTCAACTACTATTTCTATACCATTTGTTATATCTGGGTCATCTCCTGAATCTTTAATTGCTTTTATTTTTATCCAGTCTTTCCCAGTTTTTACATCCGTAAAATTAATATTTACCAAATCACCACAAGGAAGTCTAACTATTTCACTTTTTGGTATTAATCCACTTGAAAGATATCTGACACCTGCAGCAGCCGCAGCAGACACATAAGTTCCGGTTGTAAATCCTTTTCTTAAAACATGCTTTTTGTCTGTTATATCACTTATCATATTTTATTAGTTTCTTTGAGCTTGCCTATTTATGAATATGTTAATTATTGCATTCATAACTGCAGCAGCAAGGTTGCTCCCACCTCTTGTACCAGGAAGAGTTATATGTGGAACTAAATTCTGTGATGTTAACTTTTCTTTTGATTCTTTAGCACCAACAAAACCTACAGGTAAACCAGCTATAAAAGATGGGAGTTTTTTTATATCATTTTCTTCACGAATAATTTCTAATATTTCAAACAAAGCAGTTGGAGCATTCCCAATTAGTATTATAGAATTAGGGATCAAGTCTTTTATATGTCTTATTGCAGTAGCAGCCCTTGTTTTGCCAGACAATTTAGCTTCCCTTAAGATTTCTTTTTTATCAATAAAACAAAATAATTTTATTCCTTTTTCTCTAAGCCATTTTTTCCTTATACCTGCTTCAACCATTTTAACATCAGTAATTATGTTGCTTTTTTTATAAATAGCCCTAACTGCAGCGTCTATTGCACCAGGCGATATTATAATTTTCCAGTATAAATCAATATCACCAGTTGCATGAACAATTCTTGACCTAATTTCCTTTTCTTCAATATTAATATTTGGATTTCCTACAAGGTCATCTATTATTTTCATACTTTTTTCTTCAATTTCATTTCTAATTAACATAACTATTCCTTCTAATTTGATGATTTTAAACTAAACACTGTTTTAATTTTTTAATTTTTCACATAACGTTTTTGGTACAAAAGCTTTAATCATTTTTTTAAATAATTGTAAATAATTTAGCATATTTGTTAAAGTTTTTAAATTTTAATATTTATTTTTATATATAATATACACAATATTGATATAC
>Ga0136652_1001328_pt1 | contig 10566 bp, 7 predicted proteins | sample ConPoolayeEmetaG_FD_94864 | JGI IMG/M metagenome (GOLD analysis project Ga0136652, IMG submission 94864) | Hot spring microbial mat communities from California, USA to study Microbial Dark Matter (Phase II) - Cone Pool mat layer E metaG... ...
CGTATTAGCTCCGCGTAGCTTGGCATCAGTAACATGTTTGTTAGCTGCTGCATCGTTAGGGGAATTGTTCCACCATACTTCAACATGGTGATTATAAGTGGCTGAATCGTATCACTGAGCTTTCTTGTCTGTTCACTGTCTAGGGGGTCGTACTCTATGCTTATTCCGCAGACCATTGTTGTTCCTCGGTCAAAGGGGATGATAGCCCATCTTATGGGTAAAGGTTCGTCCGGAGAAACGAAGTATTTCAAGCCCAAGTTTTCAAATTGGAGATTAACTTCTTCTACGAATGGAATTATCTTACCTAGGGGCATGCAGCACCAGAATCCAAAAAATCCTCCGCCACACTGGTGCATTACAGCCTCCCCTCTATGAGTTGTAAAGTCTTGCAAGTATTTCATCATTTTATCTGAATTAAAATAGACTAATTTGCCGTTGTTTTCCTTAATGCAAATCCTTTCTGTTATTTTCTTTTCGGCATCAACCTTCTCAGCAGCGCCCTCGAGTTCGATGAAAAGGTACCAAGAGGAGTCTGGTATCATAGATTTTATTTGCTCACGGGCTCTGCGGTCTGTTTTATCCTCATGATCCGTTACTATCGAAAATAGGTGACTTGCATTATATGCCAAAACGGAGTTTCCAATATCATTTCTCTGCGTTGCTTTCATGGCTCCAAGCAAATCCTTCAAGCCATTAAACTCATACCAAAGGAACTCGTTTTTCTCACCAACTGGAAATAGGCGAACAACCATCTTAGTTACTATGCCATAGGCACCTAAACTCCCTCTAAATAATCCAACAAAATCAGGTCCGAAACATAGCCGGACATAAGGGTTAAGTTTCTCAAAACCAGGGACAGCTTGTGAACCTGTTCTTAACAATTCACCATTTGGAAGAACAACTTCAAGCGAAACTACGGGGTCTGTCCATCCATAACGCGCATTGTAGGGACGCATATTCGCAGAAACAAAGTTACCTATCAAACCCCCAGTGTATCCTCCTACTTTACAAACCGTTTTAAGTCCGTGCTTCCTAGCTTCCGCATCAAGTCTCCCATATGATACACCCGGTTCAATGGTAGCTGTCATAGACTCTTCATCAATTTCAATTATCCGATCCAACCTGCTCAAATCAAGTATCATAGATCCTCTCTCTGTTGGAATTGAAATACCAGCCATATTTGTTCCAAAGGCAACTGGTGTGATAGGTGTTTTATACCTATTAGCTATTTTAACTACCCTTTGAACCTCTTCAACACTACCAGGAAAAACAACTAAACTAGGCATAACTGGCTTGCCGTGAAATTTTTCCAGTAAAGGCGAGAATGAATCTCTCAAATAAGGAATAAGATCCTCTACAGCATCCGACACAAAGCGTTCCCCAACTGCTTCCCTCAATTCTTCAAGAAGATTTATACTATAAGAAAAATATTCTTTCATGGATAAAGCCCCCTTCAACCATTAATGCATCCACCGCCAAAACATTCTAGGCCTATTTTCTACCAACATATCTCCTGAAAGTCACCTCTTACCATAAAAATGGAGAGAAAAAGGCTTATTCATCGTTCCTTTAACATAATTCGCACCTTACATTTTGTGTTTGTAAATTCATCCAAGTTGTAGTCGTAGTCGTAATCAGAACCAGAGGGTATTCCCAGTGCAAGATAGGCGCATATCATAGTTGCAATGGAACAGACGTGGGCTCTACTATAAGTAACCACCTTTTCTGTATGAAACGCTTTGCAAACTTCGCTGTAGGGGCAATTATCAACTTCCATTTTGACTGTGCTTGCATCCATTACACTATAACTTGCACCTGGAGGCATCGTTTTGAAAATTGTCAACTTATTTACCACCTGTTTAAATTCACTTCCAATATCTATGCTACTAATGTCTTGTCTGGTGTTACCTTGTTTGTTTATTGACTCCAATTTTTTGTTCATAGCTTTAGCCATCTCGTTAACTGTTATACGGCGCACAACTCCAGATGAACCCGCCAGATAAGCCTCTGCCCGAGCCATACCGTACATTAAAGCACCAAAGATATGCGGATACTGTTCAATATTACTTTTCAGATAATTTTTTACTTGAGACAAATCCCATTCTTCCGAACCCTCAGGCAGCGTATCTCCAAGCTTCTTGGCTGCAAACTCCAAAGCAAACTTTTTTACAAAACGCGTATAAACAGGGCCGAACAGTTTTTCTTCGACAATTTTCACATTCGCAATACCTATATCTAAGATGGTATGAAAGTCAATTTCGTTATACGGTGTTTCTATCCTTTCCATTCACTCACATCCTCTTTTTCCCAAACAGACAAAAAACAAGTTAATATTACAAACTTATACTTATTAAATTTTTCTCAAATAACAAATCAAAAAATTGCGTACTTTTTAACAAGATTTGCAAATTTTGCAAAAATTAATTCCCCAGCACACTAACAAGAAAAAAATCACAAAGTATATTATGAATTTATAGATACCGCACAATTTTGGGATTTTTAATGAAACTATCCATTAATTGAAAAAAATCATTCATCAATTATTTAAAATTTTAACAAGAATACATGACTCGATAGTATTAAATTATTTGGTTTTTCCCCTTCGGGGAATATCTCCTCCTCAGAGGTTTTTCCGACCACTATCCTCTAAATTGGAAAACCCCTAAAATAAAAAGTGTTAAACCACAAAACTAAATAGCTCCATAATTCCTCGCCAAAAAAAGGGAGGGTTTATGGGGAGTTTTTGATTCTTTTCTCATTTGTCTGTTTTATGGCTCTTTCTTGTACGGTTTAAGAATTATGGTTGTTATGAAGACTGCTGCCGCCCCGCCGACGATGCCAAAAATTAGGAGCACTGTCTGCTCAGAGGATGCGGAGAGCTGGTTTAAAATAGCTAAGCCTAGAATGATGATTATTTGGGAGTTTGGGGAGCCGAAGGGGCCGATCCTATTGTAGAAAACTGCTTTATCAGTAAAGTTTACTTCTTCCTGGTGTCCTTCGAAAGCCTCAACCTTAATCCTCTCATCGCCAACAACCTGAACAACAAGAGTATAATCTTTATCTCTAACAGTTTCTGGATATATTCCAACCAGATGGTATATGACCTTACCACTCTCAATGGATACTTCTGTGAAGTCTGGGCCTGTGGCGTTGAACACTCCTATTGGAAGAGGCGCTAATACGTCTCCTCCGACAGATACAACCATCTGCGACGCATTATAAACATAGTAGACGAGGGCCAGCTGAGTACTATAGTTCCAGACTCCTGGTTGACTCCCTTCAAGGAACCAGTTTCCACTCAGCCTACCAGGAAGGTCATAATCTATTTTTCCGCTTCTGGGTTCACCAACTCTATTAACCTTCTGGTAGGCCTCCTCCCTTAGGCTCTCTTCAAGATAGTCCAGCGGACAAACCGCATGCACACTTACCTCATAACCATAGGTTTCGGGGTGAATGAAGTTCAGTGTAACATCATAATCCATTGCGCCCCAATCGAACCATGCTCTTTCTGGCTGCTTCTCTGCCCTACCGACTACTTGTCCTGCTTCGACTGGTATATTGACTTGAGTAAATCCTGTTATTTTTCCAGCTTTTTCCAATATCCAATCCGCTAGGCCTACTATGTGGTCGAGAGTGCTATAAATAGTGGGTGTATGCCTTATTAATAGAAAGTAGTCTTGATAGGTTTCTCCCTCCCGAGTTTTATTCCAAATACATATTATGGCTCCGTTTGCTGGTGCAACTACATCGTGGGTTCCGTCTTTTAGTACAAAGTATATGTGGTCGGTGGGAAAAGTGTGGCTGGGAGGGTTTAAGTTTCCTAGTGGTACTATGGAATCGTAGGCGTCGTCCTCCAGGGGGATGTGTGTGAAGGTGAATTTTCCTTGGGAAACTGGAATATTTGCATCCATTGTATAGCTGTTGGCGGTTGTTTTGAAAAGCAGTAAGTCAGCATTTATTTGTTGTTTTAGATTATAATTTATTTGACTGAAACCAAATCCAGCTAGAAGGATAACGATAATGGCCACGACAATAATCTTTTTACCCGGACTCATAATTTTCAGTCTCCTTTAATTTTTCTGAGCCAAAATGAGCGTTTGTTGCTGTTTTGTGGATGGGCTAATCGCTTTTCCCTAATTATATTGTGTCCTAACTTGAAATATATTTTTTTGGGATTTGCCCTTTTGTAGAATTTATTGGTCTTTTTTATCTATAAATTTAGAAATTTATTTAGGAAATTAGGGTGAAATGCTAAAAGTTGTGTACATAAATAATGTTAAAACGTTTTTGTATAGTGTCCTTATTTTGTTCTCCTTAACACTTTGCGTATCGACAACTGTTTGAATTGGGGCGAAAAATCGGATTTTATCAGGTTCCCAAGCCGAAAACTTAGCTACCACAAGACATCACAAGAAAACCCCTGTGAATGAAGCAAGACACCAACTTTTTACAGTGTTAATTTGAAAAATTTTCAGAATTCAACTAAATGTTTTGAAAAAAATAGAATTACGCAACAGAGCGAAAACTAATGTGTAAATGGAAAAATAGTTTGGGAGTTTCCCTTCATTTTGATCTAGACTTAATGGTAGTTATTGGAATCCTTTTTTGGCTTTTTGGAGGAGGGTTATAACTTCACTGTCACTGGTTTGGCTAAAATCATAGTAGAACTGGCCTACAGCTTCGAATGGCTCTTGAGTAATTAGTGAAATTACCTCGTCAGCTTCCTCCTTAATTTTTTTCACTGCGCTTGGGGGTCCAACTGGTACTGCTACCACAATTTTTTTGGGTTTCTGTTTTCTTATTGAGCGGATTGCCGCCCTCATGGTGGCTCCGGTTGCCAATCCATCATCCACCAGGATAACAACCTTATTTTTTAAGGGGATGGGTTCTAGGTCTCCGCGGTAAGTTTTTGTTCTTCTCTCAATTTCCTTAATTTGCCTCTCAGCCTCCTCCCTAACATATTCGTCTGAGAATGACACATACCTTTTTATTTCTGGATCAATTATTATGGTTCCGTCCTGTGCAACGGCGCCTATGCCGAGTTCGGGATCTATGGGTGAGGGTATTTTGCGTGGAACAACTATATCCAAAGGGGCACCCAATTCTTTAGCCACTTCATAGCCCACAACCACGCCTCCCCTGGGAATAGCCAGAACGACTGTGTCGCTTCCCTTATAATCTAACAATTCCTCGGCCAACTTTTTACCCGCATCAACCCTGTCTCTAAACATCTATTCCACCAAATTCTCGAGTTTTAAAAATTGTTCCAATGGTATTTGGGGAGGATATACCTTTTATTTCATTACCAAACTTTTTTTCTGTCAAGAGTTTACGTTATTTTTATATCTCAACTTATTATATTGTTTTTTTACCCTAAATTCTTATGGGGATGTGTGTTTTTGCCCAAAGATTTGGTGTCTGAAATAGATGAGATTTTTAGGCCGCGGTCTGTAGCTGTGGTCGGTGTAAGTGACAAGGTGAACAAGCTGGGAAATCTGCTTCTATATAGTTTTGTGGACATTGGATTTGAGGGAATGATTTATCCTATTAATCCCAAAGAAGAGACCGTTATGGGTTTCAAGTGTTATCCAAGCATAAGGGATATTGAGGGCCCCGTTGACCTCGTGGTGGTCTCAGTACATCCAAAATATGTACCCGGAATAATTGATGACTGTGTTGCCAAGAGAGTTAAGGCTGTTGTTATTTTCAGTGCAGGTTATAGGGAGAGAGACGAGGATGGGAGGAGGAGGGAGATGGAGCTTGTGGAGAAGGCGCGGGCGGGCGGTGTACGAATTATTGGTCCCAACTGTATGGGGCTGTACTCTCCCTCGTCCAAGATTTCCTTCTTTCCTGGTATGCCCAGGGAGAAGGGTGAGGTGGCCTTCCTTTCTCAGAGCGGTTCACTAACAAACATTATGGGGTTTTTTGCAAGCCTAAGGGGGATACGCTTTAGTAAAATGATTAGTGTGGGGAACGCCAGCGACTTGGACGTAAATGACTTTTTAGAATACTTGGGAAGCGACCCTGAGACAAAGTTGATTATTTGTTACATTGAGGGGGTTGAGGATGGACGTAGATTTTTCAGATTGGCAAGGGAGATATCGAAGAGGAAACCTATCCTTATTTGGAAAGTTGGGGAAACTGAAGGGGGAAACCGGGCAGTAAGGTCTCATACCGGATCTCTCTCGGGTTCGAAGGAAATTTGGGATGCGGTAATTAAGCAGACTGGCTTGATAAGGGTGGAAAACCATATTGAGCTCATTGGATTCATAACTGCATTTCAAAACCCCTACCTTCCAAGAGGAAACAGGGTTGTGGTTATGTCTGGTCCTGGGGGTCCCGCGGTGTCTACTGCTGATGCTTGCGAGAAGGCTGGGCTCAAATTGGTCAAGCTTTCGGAAGAAACTAAAAAGAGGCTGACTGAAATTATTCCTGAATTTGGAACCAGTGTGTCAAACCCTGTGGATCTCAGTCTCTCATCATCATTTGATGTGGAAATGTATCCCAAAGCCACAGAGATATGTGGACTTGATGAAAACGTGGACATGCTTGTTGAGGTAATTCCCGCCCTGAACAAACAAGTTATTGAAAGATTAATAGAGGTTCAAAAAAGAGTTAGGAAACCAATAGCAGTTATAACCGCTCTAGAGTTTGCCACAGCAAGTTCGCAACTTGGCAAAATGTTCGGAGTAATAAGCCCAGAAGAACTGACCCAAACACTCATGAAAATGTACCACTCGGGAATTTCGGTACACTCATCAGAGCAGGAGGCAGCAAAAGCGCTTGCAGCGCTCCTGAAATATAAGAAGTACCTAGAAAAAGCAGAGTAACAAAATATGCAATATTATCCAAGTGGCGGTTCTAATAATTTATTTTAGTTACTTTTATATCATTAACGTAACATATAGATTTTTACATTTAATCATATTGGAGGATTTCCTTGTCAGAGAATTTGATTTCGCAGATAGACACAATTTTTAATCCGAGGTCTATTGCGGTTACTGGTGCCAGTGACAAGAAGCCTAAACTGGGAAACATGCTTCTCTACAACTTCATTGATATCGGCTATGGGGGAAAACTTTACCCCATTAATCCTCATGAAGAAACAGTGAGGGGGTTGAAGAGTTATCCTAGCCTCAAAGATATTGAAGGCCCAGTAGACCTTTTGGTGGTTTCATTGCGTCCAGATAAGGTGCCCCAAGTAATTGAGGAAGCTGTTGAGAAAGGCGTTAAGGGGGCAATAATTTTCACTTCTGGTTATCGGGAGCAGGGGGATTTGGGGAAGCAAAGAGAGCAAGAGCTGGTTAATATTGCGAGAAGGGGCAACCTGAGAATTATTGGTCCCAACTGTATGGGAATTTATTGTCCCTCCGCTGGTCTGTCTTTTATCCCCGGATTGTCTAAAGAAAGTGGGCCTGTGGCTTTCATATCTCAATCAGGTTCTTTGGCTATGTATCTTGCGTTTGCGGGAAAGGCGAGTGGTGTAGCTTTTAGCAAGGTGGTTAGTCTTGGAAACGCCTGCGATTTAGACGTTAACGATTTCTTGGAGTATTTGGGTTGTGATCCCCAAACCAGAATCATTGCATGTTACTTAGAGGGTGTGGAAGATGGGCGGAGATTCCTCAGATTAGCGAAGCAAATCTCAAAGAAAAAACCTATTATTGTGTGGAAGGTGGGGAGAACCGAGGGCGGTGCTAGGGCTGCGGGCTCGCACACTGGCTCAATTTGTGGTAAAAAGGAAATATGGGATGCGGTTTTTAAACAGGCGGGATTAATAAGAGTGGAGAATGTGTATGAGTTGCTGGGATGTATTACCGCTTTGATTAATTCCTATTTACCTAGAGGCAATAGGGTGGCTGTGGTATCTGCGCCTGGGGGACCGGCTGTTTCTGCTGCAGATGTGTGTGAGCAGGAGGGACTGAGACTGGCTGAGCTGACTGAGAATACTAAAAAGAAACTTTCAGAAATAATTCCCAGTCTGGGAACTAGTACCTTAAACCCCATCGACTTGGGGTTTACTGTGGCTTCGGATAACACTCTTTACTATCGCAGCACAGAAATTGTTGGTCAAGATGAGAATGTTGACATGTTACTGGTATTCGACTTTAGAATGGATAGGGAACTTTTAGAGGCGCTAATTAAGTGCGCGGAGAGGATAAGGAAACCTATTGTCATCGTTACTAATATTGAACAGATGCGAGACAGAGATTCTGGTGAGCGCTCGAAACCGCCAGATGTGGAGGAAATACCCAAAATTCTAAGGAGCCTCTACGAATCGGGAATCTCAATACACTTAACTGAGCAAAGCGCGGCGAAAACGCTCATGGCGCTACTAAAATACAAAGAATTCCTAGACAAAAATAAGCAAATGGATAGAAGCTAACAAAGCAAAAGTTGGAGACCGCCCTGCCTCAAAGGTGGAAGGCTTCATAAATAAGTGGAGCTCATAATTGTTTCGCTATTTTTATATCCTAAAATGAATAAAATGTGTTTCACATTTGTTCTGTGGGATGAGTTATATTGTCTAAAGATGTTGTTTCCCAAATAGACGCCCTGTTCCACCCTAAATCTATTGCAGTGTTCGGTGTTAGCGGTAAAAAGCTTAAATTGGGAAACTTCCTTCTCCAAAGCTTCATAGATATTGGATATGATGGAAAACTCTTCCCCATTAGCCCCGATGATGAAACAGTGATGGGCCTAAAGGCCTATTCCAGTCTTAAAGAAATCAGGGAACCTGTTGATCTCATAGTGATTTCTGTACGGCCGGATAAAGTGCCCCAAATAATTGAGGAAGCCGTCCAGAAGGGTGTTAAGGGGGCAGTCATTTTTACCTCAGGCTACGGGGAGAAAGGTGCTGAGGGAAGGCAGAGAGAGAAGGAGCTGGTCAATATTGCAAGAAGGGGCAACCTGAGGATAATTGGCCCAAACTGCATGGGCTTCTACTGTCCCTCCACAAAGCTGTCATACTTTCCGGGTTTATCTAGGGAGAGTGGACCCATAGCTTTTATTTCCCAGTCTGGTTCCCTATCCAATATTGTTGCATTTGCAGGGAATATGAATGGCTTGTTTTTTAGCAAGATGGTTAGCATTGGAAACTCGTGCGATTTGGATTTTAATGATTTCCTGGAATACTTTGGAGAGGATCCTGAAACTAGAGTTATTGCTTGCTACCTGGAAGGGGTTTCAGACGGGCAAAGATTTCTCAAGCTAGCAAAAAAGGTTTCCATGAAAAAGCCTATTATAGTTTGGAAGGCTGGTTATACACAAGCCGGCGCTAAGGCTGCAAGTTCGCATACGGGCTCCATTGCTGGAAACAGAGAAATATGGGATGCCGTTTCTAAACAAGCGGGACTGATTCGGGTGGAAAATCTTTCCGAATTATTTGGACGCCTAGGCGCATTCATTAACCCCTGTCTACCAAAGGGGAACCGCGTGGCGGTTGTCTCCGCTCCCGGGGGGCCTGCGGTTTCCACATCTGATGCATGTGAGCAGGCGGGACTAAAGCTGGCAGTGTTCTCAGAGGATACAAAAATTAAACTCTCAAAATTGTTCCCTGAACTTGGAACCAGCGTCTCCAACCCTGTTGATATGGGTCTGAGTGTAGCCTTCGACAAAACAATTTATCCGCGGTGTGCAGAAATCGTGGGGCAGGATGAGAATGTGGATATGATACTGGTATTCCACTTTGTAATAGACGAGGAATATGTGGAGAGCCTAATAGAAGTTAAAAATAAAATTGGGAAGCCCATGGCTATTGCTACAAATATGGAGCAATTGAAGGGAAAAGATTTTGGTCAAGCCTTCAAAACCATTAAACCAGAAAATATGCCCAAAATACTAAGAAAACTTTACGAGGCAGGGATTTCGATGCACTACACCGAGCAAGATGCGGCAAAAACACTAATGGCGCTACTTAAATACAAAGAATTCCTAGACAAAAATAAGCGGGAAATAGAAAGTTAACATATCACATTTGCCCAAAAACTTGGCAGGTGCCATAGATTTTATGTTTTCTGTCTCCAATTTTTGTATAGGGGAAATATTAACTAATCTTATTTTCAGTTTCAAATATTTGCGAGTAAGGGTTAACCAGAGAGAATTAGTAAATCAATTAAATCGAGCTCCTATGACCATCATTTTTATACGTGGGCTCTTGGAAAACTTATAAATATTTTTGCAGTATGTCCCTAACTAGTTGTTTTTAGCTATACAATGAATTTTCATGAAAGAAGGTAGAGTGTGATTGAGTTGAAGTGGATAACAAGGTTAACTGAGCTTTTAGGCTGTAAATATCCCATAATGGAGGGAGCCTATGCGGGAATAGGGACTGCCGAATTTGCCGCGGCTGTTTCCAAAACTGGTGCTGTAGGCTGCCTCACCGCTATGACCAGCAAGACTCCTGAAGGTTTAAGGGAGGACATTCAGAAAATTAGGAAGGTCACCAGAAACCCTTTCACAGTAAATATTACAAAACCTTGGCGAGAAAGCCCCCGACTTTAGTCGTGGGGATGAATCGCCAGAAAGTTTATTTGAAAGTATGGTATATAAATAGTTGTTGGTAGCTGA
>Ga0136652_1001329_pt1 | contig 10565 bp, 9 predicted proteins | sample ConPoolayeEmetaG_FD_94864 | JGI IMG/M metagenome (GOLD analysis project Ga0136652, IMG submission 94864) | Hot spring microbial mat communities from California, USA to study Microbial Dark Matter (Phase II) - Cone Pool mat layer E metaG... ...
ACAAGACGCAGCCCCCATGAGGGTGCCAACATAGACGCCGTTCCCTTTGAGGGAAGGGCGTGTTAACTGGGTGATGGCACACCCATTGCTTCGAAGGCTCCCGATGAGCCAGAAGCAAGAATCGCCCGACTTTAGTCGCGGAGAGTGTCAAATGCTTTCAGTCTTAGATCTGAATATAGCCTATGTTATGCTTTTCACGGTAGTTACCCGAATTTCTAACATTTATTTTATGGGGCCATTTGGGAAGTTAACCGATAGGTTTGGCAATAAGCCCGTGCTTTCGTTGAGCGCTGGCGTATTCGTAATTACTATTTTTGCTTGGACATTCACCACCCTCCCCGAAAAGCATGTTTTAAGTCTACCACTTCTATTTGTTTTGAGCTTGCTTTTGGGCATGTCAAATGCGGGGACAGACCTGACGACTCTAAATATTGCAGCTAAACTATCATATCCTAAGCCCGCCTCCACCTACTTGGCAAGTGTGGCGGTTATAACTTCTATTGCCTCTGGCATCGCATCAGCCCTTGGAGGACTGTTTGCAGACTTTTTTGTACAAAAGCAATTGTCCCTAACTCTGGAATGGTCTCAGTACGGAATATCCGCTAGAGTACCAGTTTTATCCTTCGAGGGGTTAGATTTCCAATTTATTCTATCTTCCCTACTAGGCGCACTCTCGGTAGCTTTACTGGGACATGTGGAAGAGGTTGGTGAAGCTCCTCGGGACATCGTAGTCCATGAACTTGTAGGTTGGCTGAAAAAAGACGTAGGACAACTAACTGTAATTGGAGGACGCATCCGTTCCTCACCCCAAATCTTCTACGCGCCCATTAGACATTTAAGCAAATATTTCGAGTCCCAAAAAAATAGTTCAAAAGAAGAAAATCAAAAACACAGAAATGGCCACCCCACCGATTCCAATATTAAAATAGATGGTTCCAACGAATAATACTTTTTTGAAGAATAGAAAAATCAATCAAAATTAGGTTTATGGGATCTTTTTTCTTCTTCAGCTAACTGTCTTAACAATTCCCTCTGTCGGGGAGTTAACTTTTCGGGAACACGCACTATAACCCTCACAAACTCGTCTCCTCTCTGGCCACTTGATATGTCAGGCATTCCCCTACCTTTTAATCTAAACACAGTGTGGCTCTGCGTGCCTGGAGGTATTCTAAGTTCCGCCTTACTATTTATTGTGGGGACCTCAATTCTTGCGCCAAGAGCAGCTTGCGTGAAGGATATGGGAACATCCACCAATAGATCGTTCCCCTCCCTTTGAAATATGGGGTGGGGCTTGATATGTGTCACCACATACAGGTCACCCGGAGGACCTCCCCTTATGCCCGGCTCACCTTCACCCTTTATTCTAATGCGGGTGCCATTATCCACTCCGGGAGGTATGTCCACTGCTATTTTGCGTTTAATGTGAACTTTTCCTGAACCCTTACATTCATGACACGGATACTCAATTATCTGTCCTCTCCCTCCACACCTGGGGCATGTTGTTATTTGTACAAATCTTGTGGTCGCCGACTCTCTCACCTGTTGCAGTTGACCCGTGCCTCCACACTGTGAACATCGAGTTGGCTGTTTTCCGGGCTCGATACCTGTACCTTTACAGGTATTACACTCTCGAGCGTGGGGAACACTTATCTCTGTTTTTAGTCCCGTAAACGCCTGTTCAAGGGTTATTTCCATATCGAATCTCAGATCGTCTCCTGGTATTGGGCGATTATCCCAGGATTCCCACCTTGCTCTGCGGCCTCGTTCTCGGCCCCGCCCAAAGAACATGTCAAATATGCTGTCAAAGCCTCCGAAGCCAAAGTCGAATCCCAGGTCTCTGAATATGCTGTCGAAATCGGTGCCTCTGAATATATCCTCCTGCGTGTATCTACCGCTAATTCCTGCGTGTCCAAACATGTCGTACTGCCGCCTCTTCTCATCATCAGACAACACCGCGTAGGCCTCAGATATTTCCTTAAATTTCTCCTCTGCGTCCGGTGACTTGTTACGGTCTGGATGATACTGCATAGCTAATTTGCGGTAAGCATTCTTTATCTGTTCCTTTGTAGCATCTCTCGGAACACCCAGCACATCGTAATAATCTCTCTTAGTAGACATAGTTGTTCCCCTTTAACGAAGAAGCTTCACAAAAATTCATATTGTCAAAGAATAAAAAAATGGGAATCATTTTTTAGCTTTTCTCCTCATCCACAACCTTGAAATCTGCGTCAACCACCTTTTCCTTCTTTCCTCCTGAACCAGAGCTTCCCGCAGCTCCTGCGCCTGCTGCTCCTGCCTGACTTGCTTGAGCCTGCCTTGCCTGTTCCTGAGCCACCCTCTGATAAACAGTTGTGCTCACTTCTTGTAAGACGTTCTTTAAGTTTTCAATCTTGCTTTTTATTGGCTCTATTTCTTTCTTGCCCAGTGCTTCTTGTAGCTCTTTTACCGCTTTTTCTAGTCGTTCTTTTTGGTCTGAGCTGATTTTGTCGCCCAAGTCTTTTATGGTTTTGTTCGTGGTGTATATGAGGGAGTCAGCTTCATTTCTGGTCTCTGCTTCTTCCTTCTTCTTGCGGTCCTGTTCGGCGAACTGTTCAGCTTCCCTTATCATGCGTTCCTTTTCAGCTTCTGAGAGCTTAGTTGCGGCAGTTATGGTTATCTTCTGCTCGTTCCCCGTCGCCAGGTCCTTGGCAGACACATTTAGTATTCCGTTTGCGTCTATATCGAATGTAACTTCGATTTGAGGTACTCCCCTGGGTGCCGGTGGGATACCTGTAAGGTTGAACATTCCTAGGGAAACATTATCTGCAGCCATGGGGCGCTCTCCCTGAACGACGTGGATGGTTACTGTGGTTTGGAAGTCAGAAGCAGTTGTGAATATTTGGCTCCTTCTGGTGGGAATAGTTGTGTTTCTCTCAATTATTTTTGCTACTACTCCTCCCAGTGTTTCTACACCTAGAGAGAGCGGGGTTACATCTAGTAGTAGAATGTCAGTTATTTCTCCTGCCAGAACTGCGCCCTGTATAGCGGCGCCCATAGCTACACACTCCATCGGGTCTACTCCTCTTTCCGCGGGCTTGCCCATAAAGTCCTCCACAAACTTGCGCACTATGGGCATTCTGGTTGGTCCGCCCACTAGAATTATTTTGTCTATGTCCTTTGGAGTGAGTTTAGCGTCAGCGAGAGCTTGTCTCATTGGTTCGCGGCAACGTTCAATAATTGGAGCAACTAGTTCCTCTAATTTGGCTCTTGTGAGGGTCATGTTTAGATTCTTTGGGCCGCTGGCATCTGAGGTTATGAATGGGAGGTTTATGTTTGTTGTCAGCATGGTTGAGAGTTCTATTTTTGCCGTTTCAGCGGCTTCCCTTATTCTCTGCATGGCTGTCTTGTCTCTTCGTAAATCTATTCCGGTACTCTTCTTGAACTCCTCAACTATGTAGTCGACAATCGCGTTGTCCATGTCTGTACCGCCAAGTTGTGTGTTGCCGCTGGTGGATTTTACTTCGAAAACGCCGCCGCCAAACTCCATTATGGTAACATCAAGGGTGCCGCCGCCAAAGTCAAAGACCATGATTTTCATTTCTTTTTCGGCTTTGTCTAAACCATAAGCCAGTGCAGCCGCTGTTGGTTCATTTATGATTCTCACAACTTCTAAGCCAGCTATAGTTCCAGCGTCTTTAGTTGCCTGTCTCTGGTTATCATTGAAGTAGGCGGGAACTGTAATCACTGCCTTGTTAATCTTTTCTCCCAAGAAGGTTTCAGCGTCTCTCTTTATCTTCTGCAGTATGAATGCTGATATCTGTTGGGGAGTGTACTCCTTGCCTCTGATTTTTACCTTGTAGTCGGTGCCCATTTTTCTCTTAATGGCCATCACTGTTCCCTCAGGATTTGTGATTGCCTGTCTTCTCGCCGGCTCACCCACAAGGAGGGTGCCATCCTCAGTAAACGCCACAACTGAGGGAAACGCTTTGCCGTAAAGTGTAGTACCCTCAGCACTGGGAATTATCACGGGTCTGCCAGCTTCCATGACGGCAGCTGCAGAGTTGCTAGTACCCAAGTCTATACCAATAATTTTCTCCTTTTTACTCTCCTTAGACATTTTTTTCGCCTCCAATTTTTATTAGATTAGCATGAACCTCCAGCAGGGTTTTTTGCAACTATTACGGTGCTTGGTCTAACGACTTTACCATTGAGCATAAAACCCTTCCGGGTTTCCTCAATAATGGTGTTGTTGGGGTGCTCCTCTGTTTGAACTACTAGTGCAGCTTCGTGAAGCTCGGGGTTGAAAGGCTTGCCCAAAGCTTGAATCTCGCACAGTCCCTCTTCACACAGTAGTTTTTGGAATTTGTTATAAACCATTTCCACCCCTTCCACCAAAATGTCTTTCTTTTCAGCCTCTTTCCCATTCTTGATTGCCAATTCAAGTTCATCCAGTATTACTAGTAGTCTGGTGATCAATCTTGCTTTTTCCCGGCTTGCTATTTCTTCCTTCTCTCTTTCCACTCTTTTCCTATAATTTTCAAAATCCGCCTGCAAATACTTTAACCTGTTTAGATACTCATCTGTTTTTTTCTTCTCCGCCTCTAGTGATTTTGAAAATTCTTCTGCCCTTTTCTTCTCCTCTTCTAAGCATTTCTCCAGCTCTTCTACATTTTTGGATTCTTCTTGGTCTTTCTTTTTAGTATTCTTGTCTTTGTTTCCCCCTTGTTCATCTTTTTTAGGACTGTCCATAAAATTTCACCACCAGTTTCCAGATTATTACAGGTTTTTGCAGTACTGGATGCTTCACAATTTGAGAAGTTCTATTAATCACCGGCTTGGGTTTTATTTAGATTTTTCAACCTTCACCTCTATGCTCTTAAGTCCTCTTTCTATTAGTTTTTTTATGACTTCTCTGACTTTGTTTTCTCTCATGTCTAGTTGCTCAGATATTGCTTCGCAACTGGTTGTTTTCTGATCCAGAATTCTGTACATTACTCTCCTTTCCGGCTGAGTAAGATCACTCATCAGGAGACCCGCCTCCTTCATGGCCATATTTCTGATTAGGAGCATACCAGCGCGCTTTTCTTCGAGAGCGTTGATTTCATCTTCAATTTCTGAAATTAAAATATTTAAACCGTCCAGCTTTTCACCCTTCTCTTTCAGGGCTTTTATTTCCTCGAGCCTTTTTTTAAATTTTTCCAACCCCAAATCACTATATGCCAATTCCTGAAGGTTGTCCAAGCACCTCAGTGACTCTAGGTAAAGGTTGGGGCCAAAATCTATCCTTAAAGAGTAGAATTTTTTAATTGAGTACTGTTTCCTTTTGGGGCCGGAAGGGCTCTCCTTCTCTACGCTTTCAATTATTCCTCCCATCTCCATATTTTTGAGGTGCTTGTTCACATTCTGCTGTCCTAATCTCAGCTCCTTGGATAACTGTAAAGCGTAAGTAGGCTCCTCGCTAAGCTTGCGAATAATCTTCCTTTTAATAGGATTATCAAGAACTGACATTACAGTCTCTAACTCTTCTTGGTTGCAGTTTTCCATATGTTCCACCACGCTCTAGGCATACTTTATTTAATCCTGGAGATGATTACGAAATTTTGGGACTGATTATTTTTAATTCGGCGTGTTCCTTACGTGTATCCTACCATATTAAATTTAGGTATACAACTTAAGTAATTATACAAATTCAAGTTGTATAGTTAAAGTATAAAAATATAAACATTTCGGTCAACAAACAACTATCACCAGAAACTCAGATCCGCCTTCCCGCACAAAGAATTGCTTATAAAAATCTCTTCTCTCAGGAGGCCCAAAAAAAGAATAAAAAGGAGAAGCGAATCACAATGTTAAGGGAGTTGGATAGTTATTTGTTCTCCAGTAATGCAAAAATATGAGCGCAAAAAACCGAGCATTCCTTTTTATAAAGTTTCTGCTTTTCTCCAGAAGTAGGAGTGGAGGTCTGTTAACCATTTGTAGGAGACCTGATCGGTGCAACCTATCATATAAGACATATCTATGTTTCCCTCGATTGAGGGGAAACAAATTCCACCCGCTTGGTCGAGCACTCCTATAACAAGGTCTACTTTTTCCAGAAATCTTGTGAAGTGGCTGCCATATTGTTCAAGTTTTTTAAACTGTTGCGTCTCGATAATGGATTTGGGGAGAATGAGTCTGATGTCAACACTCTTTCCGGATAGTTTTTCCAGCACCGGAAATACTCGATGAAAAATCTGTCTGGACAGAGTCCACAGTCTGGATTGTGTCTCTTCCATGTATTTCTCTTGGATGTTAATAATTCTATAGACGCCCTCCACCATCACTGAATCTTTTAATTCTCCTAGTCTATGGATAAATTCGGGAGGAATAACTGTTAAATTGTGACTCGCAAAGTAATCCCTGTGTTTAGTTAGGAAATTGAATACGTCCAGTGATTGCAGTATTAGTTTACCATAGGGCGTTACTTCGTAGAAACCTTCAGAGGTTTTGTTAACGATTTTCTGAGACACCAACCTGTTAAGTTGCCTGGAAACCTCGGGAGTGGTTATATCCACTTCCCTCGAAATGTCAGATAGTCTCCTAGGTGTCTCATTAATAAGCATCAGCAAAGACAACCTCTCCACAGAAGCCAACTCAAACAACAACTTAACAATGTCCTGCAACTAAAAACCAACTCCGCCAGAGCCCTATTCAAAATATTCAAACTGATGCTAAAGAATTAGTACTAATAATAAATAGATAGTGTATAAGTATTATAAATTGTTTCCTATCCGAAAATTCCAAAATTCACCAGGAAGAATTTTCGCACCACTCATGGTGCTTTAAAAATTGATTAAATGTTTTTTAAGCCAATAAAAAAAAGAAAAGTGGAGATTTATTTTCCGGAGAATTTAGGTTGCCTCTTTTCTAGGAAGGCTGAGGTGCCTTCTACCATGTCTTGAGTTCCAAAAAGAATTCCAAACACTCCAGACTCTAGAACCAATCCCACGTCTAGCGGAACTTGAGTTCCAAAGTTGCAGGCATACTTAGCCATTTTGAGGGCTACTGGTGGACCTTCAGCTAATCTGCTAACAAATTTTTGAACCTCTTCCTGAAATTTATCTACGGGAACCACCCTGTTTACCAGACCTATGCGGTATGCTTCTTCCGCCGAAATACGATCCCCTAACATGCAGAGTTCCTTGGCTCTTCCCAGACCTATGAGTCTAGAAAGTCTTTGGGTTCCCCCTGCACCGGGAATTAGTCCCAGCCTTATCTCAGGCTGCCCGAAAGCAGACTTATCGGTTGCTATTCTGAAGTCGCAGGAGATGGCTAATTCGCATCCGCCACCCAGAGCAAAACCATTGATTGCCGCAACTATGGGCTTGGGGAATTTCTCCATTTTCTCGGTAACTTCAACTATTTTTCTTATGATATGAAACATAGTGTTGGGACTTTTCCCTTGAAACATTGTAATGTCTGCTCCCGCACAGAAAGCCCTGTCTCCTGCACCCGTTAAGACTAGTACCCTAATTTCCTCATCATTCCAAAGTTTGTCCAGCACATCTCCCAATTCCTCTATCAGAGTTAGGGATATGGCATTGAGCCTTTCTGGTCTATTAAAGGTCACCCATGCAACAGGAGGCTTTCTCTCAAAAATTATGTCCTTATAACTGCCCATCACAAATCATCTCCATCGAGTCAAATTAAAATTATTATAATACCTCTTAGTTTTTCTTTTTTTCCATCAAAAACACAAATAAAAAATACAAAAAATCCTTAGAACATAGACTCATTTCTGAAATTCGCCATAAATGCTGTTGAGAATAAAGTTTAAAGGGTGGCAAATGAAGTTAAAACACAATTTTTGAATTAGTTTTAGGAATTGATTTTCATGATGGATTATGATTTTGACGCGGTAATTGTTGGCGCCGGCATTGCTGGCCTGGGATGCGGCTCACTTCTGGCCTCTAATGGTTTTAGGGTGGCTGTCTACGACGAGCTTAACTACATTGGGGGCCGCGCCACCACTACGAATTTTAGAGGCTTCACCATTGATACTGGCCTTCACGCTCTCTCCAGAGGGGATGTCAGCTCCGTGGCGGATTTGTTGGCAAGAATTAATAGAAAGATTGAACTGGCGGGTTGGTCTGAGGGTGTGAATGTTTGGGAGAATGATGGGTGGCTGGACATTTCGGAGCTAAGACAAGTTAGCCCTGCCCACAATGAAAACTTCAAAAGAGTGGTTAAAGCGATCATCGAGATCAGCTACCAAGACATCGATAGGTTAGATGATGTTTCACTTAGAGAATGGGTGGAAGGAATAACCGAGGATCCAGACGTCCACGACTTTTTTAATTATCTGGGAATGATGATTACAACCCTTACAGACTGGAAGGAAATGGCGGCAAGCGAAGTAATATACGAAATGAAAAAGAATCTGGAAAAGAAAGGACAACTTCTCACAGCTGGATTCCCCAAGGGAGGAACCATAAATCTAGTAAAACCCATGGTTGAAACAATTAGAGATAGAGGTGGCATAATCCTGACTGGCACCGGGGTAGACGAAGTGATAATTGAGGAGGGAAGGGTTATAGGAGTCACAGTGGAAAACGTTGTCGGAGACGCACCAAAAAACTTTGAGGACTGGTTGATTTACGACACCGAATTTTTGAGAACCAACACCGTGATCTGCGCGGTTCCCATATGGAATCTAGAAGCAATCCTCACATCTGAAGATTTCCCTTCATGGTTCATAAGCAAAATAAACAGCCTAGCCAGAGAAACCTCCTCAGCCATTGGATACATCCTTGGATTAGATGAACCCCTCTGGAACGATAATAAATTCCGAGTATCACTAAGCCTACCTCAAACAAATCTACCGCTCCAATGCTACTCCCCCTCAAACATTGACCCAGACTCTGCCCCAGAAGGAAAATTCCTTTTATCCATGGGTTGCCCCTGCGAAACTGAAAACGCCCTTGACAAGTGGTGGGTAAGAGAAGGATTAGACATCCTATGGGACGACTTGAACTACATATTTCCGGGTTTGGATGAGCATGTGGAATGGACACTTCCAGCAAGATACGTGGGAATAGACGGTTTAGCCAAAAAACCCGGAATGGTGGGAAAATACAAACCCGATATTAAAGCCCCAGGAGTAGAGGGACTCTACTTCGCAGGAGATACTTATCGAGGAAGAGGAGTGGGAATGAACGCCGCAGCAGAATCAGCCATGAAATGCGTGGAGAAAATACTTAAAGACAGAGCATCAAAAAAGTAGCACACCACCAAAAATAAAAAAATAATCCCCTACGCAGCAGTTTTATTTTTTTTAAATTTTTGCATGTTTTGATGAATTATTTGCAACTTTACAATGTTAATTTGAAAAATTTTCAGAACCTCAATCAAATATTTTGAAAAAGGTAGAATTATATGACAAAGAAAAGTAGCGAAAAATTTTTTGAAGGGGGCGCTATCCGCATCCTTCATTATCGCTTTTCAGGGTTCCCATTAGTACATTTCCGCTAGTTTTATGATTCTCTTTACTGGATTTGGGTGTGTTGAGAATAGTTCTGCGAGCGCTGAGAATTTTCTCATTTTTGCTTGGTTTGCGAATTGTTTCACTTCGTAGGCGTCCAGTTTCCCGTCTCTGTTTAGGTCTGCCTCAATGAGCATTCTGATTTCTCCTGCAGCCTTAGTAGGATCTGTTGCAAAAAAGGCTTTTACCCCTTCGACTTCATGGAGAGCTTTTTCATCTAGGTCTTTGCTTGCTAGCACCAGTTTGTAAAGTCCTGAAGCTAGGTTGTATGGTTGATTGGTCATTTCTGCGCTGCCCGCATCTGCATAGTATTCCCTTGCTCTGCTCACCCAGAGAACCAGTAGATTCGTCACAAAATACATGACGAAGGCTGCTAGTCCAATTAGTACAGCATATCCGGCGTTTCTATTTCCTCCCGTTCCCATTCCGCCCCACACTAAGCTCAGGAAGATGTAGTAGCATATCAAAGGTATAACGCTGATAGCTGTTAGTACGATCATGTCTCGGTGAATCACGTGGGATAATTCATGTCCTATTACGGCTTCTAGTTCACCGTCATCAAGTTTTTCTAGCAGGGGCTTGGTCACCACCACGCGAGCATCGCTTTTCCATCTTCCGAAGGCGAAGGCGTTGGGAACCTTAACATGGGATACTCCTATTTTGGGCTTCTGTATTCCTAGCTTCCAGATTAAACCATCCACTATGCGGTGCAGCCGAGGCTCCTCCTGCGGAGTCACATACTTCACTTTCATAGTCCAACCGACAATGTAGGGACCAGTGAAGTACTGTATGCCCATGATAACTAGTGCCATGATAACATACATCCAGGGCTGGAAGTAACCGAGCAGGTAGGATATGCCGGCAAATAATGCAAAGAGGATTGAGAACAGTAGCGCTATTACTATAAACATTCTCACCTTTAAGCCAAGAGTGCGCATCTTACACCCAACCTCTCACCAATTTTTTGTTTAACTTCCTTCATAAGAACGTAAATAGTTTCTGTTTATTAATTTTTCTATACAGCACTAAAATGAATTCTGAAATGTTTAACAGTATAGAAATATTC
>Ga0136652_1001336_pt1 | contig 10504 bp, 7 predicted proteins | sample ConPoolayeEmetaG_FD_94864 | JGI IMG/M metagenome (GOLD analysis project Ga0136652, IMG submission 94864) | Hot spring microbial mat communities from California, USA to study Microbial Dark Matter (Phase II) - Cone Pool mat layer E metaG... ...
CATAGACGCCGTTCCCTTTGAGGGAAGGGCGTGTTAACTGGGTGATGGCACACCCATTGCTTCGAAGGCTCCCGATGAGCCAGAAGCAAGAATCTCCCGACTTTAGTCGCGGAGAGTGTCAAATTATATACTCAAATATTGAATATCTTATAAGCTATTTAATTTTAATGTTATAATAAGGAAAAAATATATACAGCAAACTGCTAGTTTTATACAGAATAAAAATTAAAAAGCGACCAAAAACTGAAGCGGTGAGGGAAACAAAAATGAGCCCAGTTGAAACCGTGCCTTCTGGCATACCCGGCTTGGACGAAATGCTAAATGGCGGTCTACCAAAAGGAAGGGCGATTCTGGTCTCAGGCGGTCCCGGAACTGGAAAAAGCATTCTATCCGCACAATTCATATATAATGGAGCTAAAATCTATGGTATTCCGGGCATCATAGTGAGTTTGGAAGAGCCATCAGCAACAATAAAAGAGAATCTGAGCAGTTTCGGGTGGGATTTGGATAAGCTCATTGACGAAAACCTCTTGGCCATAATTGATGCAGCCCCCATACAGAGAAGCACGGATACAGGTGATCGAGTTTATGAGCTTTCCTTGGAGAGACACCCAATTCTGGGTGAAAGGTCTTTCAACATTGAGAATCTGGTTTCGGTCATCCACGAAAAGAGAAGAGAGCTTAAAGCAACAAGAATAGTGGTGGACTCTATAACAAACCTTACACTTCAACACAAAGACCTTTTTCAACTCAGACAGGATGTCCTAACTCTCGTACGCTCACTCAAAACAACCGGGGTAACATCACTTCTTACAGCAGAGAGCCTAAACGTGCACGAGATGGGACGCTACGGTCTGGAGCCCTTCATAGCGGAGGGAGTAATTCTACTCTACATGCTCAGACAGGGCAACACAAAAATAAGAGCACTAGAAATAATGAAGATGCGGGGAGTAAATCACAGCATGGACGCAGCCTTCTTCAAAATAACTGAAAACGGCATAGTATTATATCCAGAAGAACGCGTTTTCAAAGAGGACATGCGAGGAATTATCTGGTGAGAGAGCCCAACTAATGACAAATATTTCCACTTCCCTAAAGCAAATAAAAAATCATAATCGCTTCCGACCAAATCAAACATAAACAGGTGAAAAATGTCCTAAGGAAATTTCTGGACACAAAACAATATACTGTTTAAATCAAATTCCAAAACAAAAGTAACTTGAAAGATTCAAAGAATTAATCGACTATCATAAAAATATGGACCTGAATTTTAAGCGCCTTTCACTTTTTTTAATAATTGGAGTGTTACACTTTTTATTGATATGTTGTGATTCACTTTTGGAACAATTTTTGCAACTTTTGTTTCAAGATTTTTAAACTATCAAAAAGGTTTATAAAGAAGTGTTAAAATCCTCACTCTTCATTATTCTTCGCGGATATAATATTTAATTGCGTAGTTAATAGAATCTACTTTTTAATATTGAGTAGAATTTTGCTCCTTTTTTCACATAAATAATTGTGCCACATTAATTTCTTTATTTCTTTTAGTTTTTCGGTTTAGGTTCTAGCGCGCAGTATAGTTTGAATTGGTGATTATTGTGGTTAAGAGGTAAGGCACAAAAAAGGGGTGATAAGGCATTGGAGTTAGTAGGTCTTAGTAATCGTGAAAGTTTAACTCATATCGAAAATGTCCTGATTATCAATTCTAATGGTCTGTGCATAGCTGCTGCGAACCCAACATGTTGCGATTCTAACCTTTTAGCGGGCCTGCTAAGCGCCCTACAGAATATAGGGAAGGAAATTATGGGTTCAGATATTGAGTCTGTTTCCTTCAAAGAGAGCAGACTGTATTTTATAAAGAGGGGGGATCTCCTCTTTGTGACTCAGGCTTCTAAAACACTGCCTGAAGAGGTCGTTTGTAAAATTACCGAAAAAATTGCTCACACATTTATTAAAAGGTACAAAAACATTCTGAGTCAATGGTCTGGTGACTTGGAATCACTTAAAGGAGTTGAGGAGGTTTTAAAAAGGTGGCTTAACAAAAAAAGGTTAAACCAATTTCTGAAGGATTATACGTCTAAACAAGCTGAAGACCTACACATATTCGATAATAAGAATGAGGACAACCCCTTAGCGAGCCAAACATATGAGCAATTAAGGAACCAAATTAGTATGGTTTCAGGTTAAAAGTATAACTTAAAGCTGTTGGTGATTTTTTATGTCGAGCGGTTTTGAATATTCTGTGAAAGTCCTGATTGTGGGCGATGGAAGTGTTGGTAAGACAAGCTTGGCACGGAGGTTTGCAACTGGAAAATTTACAGCAGACTACATTGCAACTGTAGGAGTTAATCTTTTCAGCAAGATCATTGAGGTGGGGGGAGAGAAAATAAAGATGCTGCTGTGGGATACTGGAGGTCAGGAGAGGTTCAAAAATCTCTTGCCCAAATACTATGAGGGCGGACGCTGTGGCCTCGTAGTTTACGACGTGACGAATCCCCTAACTCTCAAAAAATGCGTATGGTGGGCAGAGGAGATAACTAAACATTGCGGTAAGATACCCATAATACTTGTGGGTAATAAGATTGATCTTGAGAAAAGTGTATCCACAGAGGAAGGAAAAGCAGTCGCAGAAAAGTTAAAGATACCATTTATGGAGACCTCTGCGAAAAATCAAACCAATGTAGAAGAGGTCTTCCATCTCCTGGGAGAAATGTACTTAGACAGCCTCCAAGTACAAAACAACCTTTAAAAATAAGTCAACCAACCAAAAAAGGAAGAGGATATGGGTATTTACCTTCGAATTGAATGAGGATTATTATCCCTACCTTTATCAATCGTAGTTCTCATTTCACTTTTTCAAGTTTCATTTTGAAGGCAAAGGAAAGAAAAAAGCGTTAATCTACTTTTCACTTCTCCAGCAATTATAGGAACGGCCTAAAATTTGGGCTTAAAGATAGCCTCCCAGAAATCTTTTTCCATCTAATGATCCTGTCTACTTGAGCTATTGCTTAAAAACACGGTCTAATCCGCATCAAGATAAGACCTTTTTTCAGTAATTATAAACTACCACATCGCCCATAGTTAACTCATTAATAAGTCTTCGTCGGTTAATTTTTACTCGTTGTTAGATTGACTTCGCTTTCGTTCCGAAAAGCTGTCAAACAGGGGAATGGGAAAGATTATCTCAGGTTTTGCGGGGCCGCGTGCCAAAATAGAGAATTGTTTCTCTTCGGGGTAAGGTGTTTCTGAGGAGTGTTCTAATAGTTGGAGGTAGTTTTGTCTTCTATGCCCTCTAAACTCTGTCCTAGTTTTAATAACCACGTTTGCTAGGGTTTGCACTCTTTTCTCCACGCCTTTTTCCAATATTCCTTCCGGAAGAAGATAGAATTCTATTGTTTTGTTCTTCGCGGCTTCTCCAATGTTTTTGTTGAGGAATTGAATTACTTCATTTGTTTCAAAATTTATGAAAAGTGAGCTAAGAGAGTAGAAACATACTAGGAGGGGAGGTTCATCCTCTTTGGAGTTCTCCAGCAAATCATCCCTCGCCTTTTTCATTTCCAAGAAGATATCAAATGTTTTTGAAGGGTTTGGAATGTAATGTTTCGCATTGTAAATATTTTTGGGCGAAATACAATCTACAATGATAAAATTCTCTTGGCTAACGATGTCTTGGATCTGGGTAATAAATTGGTGTGAAGAGGTGGAGGTTAATGTAAGGAGAATCTTCCCTTTCTTTTTGTGATGATTTCGAATTATTTCTGAAATGAGAAAATTGTGGCAGGAACCAATTTCGTAAAGAAAGAGAACAACATCACCTACTTGCACCCCGTTACCGAGCATTTGGTCCAATTCCTTTAATCCAGTAAACCAACGTTTAACCATCTGTGATACCTTCAACAGTAATTTTTTAAAGCTTTCCCCAATTATTTCAGAGTTTTTGGATCGCCTTTTATCAGGGGTAACACTTTTCAACAGTTGATTTCCTTCTGATAACTTACAGCTCTTAATATCTTTAATGGTAAACTCTAGTTATTATAGATCACAAGTTCTATATATTTTTTTGCAATTTTTCCAATAAACTTTGCATTTTTCGCTATTCAAACTAAAAGTTATTATTTATTTCGAAAAAAATTCAAATTATATTGAAAAATCCTAATTTACAAGTGATAAACGGAGGTAATAAGTGGTTCCTGTTTCGGTAACGTCAAATCTCTTGTAAAAACCTTTTTTCGTACCCATAAAAAATGGGAAGACCATTTTGGTTTGCTTTGTTGATACTTACTTTGCTGCCATGCGTGTTGTGTATTGTAATTCCTGTATTAAAAAGTTGTTAAATGGCTTAATTGAAGATGTGGATAGGGTGATGTGGGAGATGAATGAAGCCTGTTTAAATTCCCCTTGATTAATAGCACGGAAATCTTGGTGGTTTTTGGTAGTATTTGTCCTGGAGGTATAACGGGTTTATATAGAAAAGATTTATAAAATACGTTTTTTAACACGAATTTTATCATTTTCCCTCTTTTTCTCTGTCTTTGCGTGGTTTATTCCAATGTGTTGTTTGTGTTTGCGTAGTGTTTTTTGCTTATTTTTTGTTAAAGTGGGGCTTGGTAGTCTTTGGTGGGTGGCGTTTTTCTTCTTTTTTGACTTTTTTCGTGGCGGATTTACTTTATTGTGTGGTGATTGTATGCCTAAGGGAATTGTGGTTATTAAGTGGGATAACAAAGTTGGTCCAGTGATTGTTGGCAAGTATCCTGAGAATATTGGTTTTGACATTGATCTTGCTGTTAAGGTGTATACTACGCAGTTTGCTGGGTCTTCCTCTCCTTTCTCGGTTTTGGAGATTGGTGACTGGCGGATTGCTAGTTACTATTTGCCTCGTGAGAAGCATATTTTTGCTTTGGTTCTTGATGATGAGGAAAGTGGAGAGAAGTATGAGGATAAGCTTTTTGCGGCTGCGGAGAAGTCCTCCAAGGTTTTGCAGGAGAAAGGTGTTGTTGAAGATTTACCCAAGCTTTACTCTGATTTGGTTAGTGCGGGTTATATGTTTAAGAGAAGTGAGCTTTATGAAAAGGCAGAGGTTCAGAGGCTTTTAGAAAAGTTTTTGGATAATTCGTTGACAGAGATTGAACCCACTTTTCAGTGGGAGGAAGGATTCAGATATATTAGTGCAGAGAAGGTTACTGGACTCGATCCCATTGACACCAAAGTTTTGCTTGAAACCCTTAGCAGGTATAGGATTTTGAATAAGAGAGCCCATGATTCTGCCCTAACCTGTCCTAATTGTGGCTCCTATAAGATTCGGATTCGTTATCGTTGTCCCTACTGCTCCTCTTTTAGTGTTCAAAAGAGCAACTTTATTGAGTGTTTCCTTTGTGGCACAGTTGACGTTGAGGAACTATTTTCAGGAATCTATTATGGGGAGCCCGACAAGTATTACTGTCCAAAGTGTGAGAAGGAGCTTAGAGGTCTAAGTTTGGATTACCGAAGAATACAGTCTCAAAACAGGTGTGAGAACTGTAAGAAAATATTCTCTGAGGTCAACGTCTCGGTTCAATGTACAAAATGCAATTACTCCGTGAGGCTTGCAAATGCCAAAATAGTTGAGGCACCACTATACACTCTAAACCCAGACTGCGTAGAAGAAATCGAAAAACAGCTATCACACGTGCATGCTAGAAGAATTATCTCAGACCTCTTTAAGGAGAGAGGTTGGAAGGTGGAAGCACCAGGAACAATTACGAGCAGCGATAACGTTAACTACGAGTTTGACATCGTAGCGTCAAGACCAGAAATAAGGGATAAGGGATGGGCTAAAAACGTTCTTCCAGGCGGAAGCATTGCAATAGACATCGTCGAAGACAGGGAAGAAGTTAAAAAAGAAAAAATTATGAGTTTCGTTGGAAAAAATGCGGGAATAAAACCAGTCCAATACATACTAATGGTTATACCCAAACTGTCAGAGGAAGCAAAACAACTTATAATTAAGCAGGAAATAATGTACTGCGAAAATGATGGAAAACTCAGCGAAGCACCGCCGCTAATAGAAAGCCTTGCATCCATCGACTTCCAAGAGCTGCTGACATAAAAACACCGTAAATAGATGACTTGACCTAAAGCGTCTTGAAGCGTTTTTGAATAAGTCGATACGCAAGCCGTCCTTTTATGGCCTCTTCTCGTCAAAGGTGCTTTTCCTCACAAACCAACACATGCTAGAGACGTTTCAGATAAATTATGAAAATATATTTTCATGAGAAACATTCATACGCTTAAGCGTTTTAGACAGAAATATGAAAAAAGTTTTTCATGGCAAAGTTAATGGAAAATTCCTAAACATTTATACTTTTTGCATTCCTCATGAATGTTTTCTTGCTTTTCGCTTCTCCAAATTGATGCTTTATTGTTCTGCGGATTAAAGTGTCTATCCAAACTTTTTCGGTGGGGTCAGTACCTTCCCCCAGTTTGGGATTCCCCCAGAATAGAAAAAATGGTTATGAGTTTTAGGGCGGTGCGATTAGAGCATTAAGTTATCTTTTTTCAGATCTAGAAATACGTAACTCTTTATAATCACTGTTCTTTGTCGTGGTTCTAAATGTTTTTAAGAATTAATTGCTGTTAAGTATACTTAATTCTTAAATATATGGAAGTTAATCTTTTTTGTCATTAAATGTTTGAGGCTCTTATAACCATTTAGGAGGCGAATATGAATGGTTGAAACGAAACCCCGTTTGGTTAAGGCAATCGCAAGTTGGAAAGGTGGAGGCCTTCAGGGCAAGATAGACTATCTTAATGGGGTTAAACTAGATTTTGTTGCACCACCGCCATTAGGTCCCCGAACTGATCTAATAACGCCTGAAGGAACTCTTGTTGCAGCTCTATGCATGTGCTATGAATTAACACTCGTTGCTTTTCTCCAAGGAATGAAAATCGAAGTGTCAGAACTAGAAGTCAGAGGAGAGGGTGAAGCACCCGGAGATCTTGGCCCAGGAAAGGGATTCAGGAAAATAGACCTAAAACCCGTGCTAAAGGTAAAGAAGGAAGACAAGGAAAAGGCACTCCAAGCAATAAATCAAGCTAAAGAATTCTGCCTAGTAGCCAACTCCCTGAAAGTTCCCATAACACTCTCACCAGAGATAAAAACCTAAACCCAAAATCAGATAACCAGACACGCCGCTAAATATACAAAATCCCTTTTTTATTTTTTGCACCTGCTTCTAATAATGCTCGGATAGTGAGAAAGGTAGGAGTATTTTTGATTTTTTAGAGCTGTCCAAATTCTTGTCGTGCAATTATGTCGTCCTGTATGGCTTTCCCTAGATCTACGAAGTAGGCGTTGTAGCCGGAGACTCTGACTACTAGGTCTCTGTATTTTTCTGGGTGTTTTTGGGCTTCCCTTAGGGTTTGCGTGTCTACTACATTTAGCTGTACTTCGCTTCCTCCCAGTTTGAAGTAGGCTTTTATGAGGCTGGCCAACTTTTTTCTTCTTTCTTGGTCTCTGAGAAGTGTTGGGAGGAGTTTAATGTTTAGTGCGCAGCCATTTGGGATTTTTGTGTGGTCTATTTTTGCGCAGGATTTTAGGATGGCTGTGGGTCCATTTTTCTCGACGCCATTGCTTGGAGATAGGCTGTTTGATGTTGGTTCCCGTGCCTTCCGCCCATTGGGTGTGGCTCCAAGAAGGTTTCCATCCAGTACATGCATTCCGTAGGAAAAGAATGAAGGCCTGTAGGGTCCCCCTCTCCAGGCCTTTTTCGCCATAACCATGTCGCAGAAAGTTCCTGCAACTTCTCGAGCTATGTCATCCACATAATCATTATCATTACCATATTTCGGAGCTTTATGTAGCAATTTTTGGCGTAGCATCTCGCCCTTTTTACCCCTGAAATTGTTTTCTAGGGCGTCTATTAATTCCTTCATGGTTACCATTTTGTCATCGAAAACCATTTTTTTTATGGCTGCCAGTGAGTCGACGGTGGTTCCCAGTCCGCGTCCACTTATGGAGTTGAAATTGTATTTTGCTCCTCCCCATGTCATATCCATAGCGTTTTCCACACAACCCTCCAAGGTGGCTGAAATGTAGGGGTTAGGGTAGTTTTGGGCATAGACTTCATCCTTTATTTCCACCAGCTGGTGTATTAGGTCGATGCTGTTTTGAAGCTGCTTTTTGAAGGCATCCATAAACTGTTCAAATGAAGAGAATTTTCTTGGATCTCCAGTTTGTGGTCCGGTTCTGCGTCCCAGCATCCTTATCATGCCGTTGGTGAGTGTCATCTCTAGTACGCCAACTAGGGATATGTCGTTTCCACTGGTGCATCCGAATGTGTTTCCGGCGCTTGTGGGCTCTACGCAGCCTATGACTGCGTAGTCTCGGGCGTCTTCCAAACTTGTTCCGCTATTGACCAGTGCTGGGATGATAACGTCGTCGTTGAATATTGCGGGGCCTGAGGTTACGCTGTATACTTCTGCAATTTTTTCCAGCCACTCGTCGCTTGATTTGCTGGAAACTCTTATGGAGAAGGTGTTGGTGAGGTTCTTCATGTTTTTGCAGGCGTCCATCCAGATGTAGGACAGCTCGTTTGTGGCGTCTTCTCCGTCTCTATCCACTCCTCCAATGGTTAGGGCGTCCTCGTCTGCTCCTAGTTCGGAGGCGGTGTGCTTGCCGAAGCTGGGTAGCAGTAATAGGTTGTAGCTGAACTTGATTAGTAGTTCTTCCACGAGTTCTAGGGCCTTTTCCCGGGTGATTTTGCCTTCTTCCAAGTCTTTTTTATAGTAGGGGTAGAGGTATTGGTCTACTCTTCCCACGGCTCCAATTAGTCCTATTCCATAACTTATTGTTGCAACGACTTGGGTGAACCATAGGAATTGGCATGCCTCATGGAAGCTTCGGGGTGGGTTCCAGGGAACCCATCTGCAGTTTTCAGCTATTTGGAGTAGTTCCTTTTTCCTTTCGGGATTTTTTTCGCGGGACGCCATTTCTTCTGCGAGCTCTGCGAAGCGTTGGGCAAACATTCTTGTGGCGTCGCAGCAAATCATTACTGCTTCTAGGAACTTCTTTTTATCCTCGTCTTGGACGCTTTCCAGTACCTTTTGGGCTTTTTCTTTCACTCCTTTGAATCCTGTTTTTATGACGTTGTTTATTCCTATGACTAGGTGTCCTTGTGTGTCAAAAACATTCATGACCAAATTGGGGTTGTTGAGCGTTACTTCGTTTAGGCTGCTTTTTACGTGGCGCAGTCTTCCCAAGGTGTATAGTTTGATTATGTCAATTATGTTTTTTGGTCCGAAGTTTTTCAGTCTCCTCCAGTTGGCTATGGGACTTAGGCTTATTTTGAAGTGTAGCCCCTTCTCCTTCATGATTTTTGTTCTGATGTCTCTTACGGTTTTGCCCTTCCAGTACTTGAACATCTCCATAAGTTCCTTCTCTTCCTCCTTTGAAATGTGGAAGGGGCGTTCCTTTCTTTTTTTGAGGTTTTTTAAATCGATTTTCAGGACGTAATTGTATTCGCCGCGCTCGATGGGAATGATTGCGGCTACCAGTTTGCTTGAGCGGTTCCCCACTATTTGTTCCTCGGGAAGAATGTATATGGTCATTTTTCTCAGAGTGTTCTCAAGAGCCCTCGCAGCCCTGATGGCGGGATGCAACCCCTCTGTTTCTTTGTATGATTCAGTATAGTATCTGGCGCGCTCAATGCAAATCTCGTAGGGGGCCTCCAAAATTTTTCTTCGATAGATTTGAGTTCTAGAATTTTCCAACGGTTGTTGTACTGAAATATTAAACACCACCCAATTTCCCTGTGATTCAATAAGTTAAACACACTCCAGAAATATTAAACTTCTCATGGCCCAAAAAATTTCAATTATTCCAAGGTCACCCTTGGAGTTTACATCTACCAAAAATTGTTCTTGCAGTTTTGGATGCTGACTTTATACGGGTTTGAATTCTCTAACCCTTGTATATACCTTGATTTTTTCCATGAAAGCCCGCTCCCTTGCTTCCTCCTCAACAAAGGGTGAAATCACTACAAGTGAAGGTTTTACATTTGCAAGTTCTTCATAGAGCTTAGATTTACGGATAAACGCCGCCACATCACCCATACTTACACTGGACTTAATCTCCACCAGGATGTGTTTATCATCCCTTATCAGCACATCGGCCTCAACAATACTGGGAACATTAAAAACCACCCCCCTCTCATCATAAACCTCCCATTTCTCCACCTTAAAACCCATATCTCCAAGAATTCCACGAATAGCCTCCCTAAAGGACTCCTCAGCCGCAAAACCCCACCTAGCCCCAAGAGCACTGGCAATAACGCGAAACTCCTCCCTAGACCTCCTCATTTCCTCATCAAAGCGATCCATTCGCTCAGTCAACAATAAAAGACTCTTCTCAAAGCTATCCATACGCTTGACCATTAGTTCGAGGCTCCTCTCGAAACTATCCATACGCTTCGTGGCCTCTTCTCTGAACAGCCTCATCTCGTTCTCAAAGCTATCCATACGCTTGACC
>Ga0136652_1001338_pt1 | contig 10481 bp, 8 predicted proteins | sample ConPoolayeEmetaG_FD_94864 | JGI IMG/M metagenome (GOLD analysis project Ga0136652, IMG submission 94864) | Hot spring microbial mat communities from California, USA to study Microbial Dark Matter (Phase II) - Cone Pool mat layer E metaG... ...
CCGATATGGAGGAGAAAGAAGGCCGTATACATCGGATGCCGTATCCAGCGGTACGGTCCGTTTACCACCAGCACATGGTCCTCTTTGATTTTCAGTGTGGCCGAGAGGTTCAGTCCCAGTGAGCGGTGCACCCAGATAAACAGGAGCAGCGAAAGCAGTCCGAGGACAGCTCCTGACCAGCGGAGCCATAAGGGCAGGGCGATTTGCGCCCAGCTGAAGCCCTGCGGCCGGAAGATGTAAGCAAAAAAGGTGAACACCTCGTAGCAGATGAATAGCGCCAGATAAAGGGCATACCGGCGGCTCTCGGCAATCACGGTGCGGCGGCCGGCTTTCATGCTCGACTGCTGGTAGATTATCCTGATTACCGAGAAAACGGTGAATTCGGTGATTATCAGGACCTTAAAGACGAGTTCCTGATTTTCTAACATTGCGCAGTCCGGTTACCGGACCCATCAAATCTAATACATTACTGGACCGACTGCAACAGCAGGGACAGCAGGTCGTGTACTTTGAGACCGGACCGGCGCTTTGAGGCGGCTTCGGTAAGGTTTTCCTCGCAGTGGGGGCAGTAGGTGACGATGGCACCGGCGCCGACCGCTTCCGCCTCGCGGCACCGTTCGGAAGCCGTCCACAGGGCCATTTCGGGGTCGCCGTTTCTCTGCCAGGAACCGGCCCCGCAGCACCAGGCATCGTGCTTGATGCGGTACATCTCCACCAGCTTCATGCCCGGTATTGCGCCCACGATTTCGCGCGGCTCCCTGTAAATGCCCTGAAAGTCGTCGGTGCCGCTGATGCCGGCGCCGCCAAGCCTCACCAGATGGCAGGGGTCGTGCCAGGTGACGGTCATGTCGAGCGGCCTGACCGGCTTGAGCCGGCCCTGCTTGAGCAGGTCGAGGACCAGCGGCAGGATATGGACAACCCTGAAATTCATCCCGGCCACACCGGCATAGTCGCGGACGAAGGTACTGTAACAGAACGGGCACACCGTTACCAGCGTCTCCACGCCCATGGCGTTGAACTGCCTGATGTTTTCTCTGGCAAAGGCCACAAAGTTGTCCACGTCGCCGAGACGCAGCGACGGGTTGCCGCAGCAGCGCTCCCGGTCGCCGAGGATGCCGACATCGAGCCCGGCCCTGAGCAGTACCGTAGCCGCGTCCTGCGCCATCTTTTCGCCGGCGGCGTCGCGGAGGGGAAAACAGCCGGTATAGAGCAGGGTCTTTGTTGCGGTACCGGCGGCGGAAAGGCCTCGGGCCAGCCCGGGGTCGATGCCTTTAATCCAATCGTTCCGCTGGCTGTCGGCTTTCCGGTAGGGGTTCATGTACTGCCGCATTACCGTGAGTAATTCGCCGAAGCCGCCCGGCGGTCGGTGCCCCTGCCGCAGGGCATCGGCCCGCATCGCCTGGATGACATCGCCCGGCTGCATTTCGGTGATGCGGCCGCAGTTGTAACTGCAGGCGCCGCAGACCGGGTCGTTGTAGATGACTTCAAGCAGCTTCGGCGTCCACTCCATCTCACCTTCGATCAGGGCGCGGGCGAGGTCGCCCATCTTGCCCTGGCCGGAGTAGCAGTCGTACCTGTAGCGGGCCAGCGGCGGGCAGATGTCGTCGAAAGCCGCATTCCTGAGGTGCCAGCTGAAGACGTGCTTGCACATCGAGTCGCGGTAGCAGTTCCACGCCCAGCGTCGGTACTCTTTAAGGTCTTTTATCATGTCAGTCCTCCTCCCTCTCCCTTCGGGGGGAGAGGGCCGGGGTGAGGATGTCCTAGAAGCATAATTTCCCGGGATTCATAATCCCGTTCGGGTCAAGCTCCTTCTTGATTTTCTTCAGGTATTCGGTGTAGGCGGCATTGCGGCGGTACATCATGTCCGCCCAGACGCCGTAGGGCCGGTCGAAGAAGGCTCCCGCCTCAATCATGGCCTCGCTGGCCTCAACGAATATCGTCCTGACGTTTTCCCAATCGTCGGGGCGGCCGGGAAAGCTGTGGAGGTCGTAACAGCAGGAGAACGACCGCGCCCGCTCCACCGGCTGAATGTAGGCGCCAATATCGGCGGTAGAATAGTTATGACGGACACAGACGGTCTCCAGCGCCGACTGCACCTTCGGAAGGTTATCGCCGGTGGCATAGAACTTGAGCTCATGGCAGGAACCTCTGAAGCCGAACTTCTTCTGCATGCGCCAGGGCATGACCAGCTCTTCGGCAACGAGGCGGTCGAGGCCGGCAACCCCGGCAATGGTGCTCTTCACCTCGAAGCCGAGCCGGGCCGCCAGCGCGCGCAGGTCCTTCTCCTGATAGGCGACCTTGGCCTCCGGCTGTCGCGCCCAGCCGACCAGCGAGACCACCAGCGTCCACGGCGGCAGTCCGTAGCGCCGGGCATCGAAGGCATGGCGCATGTCGTGCGACCACAGTGGCGCGCCGGTCCTACCGATATAGCCGCCCTCTCTCAGTCTCCCGGTCAGGTCGGCGTCCTCTTCAAGGACCAGGACGCCGAGGTCAAAGTTGTTGAGCAGGAAACATTCGTGGCCGAGCTCCTGCCGCTGGACTTCCTTGACGGCTTTCACCGCATCGGGCAGATTATCGAAGGCGGCGAAGAGGACCTTCTGCGCTTTGGGTAGCGGGATGAGCCGGATATTCATGTCGTGGACGATACCCATGGTCCCCTGGCCGCACATGAAGAGGCGGTACCAGTTGAGGGCCGGCCCCATCGGGCCGGCATGGGGTGCCCCGGGCATGGCCGGGTTGCCGATGGTGAATGGTTCACCGGTCGGCAGGATGACCCGGAAGGTCTGGAGGAGCTCGTTGCCGTAGATGAAATCACCGGCGCCGGGGACGGCTTCCCGGTCAAGGTAGGCGGCCAGGACCGAGGCATCCGGCGGCGCCATCAGCGGCACCTGAACGCGCAGGTTGACCCCGGCCAGCCGGTTGTTCAACTCGCGGAAGGTGACGCCCGGGTTGACGGTGACCGTCCAGTGGTGGGTATCAAGCTCGGTCACCTGCTTCATCGGGCCCATATCAAGGATGAGACTGCCGCCCAGTGACGGCACGGCGCCGCCGTGGAAGTCGGTGCCCGAGCTGTAAGGGACTACCGGCATCCCGACTTCGTTGGCCAGCCTGACAACCGACTGGACTTTATCGGCCGTGTCAACACGCACAACAAAAGAAGGCCGACAGGGGCGGGCAAAGCTCTGGTCGCGGGAATAGGCCTCCAGGGTCTTTTCATCGTCGAGGACGTTAGCGGCGCCGGCGATTGCGGTCAGCCTGGTCCTGATTTCCTGGCTCATCGGCGCGCCTCCTGGGCCGCCTTCTTTTCCGGCGGCCGCATAAAGATAAGACGGTCCGGGTTGCTCATGTCGGTCGGGTCGAACAGCTTTTTGATACGCCTGACCATAGCCGCATAGTTCGGGCCGATTTTCCTGCCGAACCAGGCGGCCATCGGCTCGCGGAGCACCCAGTAGCCGGAAGGGCTTTTATCCGATTCCCTGAAGACATCAACGGTAATTTTGGAAATAAGCGCAGCGTGCTCAAGCTGGTCCCCGTATAAATCGCGCTCCTCCATCCAGTAATGGCCGCGGTCGTAGGAGTAGTAGAACGGCCACGACTTATTGGTGCTGGGCAGGTCATACTTTTCGACCTTTGACATGTTGAGTTGATGGATTTTGACCATGTCCTCGACCGGCCCCCGGCCGAGGTAGGTGATGGCGTAGATGCCGTGCCGGACCCAGCGGACGAAGTCGCCGCTGCGGAAGGCGTCGTTGTTGTAGTTATCGACGTGGCGGCGCTGTTCCTCGTTCAAAGGCTCGCCGTGACATTCGGCCATGATCTCCCTGAGCACCGACTCTTCGTAATCGAGCTGGCCCGGCGAGTAGCCCGAGAGCGTAATATACATCCAGAACGGCTCATAGAAGCCCTCCTCCCAGCGTTTGAGGGTCATCGCCTGATGGCTCTCCCCGGCCATGGCGTTGACGGCGTTGAGCGGGATGTTGACGCCGATGCCGATGCCGGCATAAGCCACTTCATGGGCGGCTTTCATGCAGTCCTCGGCATTGTTGAAACGGTACCAGCAGATGCGGTGGTTGGCGGGTACCGGCGGGTGCCCGTACTCCTCCTCCTGCGGCCACTCGCCGCCGGGCCAGGTGTGGAGCTTGAAAAGTACCTCGGTGATGATGCCGAGACTGCCGAAGGCACCCATCTCGAACAGGCCGCGCAGGTCAGGCCCGGGCCCGTACCAGTAGGTGCCATCGCCGGGACGAATGCCGTGGGAGCCGGTGCGGATGATTTCGCCGGACGGCAGGACGATGGTGAAGGCGAGGAAACTGCGCGCCCCGATGCTGAAGGCCTGCGCCGTCTGCCAGGCGCCGCCGAAGGTGAGGCAGTTGGACAGGACGCAGTTGGTGCCGGGGGCGGCCGGGGCACCTCCGGTCCACAGGCCGCGCTTCATCGTCTCCGTCTGCACACGGGCATAGGAGTTCCACGGCTGCATGCGGATGAATTTATCGCTTTCATTAATCTCGTAGATGCGCTCCATGCGCTTGAGGTCGAGGATTACCGTCCGGGGGCGGGTGGGAACGCAGACACCGACCAGGTTATCGCCGGAGCTCATGGCTATCAGGTGATACCCGGCACTCCGGATGATGCGGACAACGGCCTGGACTTCCTCGGTGCTGGCGGGAAGGACGACAAGGTCGGGCACGGTCAAACGGTCTTTATTGAGCTTCCTGACGGTCACTGAAGGGTGCGGGTCGCGGGAATAGCACTGGCGTACCACGGGGTCGTTGCTTACCCACTCTTTCCCGACCACGGCGGCTATCGCGTCAATCACACGCTGTTCATCCCAGACTGTCATCGGACATCTCCTGCAATCAGCTATAAAACGGGAGGCGGACGATACCGGATATTAAACTCTTTATAAAATAATTAAATATTTTAATAATGTCAATACGGCAACCTGTCACGCCGCAACAAGCGCGCCAAATCACGAATCATACCTTTTGTCCCCCGGGGTAGCAATACTATCAGACTTCACCGACCTCTATCCGTAAGCCAGTGAGTTCGTCCCGCCAGCGAAGGACGTGGAAACCGTTGAGGCGCGACGGCATCGCCCCTGGCTTGACATAGGTAACACGATATTTTACGATATATCGCGTCATATCGCTAATGAGGCGAGACATGTTCTGGAAAGAGGGGGCCGCGTTTCCCGGCGGCTGGAGAGACCGCTTCTTCAGAAGAGGCGACTTTAAGTACGTGATCCTGGAACTATTGAAGGATAAACCGCGTCACGGGTACGATATTATCCGGGCGCTGGAGGAACGATTCCACGGTTTCTACAGCCCGAGCCCGGGAATGGTCTATCCCTCCCTCCAGATGCTTGAGGAGATGGGCTTTGTGACCTCGACTGCAGAGGATGGCAAGAAGACCTACTCCATAACTGAGGAGGGCCGTAAGTTTCTCGTTGAGCATGAGAGGACTGCCGCTGAAATCAAAGAGCAGATGAGGACCTGGTGGCACGGTGAGGGCGGGAATGAATTCCGCGAAACCGTCCGTGAACTGCACGGGCTGAGTCGGATGCTGGTTCAGGAACTCCGCCAGGCAAGCCCCGAGAAGCTGAGACAAATTCGCGAAGTCGTTGTACGCACCCGTAAAGAATTAGAGACCATTTTGAAGGGTTAACACCTGTTTGCGCCGAGCTTTGGCTTGTGCGCCGGATTAAGGGAAAACAAATGAACATAATCGAAGTTGATGGGCTATCCCGGAAATTCGGTCAGCTGGTTGCGGTTGATGATGTGCATTTTAACGTTCTGGAGGGCGAGATTTTCGGGTTTCTCGGACCGAACGGCGCCGGTAAAACGACCACAATCAATATGCTGTGTACCCTCCTGACGCCAACCGGTGGCAAAGCGACGGTAAACGGGTACGACGTGGTCACCCAGCGGAGCGACGTGAGACGCTCAATCGGACTCGTCTTCCAGGAACCAACTCTTGACGAGTATCTCACCGCCGAGCAAAACCTGCGGTTTCACGCCTATGCCTACAGGGTCCCAAAAGACGTCCGGGAGAAACGAATAAATGAGTTGCTGGAGCTGGTAGAGCTCTCCGACCGGCGTAAAAACAGTGTGCGTACCTATTCAGGGGGAATGAAGCGGCGGCTGGAGATTGCCCGCGGCCTGCTTCACAGTCCCAAGGTGCTCTTCCTCGATGAGCCGACTCTCGGCCTGGACCCGCAAACGCGGCGGCATATCTGGGACTACGTGCTGTCTTTACGCAAGCAAAGCAATATCACCATATTCCTGACGACCCACTACATGGACGAAGCCGAGAACTGTGACCGCATCAGCATCATCGATCATGGCCGCATCATCGCTCTTGATACGCCGGATAGATTGAAGGATAGTCTGGGTGGTGATGTGGTCACGCTCAGGGCCGAGAACAACGAAGCCGCAGCGCTCGAGCTGAAATCGAAGTACGGAGTAAGCCCAACCTCGCAGAACGGCAACATTGTATTCAGTGTCCCCCAGGGCGAGAAATTCCTGCCCAAGCTGATGGGGGGCGGCTTTGAGAATCGCCTCATTTCAATCGGATTACGCCGGCCCACTCTCGACGACGTGTTCCTGAAGCTGACCGGGCGGGAAATCCGTGAACAGGAGGCCAGCCCTATGGGAAATATCAGGCGGGGTATGATGATGAGAAGAGGGCATGGAGGCTAGATATGGCTGACGTTTTTCGTGGAATGTGGGTCGTCGCTTACCGCGAGTTGCTCCGGTTCGTCCAGGAGCGTTCGCGACTGGTCTCCTCCTTTGCCATGCCCCTGCTGTTCCTTGTGATTTTCGGTGCCGGATTTAACCGGATTATCGGCGGCCTGTCGCCGGGAATTGATTTCATACAGTTTATGTACCCGGGCATTATCGCCATGACGGTCCTCATGGGGTCCGTAATGTCCGGCCTGTCTGTGGTATGGGACCGTGAATTTGGCTTCTTAAAGGAGATCCTAATTGCTCCGGTTGGACGCAGTGGTATCGTACTGGGCAAGGCTTTGGGTGCTGCCTCTGTTGCCGTGCTGCAGGGGGTGGTCATGCTGGCGCTGGCGCCGTTCCTCGGTGTCAGCCTAAGCCCGTTGATGGTGGCAAAACTGGTGCCTGTGCTGATTATTGTCTCGGTGTCCCTTTCGGGTCTGGGAATACTTGTCGCCTCACGCATGCGCTCACAGCAGGGCTTTCAGATAATCGTACAGATTATCATCTTCCCTCTCATCTTTCTCTCGGGAATCTTCTTCCCGGTGAACAGCGTACCCGCCTGGCTTGAGGTGGTTTCCAAAATCAATCCGCTTACTTACGGCGTCGACGCCATACGCCAGCTTTTCCTGGGAGGAATCGCCGGGCAGCCGGCCATTGGCGTAACTGTATTTGGCCACACTATGACAATCATGGAAGACGTATTACTGGTGGCGGTATTCGGTGCCATTCTGGTGTCGATTGGCGCTTACTCGTTCACCAAACAGGATTGAGATGGCTTTCAGCAAAGTTGCTATTCGCCCTTTTAATCTCATTGACGTGAGCCGACTCCGATGCAAGACCAGCCCCTGAGCCTCCGTTCTCTGTCTCGAAAGCAGATTATTTTCACCATGGCCGGCGTCATGCTGGCCATGTTCCTTTCCTCGCTCGACCAGACGGTGGTCGGCACCGCCATGCCACGTATCATCGCCGACCTTGGCGGTTTCTCCCATTACACCTGGGTGGCCACCTCCTACATGGTAACCTCGACCGTGGTCATGCCGGTCGTCGGCAAATTGACCGATATGTTTGGTCGCAAACCTTTCTACCTGGCGGGGCTTATCATTTTCCTGCTTGGCTCTGTCTTCTGCGGCCTGAGCCAGACGATGACCCAGATAACTGTCGCCCGAGGCTTTCAGGGTATCGGCGCCGGGTTCATGATGACCAACGCATTCACGGTAGTCGCCGACCTGTTCCCGCCGGCCGAGCGCGGGAAGTATCAGGGCTTCATGAGTGCTATCTTCGGGGTATCGTCGGTCGTCGGCCCGACTCTCGGCGGATACATCACCGACGCCCTTTCCTGGCACTGGATATTCTTCATCAACATCCCTCTTGGCATCGTGATTATTACGCTGTTCGTCCTCTATTTCCCGGCCATCCGGGCCGACCGTCATGCCCACAAGGTCGACTACGCAGGAGTCGGAACACTGGTCATGGCCGTCATTCCTCTCCTGCTGGCACTGTCCTGGGGCGGCTCGGAGTATCAATGGCTTTCCGCTCCGGTGGTCGTGTCTTTCATGGTCTCGGCGGTCGGGCTGGGGCTGTTCTTCTGGGTCGAACGCCGCGCCGCCGAGCCGATTGTCCCGCTGGGCATATTCAGGGACCGGATTGTAAGCATATCTTTTGCTATTATTTTCCTCAACGGCATCGCCATGTTCGGCGGAATTTTCTTTATCCCGCTCTACTTCCAGGGTGTGCTCGGCCTTTCCGCCACCTCCAGCGGCAGTTTCCTGACGCCGATGATGCTGGGCATGGTCACCGGTGGCGCCGCTTCGGGGCAGGTGCTCTCACGCTACGGCGGGCACTACCGCCGGCACGGCATTGTGGGGCTGGCACTCATGACTATCGGCATCTTTCTCCTGTCACGAATGGGACCGGACAGCAGTTATGGCATGGCCGTACTGTATATTGTGCTCACCGGCATCGGGCTCGGTATTACCATGCCCATTTACGTCATCGCTATCCAGAACGTTGTGCCCTACAGGGTACTGGGGGCATCGACCTCGCTGGTCGCCTTCTCCCGTTCCATCGGCGGTTCGCTCGGCGTGGCGGTTTTCGGCTCGGTCATGACCAACCATTTTATCTCAGAGTTCCTGAGCCGCCTGCCGGCCTCAGCCAGGTCGATGATTCCCCCCGACTTCCTCGCCTCGGTATCTCAAAGCGCCCAGGTACTTGTCAGCCCCCAGGCTCAGGCCAGTTTGAAGGCCGCGTTCGGTCAGATGGGCGCCGGGGGGACCGCTGTCTACGACCAGATAATACAGCTGCTGCGCCAGTCCCTTGGCTCCGCTCTCTCATGGGTTTTCCTGATCGGCGGCGTCATCACCGTTGTCGCCTTCATCCTCAACCTCTTCCTCAAAGAGGTCCCGCTCCGCAAACAGTACGCCCGTGAAGAGGGGCGCACAGAAAAGTAAGAGATCGCCGGGCAGCCCGAAGGGCTTGCTCCTCGGGAGAAAATATTATCTCTACGCCTAACGGCGTACCAGGAGGGGCACAACCCTTTAAGAATAATGCCCGTTCCCTTAACCTTAAATGGAACGGGCAGGAGACAGGTAATATGGATATTAGAGTCGAAAAGCTGGCCGAACTTATCGTCAATTACTCCAGCGCCGTGCGTCAGGGCGATAAGGTCCTTATCCAGGGAAGCACTCTGGCCGAACCGCTCCTCAAAGCCCTTTATGCGCGCGTACTCCAGGCGGGGGGCCATCCCTTCGTCCTTTCGGCCCTTCCCAACACCGATGAGATATTCTACAGATATGCCTCGGACGAGCAGTTGAAGCACGTGCCGCCGCCGGTCAGGTTGATGTACGAGACTTACGATGTCCGCATCGTAGTCCTTGCCGAGGTCAATACCCGGGCGCTGAGCGGCGTTGACCCGCGCAAGATAGTCCTGAACCAGCAGGCGCGCACCGAGCTGATGCAAATCTTCATGCGCCGCGCCGCCGCCGGCGAGCTACGCTGGACACTGGCGCCATTCCCGACCAACGCCATGGCTCAGGACGCCGAAATGAGTCTCTCGGAATACGAAGATTTTGTCTATGGTGCCTGCCTGCCCGACCTTAACGACCCGGTCGGCTACTGGCGCAATTTCTCCGCATGGCAGCAGCGCATCATCGACTGGTTGAAGGATAAGAGCTATATCCATATCACCGCTCCCGGCACCGACCTCAGGCTGAGCATCGCTGGCCGCACCATCAAGAACAGTGACGGCCATTTCAATCTGCCCGACGGCGAAATCTTCACCGGCCCGGTCGAAGACAGCGCCGAGGGTTATGTCAGTTTTACCTATCCAACAATTTACGGGGGGCGCGAGGTAGCGGGCGTCCGTCTTGAGTTCCAGAAGGGCAAAGTGGTCGGGGCCAGCGCCGAGAAGAACCAGGACTTCCTGCTCAAGACGCTCGATACCGATGCCGGCGCCCGCTACCTGGGTGAGTTCGCCATCGGCACCAGCAAAGGCATCACCCGCTTCACCCGGGAAATCCTTTTTGACGAGAAAATCGATGGCAGTTTCCATCTGGCGCTGGGAGCTTCCTACCCGGAAACCGGCGGCAGGAACCAGTCGGCCATCCACTGGGACATGGTCTGCGACTTAAGAAAAGGCGGCGAAATCCGCGTGGACGGGCAATTACTGTACCGCGACGGCAAATTCGTGATATGAAGAAAATCGTCCTGGCTTCGGCTTCACCGCGAAGGGCAGAACTGCTCAAGCAAATCGGCCTCAGG
>Ga0136652_1001340_pt1 | contig 10469 bp, 9 predicted proteins | sample ConPoolayeEmetaG_FD_94864 | JGI IMG/M metagenome (GOLD analysis project Ga0136652, IMG submission 94864) | Hot spring microbial mat communities from California, USA to study Microbial Dark Matter (Phase II) - Cone Pool mat layer E metaG... ...
ACCACGCTCTTGCATTATCTTAATTAAAGCCATAATTCATTGACGCCAGCCTTGGACTTGCGCCACAAGACTTAACCAAATAAAACTTGCATGTCACAACATTTCGTTATATTATCAAAATCATTTAATGACAAAATTATGTTTCAAAATGAAAACGAGATTAAATTTTTATTAGCTTTTTCATTTTGTCAAATAAATACCAGAAAAAAACTCTCCAAAATCAAGAGTCATTTCGATGACCTTGAAAAAGCTTGGAATAATAGCGAAAAACTAAGACAAGTTGGACTAATCAGCAAGCAAGAATTTCAAAGGATAAGCGAATTTCAATCAAGTTCTAAAATCAACCGGTTAATGGAAATGCTTGCTGATTTCCAGATAACACCCATAGATTTTGAATCAACTTATTATCCGCCTTTACTAAAAGAAATAGATAACCCGCCGGAAATTATTTTCGCCCGGGGGGACATTTCATTGCTTAAAGAAAAGTCTATCACCATAGTGGGTTCAAGGAAAAACACTGTCTACGGCGAACGAGTCGCCCAAAAAATAGCTTCCGAAATTTCAAGAGCTGGAATTGCGGTGGTTAGCGGTTTAGCGCTCGGCATTGACTCAATCGCCCATCGCGCGGTTTTGGACCACGAAGGCAAAACTATAGCCGTCTTAGCTTCGGGAATAGATGACGCAAGCATTACCCCGAAGACTCACTTTCATTTAGCTAAAAAAATACTATCTTCCGGCGGATTGCTGATTAGCGAGTACTTTCCGCTCGCCCCGGCGCTTAAACAAAACTATATTGCCCGAAACCGCATTATGGCCGGAATTTCCCTCGGCACACTGGTCATTGAGGCCGCCCAAAAATCCGGAAGTCTTATTACTGCCAGATTTGCTCTTGAATCTGGTCGGGAAGTATTTTCCGTTCCCGGAAGTATTTTTTGCCCGCAATCAGCCGGAACACACAATCTTATCAAAGAGGGCGCCAAACTGGTCTGCTCGGTTAATGACATTTTAGAAGAATTAGATCCCCTATATAATAAAACGGATTTGCAAAAAGAAGACCGACAGGAAGAATTAACCCATTTTAGCGAAAATGAAAAAAAACTTTGGAAAATTCTAGGAACAATGCCCATTTTCATTGACAGAATCATCTCATTATCTAAACTAAATCAAGTGGAAGTTGCCCGAATTCTTTCCAAATGGGAAATCGAAGGTAAGATTGTTAACATCGGGCAAAACAACTTTGTGAAAATAAAAACATAAAACACAACCTATAGAATAATTTTAACATTAACTTTAATTTGTAATGGACTTAGTCATTGTCGAATCACCAACAAAGGCAAAAACGATTGGTAAATTTCTTCCCAAGGGCAAGTTTAAAGTCAAATCAAGCTATGGCCACGTTCGGGATCTTCCGGAAAAGGCAATGGGAGTGGACGTTAGCAATAATTTTTCTCCCAAATACGTCATAAGCGAAAAAGCAAAAGCAAGGGTAAAAGAACTTAAAGCGGAAGCCAAAAAATCCGCCCGTGTTATTCTGGCTACCGATGAAGACCGGGAAGGGGAAGCCATTGCTTGGCATTTATGCGAAATACTAAATTTGCCTCTAAGAGAGCAAAACCGAATTGTTTTTCATGAAATTACCAAAAAAGCAATTGAAAAAGCGCTTGAGAATCCAAGGAGGATTAATTTAAATTTAGTTGACGCTCAGCAAGCAAGAAGAATTCTTGATCGGTTAGTCGGCTACGAGCTCTCCCCGTTTTTGTGGAAAAAGGTCCGCCGCGGCTTAAGTGCCGGAAGAGTTCAATCAATTGCCGTTCGTTTTATTGTTGAACGAGAACGTGAGATAGAAAAATTTAAACCGAAAGATTATTTTACCATCACCGTTAGCTTAAAGCCCGAAGGAAGCGATGAAGAATTTTCGGCCAATCTTTTTAGCATAGACGGAGGAAAAATCGAAAAACAGGAAACCTTGAAGCTTTTTGCCGGAGACTATCGCGTTTCATTTACTTCAATAGAATCTGAAGAGGAAGCTTTTCGTCTAGTTAATGAACTAAAGGACGCCTTCTTTAAAATTAAAGACATTGCCAAAAAAGAAATAAAAAGAAATCCCCCGTCACCTTTTATTACCTCCACTCTTCAGCAGTCAGCCATCAATGGCTTGGGTTTCTCGGCAAAAAAGACAATGATGATTGCGCAAAAGCTCTACGAGCGTGGATTTATTACATATATGCGAACCGACTCAGTCAATCTTTCCCTTGAATCAATGCTCGCAGCCAAAAAAGCAATTATCGGTTTGTTCGGTGAAAAATACGCTGTAAGTGAACCCCGCTTTTTTAAAACAAAATCCCGAAGCGCTCAAGAAGCTCATGAGGCCATTAGACCCAGTGATCCGACTAAAACTCCTCAGATGCTTTCAGTTGAATTGAACCCGAACGAATTTAAATTATACCAACTTATCTGGTCGCGGATGATCGCTTCTCAAATGCAGCCCGCTATCTGGAATTCAACCAAAGTCACCATCGGCGCCACTTCTAAAAAAGGAAAAGATTTTGAATTAACCGCCGCTGGTTCAACTTTGGTTTTTGATGGATACCTGAAAGCATGGAAAGAAGGCAAGAAAAACGGGGAAATAAATACTCTTCCCGAACTTATCCAAAATCAAGCACTCAATTTTGTTCACGGCCGCTACGAGAAAAAAAATACCCAGCCGCCGCCCCGCTATTCGGAAGCATCATTGATAAAAGCGCTTGAAGAATACGGCATCGGCCGCCCGTCAACTTACGCTCCGATTTTATCAACAATCATCGAAAGAAAATACATTGAAAAAAAAGAAGATAAAAAACTGGTTCCTCTTGAAATCGGCTTTTTGGTCAATGACATACTGGTTGAACACTTCAAAACAATAGTTGATGTTAATTTTACCGCAAGATTAGAAGAAGACTTAGATTTGATTGCTAATGGCCAAAAGAAATGGGTACCGGTGGTAAAGGAATTTTACGAGCCGTTTCACCAAAATCTTGAAAATAAAACGAAAGTTGTTAATAAAGATGACTTTATCGAAAAGCTAGGTCGGCAATGCCCTAATTGTTCCGGAGAGCTCGTTGTCCGCTTCGGCCGATTCGGAAAATTTATTGCTTGTTCAAATTATCCTAAATGTCATTACACCGAAAAAACCGAAAATAAAAACAATGACAAAAATGGATCTGTCGTTAGCGGAGAATATTGCGAAAAATGCGGCGCCCCGATGATTAAAAAATACGGGCCGTACGGAGAATTCTTAGGCTGTTCAAAATATCCAGAATGCAAAAACATCAAAAAGATTGAAAACGACATCGGAGTTGAGTGTCCGGCTTGCGGTCAAGGTCAAATTGTTGAGAAAAAGTCAAGAACAGGCAAAATATTTTATTCTTGCAATCGTTACCCGGATTGTAAATACGCGCTTTGGTTAAAACCAAATGGAAAAAAATGCCCCGTCTGCGCGAATCTAATGGTAATTCAAGCCAAGGGCGTTACTGCTTGCTCAAATAAAGAATGCGATTATAAAGAAAATTAGTTAAAAGCATAAATGGCATTAATTTATCCGGGTTCAACTTTAAATTGCAATTTAATTTACTTCTCCGGCCAAAAATTTTTTTATGCCGTTTTTGCGTAGAGAAAAATTACTATTGAAAATAAAAATTAACGATTTCAGTAGTGTATAATAATGTAAAGCCATCTCAAAAGTACTTTTGATGACTTTTTTGCGTATAAATCTTTAAAGCAATGACCCTTGAGGAATTATTTTCAAAATTTAAAAGACCACTAAACAAAGAGAGACGGGCTTTAGTCGCTAAAGCATATGAGTTTTCAAAAAAAGCCCACGAAGGACAAAGTCGAAAATCCGGCGAACCTTACTTCAATCATGCGCTGGAAACCGCCGCCATCCTTGCCGAAATCGGTATGGGCTCTCGCACCGTTTCGGCCGGCCTTCTTCATGATGTTCCGGAGGACACCAACTTTACCTTAGAAGATATAAAACAGGAATTCGGCGAAGAAATAGCAAGTTTGGTTGGCGGCATAACTAAATTGGGAAGATTTAAGCTCCGCGGAAGTAAAGAAGAAAACCGCCTTGAAAATCTAAGAAAAATATTTCTTGCCATGGCAGAAGATATTAGAGTAGTTCTTATTAAACTTGCCGACAGGTTGCACAATATGCGGACGCTTGAGCACTTACCGAGAGAAAAACAAACCAGAATTGCTACCGAAACCATGGAAATTTTCGCCCCAATTGCTAATCGTCTCGGTATCGGCGAAATAAAAGGAGAACTCGAAGATTTGGCATTTAAGTATTTAGACCCGAAAAACTACAAAATGGCGAAAGCACTTCTTGAAACTGAGTACAGCAAGAGAAAAGAAGACCTTGAATTAGCCATGACGGAGCTCGGAAAAGAAATGAAAGCCAACGGCGTTGCCGTAATTGATATTCACGGGAGAACCAAACATATCTACCGATTCTTTCTTAAACTCAAAAAACATAACATGGATCCGCAACGAGTTTATGACGTAGTCGCTATAAGAATTATTGTTCCGAAGATAAGTGTCTGCTACGAAGCTTTAGGCACGGTGCATAGAAAATATCGACCATTGGTGGGAAGAATTAAAGATTACATTTCACTGCCCAAACCAAACGGATACAAATCGCTTCACACCACTATCTTCGGACCTTCGGGAAGAATACTTGAAGTACAAATACGAACACCCCGCATGCACGATGAGGCCGAGTTCGGAATTGCGGCACATTGGATCTATGCTACTCATCATTCTTGGAAAGATTATATATTGGGCAGATCGCCCAAGGTTGAAATTCCCGAAAAGGAACTTCAATGGGTAAGACAAATCAGGGAATGGCATCAGGAAATTAAAGAAAATGGAGAAGATTTTTTCCAAGGATTGAAATTAGACTTTTTTAGAAATCATATTTTTGCATTCACCCCGATGGGAGAAGTAATCGACCTTCCCGAAGATGCTACGCCAATTGATTTTGCTTATGCCATCCACTCCGAAGTAGGAGCAAAAACTACGGGTGCTAAAGCGGATGGCAAGCTTGTTCCACTGGATTACAAAATTAAAAACGGTCAGGTTATAGAAATACTAACCAGCAAAGAAATGAAAACACCCAATCAGGATTGGCTAAGAATTGCCCGCACGGCTTATGCCAAATCAAGAATTCGCCATCAGCTAAAAAAAGCGGGTGTCATGGTGAAGTAAAAAAAGAAAAAATTTACCAACACTATTTGCTTTTAGCATTTGCTAAGACGCTCAATTATTTCCTGATATTCATCGTCCGAATAAAAATCTATTTCAATGCGCCCGCCAACGGCTCCTTTTTTTATGTTGACGCGGGTGCCAAAAATCTCCGAAAGCTTTTCCTGATGAGCAATTATTTCCGGACTCTTATCAAGTAAACGCTGTCTAATGCGTTTACCGCCCCGAACCAAGTTCCTGCCCGCATTTTCAACATCCCGCACCGTTACCATCCTGCCTTCCAACACCAACTTAAAAAGCGCTCGCTGTTTTTGTGGATTGCTTACTGTTTGGAGCGCACGCGCATGGCCCTCCGATATTTTTCCTTCTTCCAAAGCTCGCTGAATCTCAACAGGTAAACTAAGAAGTCTTATTCGATTAGTAACTACCGGCCTTGATTTTCCTACCTTAGCGGCAATTTCTTCATGAGATAAACCAAATTCATCGGCTAATTGGCGAAAGGCCCGAGCTTCATCTAATGGACTCAGATTTTCTCTTTGAATATTTTCTACCAATGCCACTTCTAACTTTTCTAAATCCTCCGTTTTCTTTCTAATGACCACAGGGACTTTGGAAAGGCCAGCCATTTTAGCCGCTTTTAACCTTCTTTCGCCAGCCACAATTTCGTAACCCCCTTTTGAAAGAGCCGTTACAACAATAGGTTGGATAATTCCATATTTCTTGATTGAGTCGCTTAGTTCCTTTAAAGATTGTTCATCAAATTCTTTTCTTGGTTGAAAGGGATTAACCGCTATCTTTTCTACCGACACCTCAAGGATCGCCGTTTTTGCTTCCCTGATATCTTCTTCCGAACCTTCGCGCACTTTACTTTGAAAATCTTGCTCGTCCATTAATTTTCTTTTGTGGGGAATAAGCGAAGCCAAACCCTTTCCCAACCCGCCTTTAAAATTGGCCATATTTTTTATTTTTTAAGTTAATCTAATTGCAATAATTTTACTTTTTTTAACTCTCAACACAAAATTACAGGTGAAATCCGCCATTTACTTTATTAGCTCTTTCAAGATTAATTATTTCTTGAGTAAGATTCTTGTAAGCTCTTGATCCTTTAGAAAAAATATCAAAATCAAAAATAGACTTTCCAAAGCTGGGTGCCTCGGCCAGACGAACTGTGCGGGGAATTATCGTATCAAAAACCTTTCCCGGAAAATGATCCTTTACTTCCCGAACTACCTGATTGGAAAGACGATTACGGCGATCAAACATGGTAAGCACAACCCCCATTATTTTAAGATTGGGTTGAAGGTTATCGCGCACCAACGAGATGGTTTCCAGAAGCTGACTTAAACCCTCAAGGGCATAATATTCACACTGCACCGGAATAATAACCTCTTCGGCCGCAACCAAACCGTTTATGGTGAGCAAACCTAAGCTTGGCGGGGAATCAATTATTATATAATCATAGTCGGTCCTTATCTTTCTAAGAGTGTCGTAAAGACGATACTCTCTGTTGTCAATGCCAACCAACTCAATGGCCGCTCCGGCCAGATCTTTATTAGAAGGAAGTAGACTATGTCCCAAAGTATCCGTCTTTACTATGATTTCTTCGGGATGCTCTCCCAAAATTAAACTATGGTAAAGTCCTTTCTTAATCGTTCTCGGATCAAACCCAATGCCGCTGGTAGCATTGGCTTGGGGATCAAGGTCAACAAGCAAAACAAATTTTCCCATCTGAGCCAGTGAGATGGAAAGATTTATTGCCGATGTCGTTTTCCCGACACCGCCTTTTTGGTTAACCAAGGAAATGATTTTAGCCATTAAAATATATTTAGGAATTTTTCCAAATTAGGCCCTTTTAAGGTGTCAAAGATTGCATTTCTTAACAATTATACACTAATTGACATACATTAATCAATCGCCTAAATTTAATAAAGCATTACCTTTGAAAAACCAATTTTATTTATGAATTGAAAATTTTTAACCAAGGGCATGTGGCGGAACTGGCATACGCGTACGACTCAAAATCGTATGAGAGCAATCTCGTGTGGGTTCAACTCCCACCATGCCCACCAAGACAAAACTTTTCGGCTTTTTGAGAGCCAGATCGTGGGCGGCACAAAGTGCCGCCCACTGATTTTGCGGCGCATTCGCGCCGCTTTCCGCGCCTTCGGCGCGCACCCGCCCGCCCGCCAAAACGAGGTTCGAGCCGAACAAAGTTCGGCAAGCAACCTTTTTGCGAAAAAGGTTGTTCTCTTGTGCGATTTTAGGCAGAGATTCTGCCTCTTTTATCCATTCTGACATAGGTTCGAGCAGCCAATCCGTTTTTGTTCAAGATTGGTAAATTGCTCCTCCAGCGACTTTTTCTCACTCAATAATTTTGCCTTCTCGTTCCGATAAACTTCTTGCTCAATAACTTGCTCAAGATAGCCGTCCAAAAGTCGCTGGAGTTTTGTTTGGATAGCACGGATTTTCTCTTGCGCTTCTTGAACAAAAGCGGTTGAGGATTGGGCGGCTTTTGCTTTGTCTTTTTCAAGCATTTTTCGTAGTTCTGCCGCCCAATCCGGTTTCAAAGAAAATTTTTGAAGCATTGCGGAAAGTTGCTCGTCTAAAACTTCTTGGCGAATATAAGGTTCGGGACATTTCATATCCTTACGCTTTTTAGTACAGCGATAGTATGTGTAGGTATGAACGTTGCCGTTTTTCTGCTTCTTAACCTTGTATTCGCCCGTTACCATCATGTTACAACTTCCGCAATGCAAAAGACCACAAAACGCTTGAGGCTCATTCTTTGATTTTTTGTGGTTTGCCACGCTCTTTCAAAACTTCTTGCACCCTGTCAAAAATTTTCTTTGAAACTACTGGCTGGTGCTTTCCCTCGTGGATTTCACCAGCGTAGCGAAAATGGCCGTAACAAAAAGCGGATTGGAAAGGATAAAAGAAATTCTGTCTTTTTTGATTCGCTTGCCGCCACTCGATAAAATTCCGTGTTGCGCTAAAAAATTTGAGATGTCTTCGAGAGACGAGAACCGTTTTGCGCGTAAAGCTCAAAGGCGCGGCAAATAATAGGAGCTTTCTTTTTGTCCACGACGACGCTCTTTGTCCACACATCATTTATGTAACCGATTGGAGCGAGAGACGGATATTCGCCGCGTTTTACTTTTTGGCGCAATCCTCGTTTAGTATTCTCGGCAAGCGAATCAACATAGTATTTGCTTTGCCCGAATACAATGTTCAACATAAATTTTCCTTGCGGTGTATTTTCAAACCACAGTGTCGGGAATTTCAACGCCACAATATGCCCGCAGTCCAGCAAGTAAATTATTCTTCCACCGTCAACAGAATTGCGCGCCAATCTGTCCGCGTGCCACGCCAAAATTCCATTGGCCTCACCTTTTTCTATGCGATCAAGCATATCGTTAAAAATTGGCCTGCCCGGAATTTTGGCGGACTGCCTTTCGATAAACTCCTCAACGACATTTAGATTTTCCTGCTTCGCAAAGGCGCGCAATTCTGCAAGCTGGTCTTCAATCGAACGAACCTGCTTATCCTCAACATCAGTGGACTTGCGGGCATACAAAAAGAATTTTTGTGGAGATAAATTTTGCATAGGTTTATTTACAGTTTTAAAAACTCAAATGGCCGTCCCGGTTGTACCCAACTCAAGTCGCCTTGAATTGACCGAGACGGCCATTAGAAAAGACGACTCTGCAAGTTGGGTACATCTTTAGTATAGCAAAAATTCTTTTTGTCGGGCAATTCAAATATTATCAAAAGACAGAATTTAAAAATCGCACAAGAGCGAACCTCGTTTTGGAGGGCGGGCGGGGTGCGCGCCGAAGGCGCGGAAAGCGGCGCGAATGCGCCGCAAAAAAAGAATTTTAAAAAATAACGATAATATCTAAAAAAGCCCTCACACTATTTGGTATCAATTTATATGAGAGCTTAAGTTAAACTTCCAACGCCTTAATGGCGCATTTTCGCGTCTCTTCACTAATGTTTTGGAGAGAAAGAATTTCCTCTTTACTAAACCACCTAGCCAGCCTGATTTCTTTTTTATCGATCTTTACTTGTTGTAATGGATCGCTATGATAACAAAGGAAGTTAATTTGGGTTGTATCTCGGATTTCATTCGACGTTTCAACAACATAGTCAAAAAACAGAAATTAGACGTTCTACAACAATCGAAAGTCCAGTTTCCTCTCCCACCTCTCTTACGAGCGCTTCTATGCTTGTTTCATTAAATTCACGTTTTCCACTGGGTAATTCCCATATTCCAGGTAAAACATCTTCATCCTCTCTCCGGTTGAAAAGTAATATTGATTTTTCTCTGACGATCACTCCAGCAACTACAATGAGAAAGACCCGCGGAATTTCTTGTTCTTGACTCTTTTCGATCACCTCCCTAATTTTCAATGTGCCAATCATGCTACACAAGTTTTAATAGATTTGTCAAAAAATTATTTTTTTTGCTTAAAATTTCAAGAATAACCCTAAAATTTAAACTTCAAAAATTCTTTTTGTAAGCGAGTCCGCCTGCCTTCGGTAGACGGGCAAGCAAAACAATTATCGTTATTTCTTTAAATTTCTTTTCCTTTATTTGTGAATTAAATTTGATTAAATGATGGAGAAAGTTTGAAATGGCTTAATTCGCCCACTAGTATTTCCCTTTCCGAATTTCACCAAATTTTTTGCGGACGATACTATTCCCATTGATTCTTCGGCTCGCCGCAAATAAGCGGCATAGAAAGGAACGATTAACCAACACCCATTCGGCGCTGCATCCAATCCTCACAGAACCCCGCGCAACAAGATCTGAAAAATCAAAAAAGTTAATTTGTGATTATAAAAAGATGATATCAGGCCTTTTGCAAATTTATTTTAAAAAGCAAACTTTGTCTTGAAAGTTGTCAATCGTGGTCAGTCAAAGCTCAAGAACATCATATCGCTCTTTGTCTTACAGCTTTTTGCGTTCTAGAACAGGAAAGATTAAAGAAAAAATGTACTATCTACAAAGTCAAGAAAGACGCTATGCTGAATAAACAAAATCTCAGAATCCTTGCACTGGAAAGGTTGAAACTTTCTGCGTAACTTCAGTTATAACTGTGATTTTTTGACGGGGAGCAAGACACCACCGACAGAGACATTATAACCGTCAATTTGGTTTATTCTGCCAGAGGGACTGTTTTCTTGTTCTGTTTGTTCCCGGGATTCAGCGATTACATCATTAATAT
>Ga0136652_1001348_pt1 | contig 10429 bp, 9 predicted proteins | sample ConPoolayeEmetaG_FD_94864 | JGI IMG/M metagenome (GOLD analysis project Ga0136652, IMG submission 94864) | Hot spring microbial mat communities from California, USA to study Microbial Dark Matter (Phase II) - Cone Pool mat layer E metaG... ...
CTCATAGGCCTGAGGATGGCGCGAAGGCCAGGAGGAGTGTTTGACAAGGTCGCCGGCTTCTTCGCCGTCGTCACCCAGGTGATCCCCCCATGGTTCTTCGGAATCCTCTTCCTACTCGTCTTCGCATACTACCTCCGACTCGTCCCCTTCGGAGGCATGACAAGCGTGCCTGCCCCAACTGAACCAGTCCCAAGACTCCTCGACATACTCTACCACATGGCACTCCCACTCTTCACATGGGTCTTCTCACTCACAGGCTCATGGGCATACGTCGCGCGAAACCTCTTCGTCCAGACTGCGGAGGAAGACTTCGTCACCGCCGCAAAGGCCAAAGGCCTCCAAGAAGGCGCAGTCATGCGGCGCTACGTCCTCAGACCCGCCCTACCCCCAATAATCACGTCCGTAGCGCTGGCACTCGTAGCCTCCTGGCAAGGAGCAATCATCACTGAGACCGTGTTCAACTGGCCTGGCCTAGGCTCACTCTTCGCCGTGGCCATAGCCGTCCTGGACGCCCCGGTGATAATCGGCCTCACAGTCATCTACGCCTACCTCCTAGTCGCCACAATCATAGTTCTAGACCTAACCTACAGCCTGATGGACCCGAGGATCCGATAGAACAAGAGGCACCCAGGATGAGCAGAAGCCTCAAACAGACGGCGAGGGAGGTCTTCACCTCAAAGAGCGGCTTCACCGCCCTCGTAATCCTAGCGGGGATCCTCTGCCTCTCAGCCGCCGCGCAGTTCTACGTCCCCTTCGAAACGGTTGACAAGTGGAACTCCCCCCAGTTCTGGCAGGGCCTACCCCGCCTAGCCGCGCCAAGCTGGTCAAGCCTCCTAGCAGGAAAGAACCTACCCCAGACAATACTTGTCGAAAAGATGGACTTCCTGAAATACTCATACATCATCGAGCAGATAGGCGTAAAATACATCACCCTAGTAGGCCAGTTCGAATATGCATACGACGGCTTCCCATCCGAACTAGCCGCAGTCGTAGAGGCCACATATGGGGGAGACCAACCTCTGATGAACATCAGGCTGGAGCGCCCAGACGGGACAAACGTTACACTCGTCAACACCGCAATCTCCAACCCAACAAGCTACCTATACCTAAGCGTCGACAGCGAGACCAAGGCACGCACACTGGACTTCCTGAAGAGCGCCGGCTCGAACGAGCCCAAGGCCGTCTACCCCGAGGTGGTCCTATTCGCAGCGAAAGGAGCAAACATGGGGGATCCCTCAATGAACTCAGTCCTCAAAGGAACATACCGCATCAGAATAGATGTAACAACAACTGGGAGCAGAGACGATGTCGACGCCGAGTTCCGGGTCTACGGCCAAGTATACGGCCTCGCCGGAACAGACTCAAAGAGGAGAGACCTCCTCGTAGGCCTAGTCTGGGGCGCCCCCATCGCCCTCGCCTTCGGCCTATCCGCAGCCATCCTAACAAGCGTCTTCCAAGCCCTGATGGGGTCCCTAAGCGCCTGGTACGGCGGAGTAGTCGATGAGATAACCCAGCGTGTGACAGACATATACATGATCCTACCCTTCCTCCCCATCCTCATAACAGTCTCAGTGGTATACAGGATAGACATCCTAACCCTCCTCTCCATGGTCGTCATCCTGAGCCTACTGGGAGGAATGACCAAGACCGCCAGAAGCATGACGCTCCAGGTGATGACCGAACAGTACATTGAGGCAGCTACCTCCTACGGCGCAAGCAGAAGACGCATCCTCCTATACTACATCATGCCAAGACTCGTCCCCTACATCGTGGCCAACATCGTCCTCGCCGTCCCCGCCTTCGTCTTCCTCGAAGCAGCGCTGAGCCTCCTAGGCCTCGGAGACCCACGGGTCCCCACATGGGGCAAGATCATAGGCGATGCACACGCTGGAGGCGCAGCCATCCACGGACTCTGGTGGTGGATACTTCTCCCCTCAGCACTGATCATCCTCACCGCCGCCGCCTTCGCCTTCCTCGGCTACGCCCTAGACAGGGTGGTCAACCCAAGACTCAGAGAGAGGTAAGAAGATGCTGAACGTCTCCTCCCTCAAACTCTACTACCAAGTACGAGGCGGAACCGTCAAGGCAGTAGACGAGATAGACTTCAACCTCGAAAAAGGCCGGACAGTGGCCATCGTTGGCGAGTCAGGCTGCGGAAAAAGCTCAACCGCGAACGCCATCCTCCGCCTACTCCCGCGAAACGTCAACACATACACCGGCAAGGTACTCCTCCAAGGCAGAGACCTCATGGAGATGAAGGACGACGAGTTCAGGAGAGAGGTCGCCTGGAAGAAGATCTCCATGGTCTTCCAAGGAGCCATGAACTCACTCAACCCCGTACTCAAAGTCGGAGACCAGGTCGCCGAACCACTCATCGTGCACAGCAGCGCCTCCAAGGCCGAGGCCGCGAAGAGGATGAGTGAGGCCCTCCAACTCGTACGACTGCCAAGCTCCGCAGCGCAGCGGTACCCCCACGAACTCAGCGGAGGAATGAAACAGCGCGCAGTAATAGCGATGTCCCTCATCGCCAACCCGGAGATAGTCATACTCGACGAACCAACATCAGCCCTCGACGTCATCACACAGGCAAACATCATGAACACGCTCAAGACCCTCAGAAAAGAGCTGGGGTTGAGCTACATCTTCATAACCCACGACCTGGCCTTGGCAAGCGAACTCGCCGACAGCCTCGCAGTCATGTACGCCGGAAAGATCGTGGAGTACGGAGCCGCCGAAGGCATGTACACAGACCCGAAACACCCCTACACACAGAAGCTCCTTGAAAGCGTCCCCACACTGAGGACGGATAAGAAGCCCGGGTTCATACCAGGGGCACCACCCGACCTCTTCAACCCCCCAGCCGGATGCAGATTCCAGCCACGATGCCCATACGCGATGGAGGTCTGTGGACAGGAGCCTCCGGCTGCGGAGGTTGACGGGCACCGGGTTCTCTGCTGGCTACATGCGAAGAGGTGAGGCAATGCCGGAACCCATACTCGATGTCAGAAACCTGAAGGTCTACTTCCCTATCAGGAAGAGGCTTTCCAAGCCAACATACGTAAAGGCGGTAGACGATGTCAGCCTGACCCTGAACGAAGCCGAGACCGTCGCCGTAGTCGGGGAGTCAGGCAGCGGAAAGACGACCTTCGGAAAGTGCTGCCTAAGACTCGTCGAACCACACAGCGGCCAGATCCTGTACAGAGGCAAAGACATAACCAAGCTTAACTCAAAGGAGCTCCTCTGGTACCGGAGGGAGGCGCAGATAGTATACCAAGACCCCTTCAGCAGCCTCAACCCCTTCTTCACAATAAGAAGGACAATCGAGGAACCCCTGATCGTTCACGGAGTCCACTCCGGACCAGAGAGGAACAAGATGGTGGAGGCGGCCCTGGAAGACGTGAAACTCACCCCCATAGAAAGCTTCGCCGAGAAGTACCCACACATGCTGAGCGGGGGCCAGAGACAGAGGGTCGCCATCGCCCGCGCCATGATACTGAGCCCCAAGTTCGTCGTCGCCGACGAACCGGTCTCCATGCTCGATGCCTCAGTGAGAGTTGAGATCCTCTACCTACTCCGCCAACTCCAAGAGGAGCATAGAATATCATTCCTATACATCACCCACGACATAGCCACTGTGAAGTATTTCTCCGAGCGCCTAGCCATAATGTACGCTGGCAAGCTCGTTGAACTCGGCCCCATAAGGGACGTGATAAGCGAACCACTCCACCCATACACGCAGTCACTCATAGAGGCCATACCCGACCCTGACCCCCAGAACAGGTTCAGCCTCCGCAGGGTTCCAGGAGGAGAACCCCCTGACCCAACAGATCCACCTGAAGGCTGCAGGTTCAACCCCCGCTGCCACGTGGCCAGACCCGAGTGCAGGAGCCAGGAACCGCAGCTCCAGGAAGTCAAGCCGGGGAGGTTCGTCGCCTGCCCACCGTAGAGACCAACGACGAAGACGGAAGCGCTCCCCGGTACAATCTTCTCTTAACCTTCATCAACATCCCGATATTCATGGGGCACTCATCAGCGTAACAACAACGGCCTCCTCGCCCAAGCTACGAGGCCACATAGATATCAAAAAACTATTCTAGCAATCTGTTCCTTGAACGCAAAAACTGAAGAAAACGTAATCGTGTTTCCACACCAATTCACAAGCAGACCATAGCGGAGCGAACGGCTATGAAGAACACAGCCGAGGTGGAGGAGAGCAGAACATCATTCAGCAGCCTTGAAGACAGGCAGAGAGAGCCCAGAAGCGAGTCCTACCGCAGGTCAAAGATGGAGATCTACCTAGACATACTGTGGATAATAAAGAGCGGCGTGGACCGACCAACTCGCATAATGTACAAGGCCAACCTCTCCTGGAAACCCTTCCAGGAGACCCTGAAATTCATGCTTGACCGCGGCCTTGTGGCAGCATCGAACTCCGAGGAATATGACGACGCTCGGAAGACCTACCGGATAACCCCGAAGGGCGACGAGGTTCTCAGATACTTCACCCTAGCAAAGAACCTCCTTGAGCCCGCCAGCGCCAGAGAGGAAGGGTAGGCCCCCTAGATGAAGTGAGAAACTTCAACCACGCTGGCGGAGACAAAGCCGAAGGTTAGGAAGACAACCATCGGGATCGTTGGAGAGGCAAGAACACCATCCTCAAAGAGCTGAGGGTGGGCCTCAAGCGACTTCAGACGCTCGGCGACATCTGCTCCCGCACCCACGAAGTAAACTGGCCTCCTCACAGGCTTACCGTCCTCCAACACAACCTTCTCCGCCGGAAAATGTTTCAGACTGTTGTGCAACTGTTTAAGATTAACCCTTCGAACCGTTGCGTAGAGCAGAAGCTTCCCAGACCAATGCTTGACCTCCAGACCACGCAGCAGGGGCCTCCCCCGGAGGAGGTCACTCAAGTTTAGAATCAGTATCGTCAGAGGATACAACGCGGAGAGGACGACTGCGCTGAAGAAGATGAACACAAGTGGCAGAAGGAGGGCCCTGGCAAGAAGCAGACTTGGCACATGTACATAGGAAGGCATAGCCGCAGCGATAAGCAGCAGCGCCCAAGCGTCCGCCCCACCGAAGAAGCCGAGGCGGGACAGGGTTACCCCAACAAGAAGAGATATCCCGAGAGATGCAAGTAGGTTAACCACCGAAAGACCGCAAAGACAGGCGTCGAAAACGTCGAGAAGGAGACAGGCAGGCACACCTACAACCCACACCCAGTCACCGACCTCCCTTGCAGCCAAGTCTCGGGCAGATGCATAGCCAAGGGAGACCAAACATATGACAAACCTAAGCACGTAGAAAGCCGAGCCCATTCATCCACTTCTCGTTCCATCGACTAAGTGAGCGCAAAAGTGATTTAAGACTTAGTTTTCTTCGCCAAGCGGCTACATAGCACTGCGTTTGAAGAGTCAAATGCGGAGACGGTGTAGTAAACTACTTGTTACAAAACGTACATTTCCATACATATTAAGGATACATAAACATTTAAAATCACTGGATATTTCATTCCTTAACATCAATGTCTGACCTGGAAAGAGTGGCCACCCTCGATTTCATCATCGGTGTCCTCAAGGAACATGAAAAGGCCCTCGACAGCATCGGCAGTAGGTTGGAGAGGAGCCTTAAGGATCTCAGACATTCGAAGAGGCGGACCAGGCTCGTCCTCTTCTCATGCGCAAGCTGGGATGACTTCAAAGAGATAAGCAGCAAAGCGGAGGCGGTCTCCTTCCGAATCAACTCAAGAATCACGGTCAGAGCGTTGAAGGGGAACTACCTGTACGAATTCAGCGAGCCCCACCCAAGCCAAGCAGACTCGTCCACTGAGAAATGGGTGTTGCCCCGCGACCCCAAGAAACTCCGAGACAGGCTCGCCCTCGAGCTGCACGTCCCAAAAAATAAGGTCATACAGGGTGAGCTGTCAATCTTCCCATGAGCATCGACGTGGACCTGTCATAGTACTCAAGAATCGTCCTACCCTTTTTCAGTGATGTAAAACTCGTCTCTGGAAATCTACTCCTTCCTCTCAATCGCACCCTGCTTAACAAGGGAGTCTAGAACCTTATGAGAGGAATCCAATTGATGTTGCAGGTGTACATTATCCGAGTTGGCTTCTCCATGTCGCGATCGACCATCCGAAGCACTTCAACTTGGATCTCGAGCATAGACCTTCTCATTTCTGGACACCGCCCTCATGCAGTCTGCAACCTTGGTCGGGGAGAGGAGGCTCCTTGCCTCGCAGCCACCGTCTCCAGAAGAATTCTGGGACAAGCAAGACAGCAACATGAACTAGGTTGCACTTGATAGTGAGAGAAGATATATTCTGCATATATATGTTGAGGAGTAACAATCATTCGTGCAGACTGTTCGTAACATTTGTTCATTCAACTTGTTAACAGCGGTAGCAAGAGTTCACAGGTAAATATTGTCTGATGAAGGGGCTGCAAGAAGACTACTCGACTTCGGGTTAACCCAAGATGAAGCAAATGTCTACATCTTCATCCTAAAGGCCCGCCACCAAGTCTCCCGCAACATCCCCGACGGGGCTTCCCAACCCTCTTAGAGAAACAAGACTTCTTGAGGATTTTCTTTCGGCCTCAAGTCTTACAACTTTGTTCCATTACCAAGAGACACGAACATGATAATATATGGGCTGGGCTCTCTGATCTCCTCCAAAAGCCAATTGAACCACTACACTTTCTACCAGTTCACCGTTCTTGTCTCCTAACCCTCTGTGTCATCGTGTGAATCTTCACCCAGGTACGGCCGTCCGACCCCTTAAAGCATGCCAATTTTTCCTAAGCTTCTTCTAAGTACCCCTCTTGCGGTCCCCGCCTCCATCACACACAGTTTCTATGCGCCACATGTAGCAACCCCCCACCCGCACGGACGAAGAGAATATATCGTATTCAATAGGGGATTCCCAAAGACCGGCCAACCTTATATACTAAATATAAACAAAGGAGCGTGCCATTGCAGAAAATAGCAGCATCCACATTTCTGCAAGGGTCACCTTGTCCTCAACAGACCCCGAAGTCCTGAAGGCCGCAGTCGAGATCAAATCCCCCTTCGAGGACAAGTACCACAGGCCACGCAAGAGGGTCTTCTACATCGGTCAACTCCAAGTCCTTCTCGAAGACCGTTTCTTCCAGTGGATCGTCTATAACGCCATCACACAACTGCGCAGGGAGGGATACCTCAACCTTCACTCTTATCCGACGAGGTATGCGAAGAGAGTCGACTTCCTCTATCACCGCAAGTACCTCGGGGAACAAATGACTCCTCATTTTAGTTCGATGGCGAAACTGATTGACAGGTACTCTCACCCAGACATCGCTGATGCTATTGGCAAACACTTAGAGGGACTGGTCAGAGCCGAACTACGTGCCCAAGGCTTCGAGATCAAAGGCGTCCATACGAACGAGTATCAAGGGAAGAAATGGACGAGGACCAACCACGATCTCGACTTCATCGCCGAACACAGGTCTCAGCGCCTGAAGATCGGAGTAGAAGTGAAGAACACACTCTCAACCCCCGAACGTGACGAGAGAGACGAAGATAGAGATCTGCCACCACCTTGGCCTCACACCAGTCTTCGCGGTGCGCTGGATCAAACCATACGTTAAGTTAATCCTTGATGGTGGAGGCTTCTCATGGTTCTTCAAGACGCAGATCTATCCGCCTGGATTCGAGAAACTAGTTAAGGTTGTCTGGAAGAGACTTAGTCTACCGGTCAATGTCCGCACAGACCTCCCTGAAGGGAGCATCCGAGTTTTCAGCGACTGGGTCAACAGACAAACGTCGTAGTGCGCCTGTAGATTAAGCGCTCTTGGACAAGCTTAATCACATGAAACGGATAGATCATCCATAAGCAGAAGGAAGGAAAGAGGAAGACCTCGTTTCTCAGCTCCCAGTTCAGGAGGGCAGGTGACATCCTTCGAATCGGTGCAACAGATCAGATTGTAGATTACACAAGAAGATTCGACGCCATCAAGGACATCTATGAGGTGTTTCTCAAGGACTTGAAGAGGAGAGATTTCAGCGCTAGGGAGGCGGCTGAGACTGCTGAGGCCTTCTTCGGGTTGAGGAGGTTGGGGTACGTGAGCGGCGCGATCCGGAACAGGATCTCCCCTGAGAGGTCATTCCTGAAGACGTACATTCAGCTTTCCGAGGCGAGGCCAGATGCCATGCTTTGGAGCTAGCTCACAGAAGGACTTATGCTGGCAAAGTCACTTGAGTCAAGAGGATGGGCCGTAGAACCCCCGGGAGACTCGGAGAATCGCAGACCATACATGCGTTCAGCATGGTAGCGAAGAAGACCGACAGGGAAGAGAAGATCCTAACCCCAGACCTACTAGCCGACGAGCCACCGCTCAACCAGCTCATAATGCTCTACGCCAGAGCAATCGACATCAAGCCCGCCTCCAAGATGCTGGCCTCAGTAGACACATTGGGTATCAGGGAGTAGAACGCAGCGAGGCAGTATGGCATCAGACTCATAGATGGTTGGGAGAAGCCAAACAGCCGGCATCGAAGATAGCTGACGGAGCAGACGCATTGACCAGTACATCATAGCGAGACCCTGAGCAGAGGAGGGCGTCACCCAACTCGAAATCGAAGCAGCGCTGCGATGCCGCCAAGGCTGGTGAGCTTATGCCCCGCCTCGTGGCCGGCATGTACGATGAGAACTCTCCCGCCCATCCTCTCCACCTCCTGCATAAGGCCCTCAAGAGCCTTCCTCTCAGAGTCAACAGATTCCCTAAGCATCCTATCGGTCACAAGGAGCTGCTCAACCGCGCCGTATACGACGGACTTCTCAACACCTTCAAGACCGTATGCTACGTCTTCCCTCTGGCCTCCAAGCCTCGAGAGAACCTGCTCAACCGCCTCTGTCTCAACTGAGACCCTCGTCCTCTCAACGACCTTGCCCAGGACGCCGCTCCTCAAAGCCTCTTCAACTCCCTGAACACCCCCCGAGCTTGCCAACGCGACCGCTGCTATGCTTCTTCCCAGCTCCGGCCTACGTTCCCTTACATAGCGGGCGAAGACCTCCTTCCAGAACCCAGGGCCCACAATGGCGATGAAGCCTCGGGTCTGGCTCCAAGCCCGCTCCAACATCTCCAGGAGCGAGCCATAGTACCTTCCCACAGCGTCGTCGCGGCGCTCAGCGTCAAGCTTACCCGGCAGATGTGCTCGAACCTCCCCGACGACGGCTAGGCCATGCTGCCTAAGCACAACGACTGAGCCCTCATCATCATCAAGCGCAACCACGATCATCGGCGGATAGCGTTCCCCAGAGGCCCGCTCAACCCTCTCCACGTCGTATTTAGACCACTCTTCCTTCGTGATCACAAGCCTCTGGCCGGGCAGGAGGTTCAGAGTGTGGTGACTCCCGACCAGCCCATACTTCTCAGGCGCCTCGAGAACCAGCCCGCTCACCCTCAAACGGTCATTTCCCTGCTGGAAAGCCGCCTTCTCCACCTGGAGGAGCAGAGTCAGCGACACCCTTTCACCTTGGGTTGGGCGTGCGCCCTCCTGCTCGGACTTCACCTCACGTGTGGTTCGGGCAGACACACGGTCTCCTCTACGGATCACGTTGTAAAGTACCCAGAGGTCGTCAACATCCTCAGGAACCAGCTCCAACGCGCCTTTTCGCCGGTCAAACGACACGATCTTCATCGAACAGCCAAACCCGATTAGAAGATAGCGGATTAATAACCTTGAGCCATGGACAACCGAATTCTCTCTTATGAAGGACTTTCTCAACGCTCAGGCCGCAAGATGGATATATGTTGTCCGCCAACTAGCTCGCGGCGATCATATGCAGGGAGATAAACTCGTCCTAGGCGCAGTAGGAGACTGCCAGGTCACAACGAGGCACTCTCCATGTAAGAACCCAAGATTCCTGGAACTCATCGAGATCCTTAGGAACGTCGACGTCGCCTATGCCAACATGGAGCAATGTATCCACAACCTAGGCCCAAACTGCTACCCCCGCGCCTTCGGGACCCATGGAACCTTCACCTACTCTCCGCCCTTCGTTGCAGACGAAATCAAGTGGATGGGTATAGACATGGTCTCCGCCGCCACAAACCACGCCCTCGACTGGATGTTCGGAGGTCTCAAGGAGACCTTGGACAACCTCGACAGAGTCGGCATCGCCCACGCCGGTATAGGGATGAACCTCGCCGAAGCGCGGGCACCATGTTTCTTCGACTCGGAGCAGGGCCGAGTGGCCCTCATCAGCGTTGACACAAGCACCCCTCTGGCCGCTGCCGGACACACAAGGCAGGACGCCCCCGGGAGGCCGGGCCTGAGCCCGGTGAAGGTGACGAGGAAGGTCACGCTCGACGCCAAGAGCTACGAGGCGATGAGGGAGACTGCGAAGATACTGAAGACGCTCGGAGTCATCACCTGGCAGGAAGAA
>Ga0136652_1001350_pt1 | contig 10417 bp, 6 predicted proteins | sample ConPoolayeEmetaG_FD_94864 | JGI IMG/M metagenome (GOLD analysis project Ga0136652, IMG submission 94864) | Hot spring microbial mat communities from California, USA to study Microbial Dark Matter (Phase II) - Cone Pool mat layer E metaG... ...
CACTCAGGGACTGGGCGAGGAGGGAGATCTGGAAAAGCTCGAGCAACTCGGGAACGCGATCCAAGAAGCTTCTCTCTGCGGTCTCGGTCAGACCGCCCCGAACCCCGTTCTCTCGACCATTCGACATTTCCGCGATGAATACGTTGAGCATATTCGGTTCAAGAGATGTCCCACCCTGACCTGCCGGGACATCGTCTCTTCGCCCTGTCAATATTCTTGTCCGATCGGCCAGGAAGCTTCCGTTTATGTCGCGCTCGTCGCCCAAGGGCGGCTCCGGGAGGCGTTCGAGATCATCCTCAAGGATAACCCCCTTCCCGGCGTTTGCGGCCGGATCTGCGAGCATCCCTGTGAGGATGTCTGCACGGCCGGCAAGATGGGGCAGCCGATCGCCATCCGAGCTCTGAAGCGTTTTGTCCTTGATTGGGCGGAGAGGGAAGGGCAGCGGGTTCCTTCGCCCGTCATTAAGGAAACATCCGATCCGATCGCCGTCATCGGGGCCGGGCCGGCCGGATTGGCCGCGGCCCAGGTCCTCAGCCGAAAAGGCTTCGGCGTGACCATCTTTGAAGCCGGAAATACACCCGGGGGAAGATTGGCGTCTGTCTCCGGAATTCGCCTTCCCAAGGAAGTTTTGAAAAGAGACATCGACGCTGTCCTCGACTCGATCGTCAGCCTGAAGACAGGCGTCGCTCTGGGAAAAGATTTCTCGGTCGACAGCCTTTTCCACGACGGGTTCAAGGCGATTTTCATCGCCACCGGCGCCGGAAAGCCCATGAAGCTCGGGATTCCAGGAGAGGGTTCAAAGGGAGTCGTCCCGGTCTCTGAATACCTGAATTCTCCGGGGGGAAATCCTGCTGCCGATCTGGGTCGGAGAATCGGAGTGCTTGGAGGAGACGCGGCAGCGATCGAAGCGGCGCGTCTGGCTGTTCGTGAAAAGAGCTGCGAACAGGTGACTGTTTTCTTCTCAGGCGAAAAAAGTGAACTTGGCGCGCGGAAAGAAGATGTTCAGTTTGCGCTCGAAGAGGGAGTCCAAATCGAATTTCTGACTGAACCGGTGCGGTTTCGAACATTAGGAGGTCGGGTTCGAGGTGTCGATTTCCGGAGGATCAGCGTCGGTCCGCCGACCGCCGCCGGTCGGCGCAGACGGAATGCCGTCCCAGGATCAGAATTCAGCCGGGAATTTGATTCGGTCATCGTCAGCGCCGGGATGAAACCTGATCATTCCTTTTTGAAAAAAAAGGACGGGTTGAACTTATCTGAACAAGGAACGCTGGTTACGGACAAGCGGAGTTGCGCCACGGGGAGAAAAGGGGTTTTTGCCGGCGGAGCGGTCGCCGGACAGAACTCCCTGATTGAAGCGCTGGCGGCCGGGAAAAGAGCGGCCGAAGCGATTGAACGCTATCTTAGAGGACAGGATCCCGAGGGCCGGGCACGGCCGGTGCGGCCTTCGGTTTATGTGAAACCTTCAGGGCCCAAGATTCTTGAGGAACGGCGAACCGATCGTTTGCCCATTCCCTGTACACCTGCGGGAAGAAGAAAGGCCGGCCGTCGGGAAGTCGAACTGACGTATTTGATCGACCAGGCGGTGGCGGAAGCCGGCCGCTGCCTGAGATGTGAATTGAGCACAAAAGAGGGCCGAAAGGCTTTGCAGTCGGACGATGATGAAGCTGAAAATTGACGGAAAAGAAGTTCTGGCCAGGCCGGGGATGACGGTGCTTGATGCGGCTAGGACTCAGGGCATCTATATCCCCAATCTCTGCGCTTTTCCGGGTCTGTCTCCGTATGGAGGTTGTCGGCTCTGCCTTGTCGAAATCAAAGGGAGAAAAGGATTTGTCCCCGCCTGCTGCACTCCGGTGGAGAATGAGCTCGAAATCCTTTCCGATACCCCCGAGCTTCAGCACCTCCGTCGGATGAACCTGGAGCTGATTCTATCGGAACATCCTCACGCCTGCCTGATTTGCAGCGAGAAAAAAAACTGCGAAGAATACAAATCGACCATCCGCAAGGTCGGAGAAGTCACTGGCTGCGTCCTCTGTCCGAGAAACGGCCGCTGCGACCTCCAGAAGGTCGTGGAAGCGGTAAGAATCGAGAGAGTGCGTTTTCCGGCCACCTACCACAACCTGGAGATCCGCCGCGAGGATCCCTTTTTCGATCGGAATTACAATCTCTGCATCCTTTGCGGCCGCTGTGTCCGAGTCTGCAGCGAAGTCCGCGGAGCCGCCGCCGTCAGCTTTATTTTCCGCGGGCCGAAAACCGTTGTCGGGACATCTTACGACCGGCCCCTCTTGGAATCAGGATGCCAGTTTTGCGGTGCTTGTGTCGACGTTTGCCCGACCGGCGCCCTCACCGAACGGGAAAATCGCGGCGAAATTCTTCCTGATGAAAAGCGCGAGACGATCTGTCCGTTTTGCAGCGTCGGCTGCACCCTCGAAGTGGATCTGAGGCAGGGAAGAATGATCCGGTCTTTGCCTAAAGAATGCGATTCCGTCAACCTCGGCCAGGCCTGTGTCAAGGGCCGTTTTCTTCTCCGCGAGGTCGTTTACAGCCCGAAGAGGATCCTCAAACCGATGATCCGCTGGGGAGGGACTCTTCGGGAAGTCAGCTGGGATGAGGCCCTGGAAGAGGTGGCTAAAAAATTGGCTCCCTATCGGGAGGGAAAAATTCAATTGGTCATTTCGACTCAAAGCTCCTTGGAAGACCAGTATGTCGGACTGAAATTCGCCCGCCGACTTTTGCACACGAACCCCTTGGCGGATTTTATTCCGCTGCCGGCTTTTTCTTTTCAAAAATGGGAGCTCGAAGAACCGTGGCCCGAGTCAACTCTTCCGTTCGAATTCAATCTCATCTCGGAGTCGGGGCTTATTCTTCTCGGCGGTCCGGACATAAGCCTTTTCCAACCCGTTCTCTGGGTTGAAGTGCTCAAGGCCTTAAGGAACGGAGCACGGCTCATCACGGTGGGCAGTTTTTCAGCTGCGGTCGAGCGAAGAGCCGCGGTCTCGTTGTCCTCTGATCAAGAAAATAAAAGTTCGATCTTGCTTGCCCTGCTTTTTCGATGTCTGGAGAGGAATTCCGGCAAGGAAGCATGGATTTCCGGCCTCCCCCGGTTGAAAGCGTCGCTCGACCGCGTGAAAACCTACATGGAGTCGAATTTCGGCCGGAAAATCGAGAGGGAACTCACAGAGGCGGCTCTTCTTTTGGCTGAAAGAAAGCCGGCTGTCTTCTTGACCGGTCCTGAGATCGAGACGAGACCGGGGGGAAAGACAGCCCTTCAAGCTCTCTGGAATCTCGCGCTTATTTGCGGGGCGAGGTTGATTTCCGTCGCCCTGAGCAATAACGAGCGGGGCGTGCTCGAGCTCTTCCGATCTCCCTCCGGGGGGAAGGATTCCGCCCGTTCCTCTTTGCCTGAACCGGGGGAGAGAGCGGATGCCCTGTATTGCGCCGGATTTTTGCCCGAGATTTTTGCCCGGGAATTCAAATTCAAGGTCGTCCAGGGATGCTTTTGGAGCGAGCCGATGGAGGGGGCCGATGCCATTCTCCCGGCGACGACGTTTGCCGAGAGCGAGGGCCATTACGTCAACGTCCAGGGAAGAATCCAGAATGCCAACCGGATCATCGAGCCGCTGGGCGAGGCGCGTCCGGACTGGTGGATTTTCTGCCGTTTGGCCGAAAAGATGGGAGCTCCGGGATTTGACTGGAAGAGCTCGACCGATATCACCGCCGAGCTGGCCAGAGGATATCCCGTCTTCAGGGAGATTCCCCTCCGGCCGCAGAAAAAAAATCGACCCGTGTTTTTAACCGTCGAGAAAAAGAAACCGGCTGAGATTGTCGCCGTTGATCCCAGTCCGGCTGAGGAAGGCTCGGGAGCGACATCGGAAAATCCTGGACGGCTTCAAGATTTCTACCGGGGTCTGGATCTTGCTGCCGAAAGCTGGGGATTGAGAAGCCTGAGAGAGGCGGCGGCTCGAGCCATGAAGAAACGCCGCAAGACGGGAGAGGAGCGGAATGGCTGAAGTCGTCAGGCAGAAACGGCTTGTCCCGAATATTCACCTTTTAGAGGTTTACGCCCCGCAGGTCGCCCGGAAGTGCCTGCCCGGCCAGTTCGTCATCGTGATGCCCGATGAACAAGGCGAGCGAATCCCGCTGACCATCGCCGATTGGAATCCGGAGAGAGGAACGGTGAGTTCTGTCTTCATGATCGTCGGGACTTCGACGGCGAAGTTGGCCCGGCTCAAGGCCGGAGATGAAGTCCCCGTCTATGTCGGACCGCTCGGCCGTCCGAGCGAGATTCGAAACTACGGAACGGTCCTCTGTGCCGGAGGATGTTTCGGGATCGGAGCGATCTACCCGATCGCCCGCGCCTTAAAGCAGGCCGGCAACCGCGTCATCGTTCTCGTCGATGTGAAGGCCGGCTACCTTTTTTATTGGGAGAACAGGTTCAGAAAAATCAGTGACCGGCTTGATGTTTCTTCCCGCGACAGCCGCTTTGATTGCCAGGGGTACATTCCTCATCTCTTGAAAGGCATTTTGGAGGAGGAGAAATCGATCGACCGGGTGATCGCCATCGGTTGCACCTACCTGATGTTTTCCTGCGCCGAGGCCACCCGGCCGGCCGGAATCAAAACCCTGGTGAGTCTGAACCCCATTATGGTGGATGGGACGGGAATGTGCGGTTCCTGTCGCGTCACCGTGGACGGCAAAACCCGGTTTGCCTGCGTCGACGGGCCCGATTTCGACGGTCATCTCATCGATTGGCCGGAACTGTTTTCCCGCCGCAAGTTCTATTTCGAGCACGAAATTCATTCTCTCTCCGAATGGGAAAAGCGCCCGCCGCGAGAATTTGATCGGGACGCGAAGAAGACGAGCGATGAGCGAAAAGACTGAACTTGACCCCAAGCTCAAGGCCAGGCTCAAGGAAGAGTACGAGCGGGACTGGCGCAAAGAGCTGCGCAAGGCGATGCCGATTAAGGAGAGGATGAAGATCCCTCGTCAGAAGATGCCGGAGCGCGAAGCCGAAGAAAGGAACCGGGATTTCCGCGAGGTCAACCTCGGTCTGGATGCCGAAGCCGCCTGCCAGGAAGCCCGCCGCTGCTGGGACTGCGCCAACCCCGGCTGCGTTTCCGGCTGTCCCGTTTCGATCGATATTCCGAGCTTCATCAAGCTGATCGAAAAACGGGATTTTGTCGGCAGCATCCGCAAAATCAAAGAAACGAACAGCCTGCCGGCGATCTGCGGCCGTGTCTGTCCTCAGGAAACCCAGTGCGAAGTCGTCTGCAACCTCAAGAAAGCGACGGGCGTGCCGGTGGCCATCGGGAATCTGGAAAGATTTGTCTCCGATATCGAGCGCCTCGAGGGCCAGGTCTTCATTCCCCGGATCGAGCCTCCGACAGGGAAAAAAGCGGCGGTCATCGGTGCCGGTCCGGCCGGGTTGACGGTGGCCGGAGAACTGGCCAAGAAAGGCCATCAAGTGACCGTGTTTGAGGCCCTTCACGTCGCCGGCGGAGTGCTGGTCTATGGAATTCCTGAATTCCGCTTGCCCAAGAGCATCCTCAAAAGCGAAATCGATTACTTGAAGAAGCTGGGCGTCGAGTTCAGGATGAATTTTGTCGTCGGCAAGACGGCGACGATCGCCGATTTGCGAAGGGAGGGCTACCAGGCGTTCTTCATCGGCACCGGAGCTGGGCTGCCCAATTTCATGCGGATTCCGGGAGAAAATTTGGTCGGGATTTATTCAGCCAATGAATATTTAACCCGTGTCAACCTGATGCGGGCCTACGAGTTCCCCGTTTATGATACTCCGGTGATGAGAGGCAAGCGGGTCGCCGTCATCGGCGGCGGAAATGTCGCCATGGACTCGGTCAGGACGGCCAAGAGGCTCGGCGCGGAACTGGCGGCGATCGTCTACCGCCGATCGCGCCAGGAAATGCCGGCTCGAGTCGAAGAAGTCAAGCACGCCGAAGAGGAAGGGATCGAATTCCATTTTCTGACGACGCCGATTCGCTACCTCGGCGACGATCGCGGTCGGGTCAGGGCGATGGAATGCCTGCGCATGGAGCTCGGCGAGCCGGATGCCTCGGGCCGCCGCAAGCCGGTTCCCATTGCCGGCTCGGAATTTATGATGGAGATCGACCTGGCGGTCGTCGCCATCGGTCAGAGCCCCAACCCGCTGATAGCTCAGACGACTCCCGAACTCCGAGTGGGGAAGTGGGGAAATCTCGAAGTGGACTGGAAGACGATGGCCACGACCCTCGACGGGGTTTTTGCCGGCGGCGATATCGTCCGCGGCGGAGCCACGGTCATCCTGGCGATGGGCGACGGCCGTCTGGCGGCGAGCGAGATCGACAGGTATTTGAAGGACGGCCGGGGTTCATTTCTCCGGCTTTGAAAATATGGAGGATATCACATGAGTTGGGTCGATGATTACAAAAAGAAACTCGTCACGGCCGAAGAAGCGGTTTCAGGGATCAAAAGCGGCGACCGCGTCTATATCAGCGGAAATGCCGCCACTCCCTATGTCTTGATGAATGCGCTGGCCGCCCGCAAGGACGAACTGAAAGATGTGGAGCTCGTTCATGTTCTTCTTTTAGGGGAAGATCCGCTGTCCAAGCCGGAAATGGAGGGACATTTCCGGCACAATTCGCTTTTTGTCGGGCCTGCCGATCGCAAGGCCATCAATGAAGGTCGGGCGGATTACATTCCCATTTTTCTCCATCAGATTCCGGATCTCTTCTATTCCGGTCAGATGCCGATTAATGTCGCCATGCTTCATGTCTCTCCGCCCGATGAGCATGGCTTCATGAGCCTCGGAGTTGAAGTCCTCGCCTCCAAGGCGGCCGCCGAACGGGCCAAGGTCGTGATTGCCCAAGTCAATGAGAGAATGCCGCGCGTTCTCGGCGATTCGTTCCTTCATGTGTCTCGTTTTCAAAAGCTTGTCGAAGTCTCCGAGCCTTTGCCGCAGCTCGAAAAGAATCCGTTCAGCGACGTCGAGCGCCGGATCGGCAAGCTGATCGCCGACTTGATCGAAGACGGGTCGACGCTGCAGCTGGGCATCGGTGGTATTCCCGACGCCGTCCTGGCGGCTCTTGCGGGTCGGCGTGACCTGGGGATTCATACCGAGATGGTCTCGGACGGCGTCATGGAGGCCATCGAGGCCGGAATCGTCACCGGTGCGCGGAAGACGTTCCATCCTTACAAAGTCGTCATTACCTTCGCCCTGGGAAGCGAAAGACTGTACAATTTCATTGACAACAATCCGGTCATCGAGGCGCATCCGACCGATTATGTCAATCATCCCTTTAACGTCGCTCGAAACGACAACATGGTGGCCATCAATTCGGCCATCGAGGTCGATATCACCGGCCAAGTCTGTTCGGATTCGATCGGCACGTTGATCTACAGTGGTTTCGGAGGGCAGGTCGATTTCATCCGGGGCGCCGCTCATTCGAAAGGCGGGAAGCCGATCATCGCCCTTCCCTCGACAGCCAAAGACGGCGAAATGAGCCGGATCGTTCCTTTTCTGAAAAAAGGAGCGGGAGTCGTGACCACCAGGGCCGACGTCCGTTACGTCGTCACCGAGTTCGGAGTGGCCTATCTCTACGGAAAAAATCTTCAGGAGAGAACCAAAGCGCTGATCAACATCGCCCATCCCCGGTTTCGCCCTGATCTCATCCGGGAGGCGAAATCCCGTAACCTGCTGCGGTAAATTGGACCCGTTCTGATGGAGCAAGCGGATCTTTTCCCGCCCGAGAAAGGGCATATCGGAACGGATGAATCGGGCAAGGGAGATTATTTCGGCCCCCTCGTCATCGCCGCCGTCTATCTTCCCGATGAACAAGAGCCGGTGTTTCGGGAATTGGGAGTGAAGGACAGCAAGCGGTCGTCCGACCACCGGGTCCGCGAAATGGCGGAGATTCTCAAACAGGGCTACATCCACTCGATTGTCGCCATCGGTCCGGAGCGCTACAACGAACTCTATTCGACTCTCCGCAACCTCAACCGGATCCTGGCCTGGGGCCACTCGCGGGCAATTGAGAATATTCTTGGAGAGATTCCCTGTCGGATTGCCATTACCGACCAGTTCGGAGACAAATCCTATGTTCTCCATGCCTTGATGAAAAAAGGAAAAAAGATCGAACTGATCCAGAAACCCAAAGCCGAGGAGGATTTGGCGGTCGCGGCGGCTTCGATTCTGGCCCGGGCGGAGTTCCTAAAGAGACTCTATTTTCTCTCTCAGGAAGTCGGGCTTGATCTTCCCAAGGGGGCTTCGGGTCTAGTGGAAGAAGCGGCCGTCGCGCTTCTCAAAAAGCACGGCAGCTCCATCCTGGATCGAGTGGCCAAGAAGCATTTTAAAATTACCGATCGCGTCTTGGCCGCGATCGGCTGAAAAAAACGGGCGACTAGGACGCAATCATCATCGGCAAGGGAGAGAAAATGGCTGAGGACAAGAATCGGCAGCCCGCCGTCGGAACGCGGCGGCTCTATTTCGAAGATCCTTACCGAAGAGAATTTGAGGCGGCGGTCGTCGAACGACTCGAAAGCCAAGGCCGTCCTGCCGTCGTCCTTGACCAAACCTGTTTTTATCCGGAATCCGGTGGACAGCCGGCGGACCAAGGCGTCCTGAACGGCCTGTCCGTCGTCTATGTTGTTGAAGAGGGGGACCGAGTCATTCACCAGCTCGCCGAACATCTCAAGAGTGATTGGGTCAAGGGAAGGATTGACTGGGCCAGGCGTTTCAATCATATGCAGCAGCACACCGGCCAGCATATTCTTTCCCAGTGTTTTATCGAGGTTCTCGGGGGAGAGACCAAATCCTTTCATTTAGGGGAGGCGGTTTCGACCCTGGAGATCGGAATCAGAGAGGCGGGGGAAGCCGAAATCGAACGAGTGGAAAACCGGGCCAACGAGATCGTCTTTTCCGACCTCGAAGTTAAAACCTATTTTGTTCCTCCGGACGAGATCGGGGCCATCCCCCTCCGACGCCCGCCTAAAAAGAGCGGAGTGATCCGGGTCGTTGAAATCAGCGGCTTCGATTATTCCGCTTGCGGAGGAACGCACTGCCGGCGAACCGGTGAGGTCGGACTGATCAAAATCATCAAGGGGGAACGGATCAGGGGGAATGTCCGCTTCGAATTCCTCTGCGGCGGCCGGGCCTGGCGGGATTATGCCTGGAAAAACCGGATCCTTGTGGATCTCGCCGCCCGTCTTTCGCTCGGCGAGAAAGACGTCGGGGCCGCCATAGAGAAAATGTTTCAGGAAAGCAAAGAAGCCAGGAAGAGGCTCAGACGACTCGAGGAACAGCTTGCCGAATTTGAAGCCCGGGAGATTATTGAAAGGTCCGAAGGACTCATCATCACCGAGATCTGGAGGGAGAAAAGTTTCGAGGCGGCCAAAACTTTGGCTCTCAATATCATCAGGGCCGGCGATTATGCCGTCCTCTTCGGCGTCAGCGGGGAAGACAGGGGTCATCTCATTTTTGCCACTTCCGAGAAGCTCCCTCTGAACATGCGTGATCTCATCCCGGTGGTGCTTTCTTTGGTTCAAGGGAAAGGAGGCGGAAGTCCGACTTTGGTCGAGCTTGTCGTCGAGAAGAACGCGGATCTCAACGCGGTCCTTGCCGCTGCCGCCGATTTTTTGCGTGCCAAACTGGCGTCCTGAATCGGGCGAGGCCTTCCTGAGAACGGATTCGTTCGCTTGATCATTGGAGGGGAGGATTCCTTGAGCGAGGCGTCTTTCTGAGCCTATTCGTAACGAAGGGAGACGATCGGGTCGAGCCGGGCGGCCTTGCGGGCGGGGAAAATGCCGAAAAAGAGCCCGACAGAGACGGAGACGACGAGGCCTAAGATGACGGACCAAGGAGTCACCGAGGCGGGAAGAGGGGTCGTTTTTTTGACCAGGAAAGCGATGGCGAATCCGATGAGAATGCCGATGATCCCTCCGGTTCCCGTGAGGAAAACGGCTTCAAACAGGAATTGCTTCAGAATGTCCTCGGACCGGGCGCCGATGGCTTTGCGGATGCCGATTTCCCTCGTCCTCTCTTTAACCGAGACGAGCATGATGTTCATCACGCCGATGCCGCCGACGAGAAGACCGATCGAAGAGATGGCGATCATGACGATGTAAGCGGCGCCAGTGATCTGATTGTAGAGATCGACCATCGTATCTTGGGTGAAAACGGCGAAATCGTTGGGCCGTCCGAAGCCGACCTTCCGTCTCTGGCGCAGGATGTTGGTGATCTCGTCGATCGTCTCAGAAAGCAGGTCGTGGCTCTTCGGAATGGCGATGATTTCGAGATTTCCCAGGTCATAGGGGAAATACTTCATCAAAGTGGTGATCGGGATGCCGACGAAGTTGTCCCGGCTCTGGCCGAACATGCTGCCTCGTTTCTGGAGGACACCGACGACCTGGAATTCCTCGGCTCCGATGC
>Ga0136652_1001351_pt1 | contig 10416 bp, 9 predicted proteins | sample ConPoolayeEmetaG_FD_94864 | JGI IMG/M metagenome (GOLD analysis project Ga0136652, IMG submission 94864) | Hot spring microbial mat communities from California, USA to study Microbial Dark Matter (Phase II) - Cone Pool mat layer E metaG... ...
TACTACGGCGCTTCGTTTCGCGTCGTGGCAGTATGGGCATCGCCGGAGACGAGGTATCGAAGGCTGTCAGCCAGGCCGGTGCGCCCGCTGACGCTCGAAGAAGCCAGAAGCCGTGATAGGTCGGAGATTGAGAATACCAACAAAAGCGGCCCGATTGCCATGGCCGATTACCTGATTGTCAATGAAGGCACGCTTGAAGACCTGCGGGGGCAGGCAAGTAAGATAGCGGCCGAATTGAAATGAAAACCCCGGTCAGACCATCTCTGGACGAATATTTTCTCAAGATAGCCATGGTGGTAGCCGAGCGGTCAACCTGCCTGCGCCATCATGTCGGTGCCGTTGCGGTGAGGGACAAGCACATTCTTTCGACCGGGTATAACGGGGCGGCGTCAGGTCTTAAGGACTGTCTGGAACTGGGGTGTCTCAGGGAGGAGCTGGCTATCCCGTCAGGAACACGCCATGAGATATGCCGTGGTATCCACGCTGAGCAAAACGTGATAATTCAGGCGAGTCTTAACGGAGTCAGTCTGGCGGGAAGCACCATCTACGCCACGCACACGCCGTGCGTCCTGTGCGCCAAGATGCTGGTCAACGCCAAAATCAAGCGGTTTGTCAGCTTTGGCAAGTACCCGGATAAGGCCTTTATGGAGTTATTTGGGGAGGCAGGCATAGAAGTCGACATAAAGAAGCGTCCACCGGCGCGGATAACCTACCTGAAATAGCCTCTTTCTTTTCTTCACCCTGGCTCGGGGCATGAACAGCATGAACAATCTGAGTTGGCCGCTGTTTGACGCTGTGGTGAGGGCTACCCGTAGTGGTTTGTTCGACCGTGACGAAATGATGCTCCGGAATGTATTATGATATGGCAGTTTCCCTAAATGGAGTCGTGTGATGGATGCTATGGAAGCTATTCTTACGCGGCGCAGTATAAGGAAGTATACCAGACAGCCGGTAGCTCAAAAGGACATTGATGATCTTCTCACTGCGGCGATGGCGGCGCCATCGGCTAACAACCAGCAGCCCTGGCACTTTGTGGTCATTGACGACCGCCGCATTCTCGACGAGATTCCGAAGTTCCATCCTTATTCTCAGATGCTCAGGGATGCGCCGGTGGCGATACTTGTCTGCGGAGATGTGAGTCTGGACCGCGGTGGTGGCATGTGGGTGCAGGACTGCGCCGCGGCTACCGAGAACATCCTGATTGCGGCACGGGCAAAGGGGCTTGGGGCGGTCTGGCTCGGGGTCTTCCCGCGTGAGGACAGATACATTACCATACGCGAGATGCTCGGTATGCCGGAGCACATCGTACCATTCTCGTTGGTGTCTCTGGGCTTTCCAGCAGAGCAAAAAGCGCCTTCTACCCGGTTCAATCAGGCAAGGGTGCACCGCAACGGGTGGTGAATTGCTGTCTGTTTTTGCCCGGTGTCTCGGCCGTTCGGTATAATCAGCCGCATGAGGTTGAGAAAGCTCCACAGCTGGCAGGTCAGTATTGCCGAGGCGCGTGAGATCCAGCTCAGGTTTGCCGGTCAGCTGGTGCTTAGCGGTAATCCAAGGGACGTGAAGCGTGTCGCCGGAACTGACGTTTCAGTTATCAGTCAATCAGGATCAGCCAGAGCGGTGGTGGTGGTGCTTGATTACCCTTCACTGGCGTTGGTTGATCTGGCGGCTATCGAAGGGAAGCCGTTATTTCCGTACGTGCCGGGACTTCTTTCATTCCGTGAAATTCCACTGCTGGCGCAGGCTTTTGAGAGACTTACAATTGAACCGGACCTTGTTATTGTTGATGGGCAGGGGTATGCCCACCCCAGACGGTTTGGTCTGGCATCTCATCTTGGCCTTCTGCTGGATCGGCCAACCGTTGGTTGTGCCAAGTCGCGGCTGTGCGGCACCTGTGATGAACCCGGGGAGCAGGCTGGTGAGCGGTGCGAACTAGCAGACGGTGGTGTTGTGATTGGGTCAGTTGTTCGAACCAAAACTGGCAGTAAACCGCTTTATGTGTCTTGCGGACACCGAATCGGTCTCTCGTCTGCGGTACAATGGGTGCTGACGTGCTGTCGGGGCTACCGTATCCCGGAGCCGACGCGGCTGGCCCATCTTGCTTCGAAGGGCCGGCTGACGCCGATAAAGGCATAGTCTAACGGTTTGAAAGGATTGTACATGGAAGAGCAGAGAAAAGAGCTGGAGGCCCTGAGGCGGCGGATTTCCGATATCATGGTGCGTCTTTGACATCGCTAATGAGGAGCGGGAAATAAGCAAGCTTGAGACGGAGGCCGCTACGCCGGACCTGTGGCTTGATCCGGCCAAAGCACAGGGGCTTATGCATCGGCTCAGTCTGAAGAAAGAAGTGGTCAAGAAGTGGCGGGGGTTGGAAAAGGATGTGAATGACCTGCTGGGACTGGTCGAAATCGGGCTTCAGGAGAATGACGCTACCATGGAAGACGAGGTGGTTGGTGAGATAGCAGAGCTTACCGCCAGGCTGGATAAACTTGAGTTCGAGCTTCTGCTTAACGGGGAGTACGATGCCAAGAGCGCCATCCTGGCGATCCATGCCGGAGCTGGCGGGACGGAGTCGCAGGACTGGGCAGAAATGCTCTTGAGGATGTATCTCCGCTGGGCGGAACGGCGTGAATTCAAGACCGAGATACTTGACACCTCGCCCGGCGAGGAGGCGGGTATCAAAAGCGCCGTCCTGGAAGTCCGTGGTGCTTATGCCTATGGTTATCTCAAGTCTGAGTTCGGTGTGCACCGGCTGGTGCGCCTTTCGCCGTTCGATGCCGACCATGCCCGGCATACCTCATTTGCCCTGGTCGAGGTGCTTCCGGAAGCGGAGGGCGAGGCCGATCTCAAGATTAATCCGGATGACCTTAAAATTGAGTTCTACCGCTCCAGCGGCCCCGGCGGCCAGCACATGCAGAAGACAAGTACGGCGGTGAGAATTACCCACATCCCGACGGGCATCATCGCTACCTGCCAGAGCCAGCGCTCTCAGCTTCAGAACAAGGACAGCGCCATGAAGGTGTTGTACGCCCGCTTGCTGGAAGTCGAGCGGAGCCGCAAGGAGCAGGAACGGGCGAAGTTGAAGGGTGAGCGCATCGACGCCGGCTGGGGAAGCCAGATACGGAGTTACGTGCTTCATCCTTATAAGATGGTAAAAGACCACCGGACCGGGCATGAGACGGGCAACGCCAGTGCCGTCCTCGACGGTGGCCTGGACGAGTTTATCGAATCATATTTACGCTCGAGAGTAGGTGATAAATGATGAGCGGACTATTTAAGGTGAAGAGGTGCATTGGGATCGCCTGGCTGGCGATGCCGGTGCTGGTCGTTCTGGCGGTACTGCTCGCGGCTTCTTCGGTTGGTGCGGAGAGTACCATCAGTGTCGTCGATGAAGGTGTACAGGTCTCGTTTCCTCAAGCGATGGCCTTCCATATTGAGGCGAGGAGTCCGGTGCAGATTAACGATATACGTCTGCATTATAACGTTGAGCGGATGAATTTTGCCGACGTCACCAGTGAAGTCTGGCCGCGCTTCAGTCCGGCGCCTGCGGTCAAAACGCGGTACATCTGGGACATGAGGAAAAGCAGTCTGCCGCCGTCAAGCAAAGTGGAGTACTGGTGGACGCTGGCCAACGTGAGTGGCGGAAGGCTGGCGACGCCGAAGCGGGTTACAAGCTTCGATGATACTCGTTATTCCTGGCAGAAGGTTGCCGATGATACGCTGACTCTTTTCTGGTATAGCGGCGATATTTCCTTCGCTCGGGTGCTGTTGTCCTCGGCGCAGGACGGTCTCCGCAGACTTTATGAGGACACCGGCGTCCGTCTGACGCAGCCGGTGAAGCTGTATGTCTACGCCAGCGCCAGGGACATGCAGGGGGCGATGATTGCCCCCCGGGAGTGGACCGGCGGTTCGGCTTATCCGGAGTATGGGGTCATTACCCTCGGTGTTTCGACCAGGGATGCTGAATGGGGCAAGAGGGCAGTCGTCCATGAGCTCGGTCATATGGTGGTGAACCAGCTTACCTTCGGCCCGTACGAGGCAACGATGCCAACATGGCTGAACGAGGGCATGGCGATGTACGCTGAGGGCGGTGTCGATTCGGCCCAGCAGGCAAATCTCCAGCGGCTGGTAGCGGCCGGGAAGACCATCTCTCTTAGAAGCCTGTCCAGCCCCTTCTCAGCGCTCCCGGCACAGGCGGCGCTTTCCTATGTTCAAAGTTACAGCGTGGTCGACTTTATGATTAAGAATTATGGTAAGGAAAGACTGGTCAGGCTGTTCTCGGCCTTTAAGACCGGCTCTACTGCAGACGAGGCGTTGAAACAGGTCTATCAATTGGACCAGGACAGCCTGTATGCTGCCTGGCTGGCCTCGTTTGCAACGCCGACTACTGGGACGAAGTAAGGTGTGGTCCTGAGATGAACTCAGCCAGGGTTTTTACCGTGCGTGATATGCCGTCGTCCGAGCGGCCCCGCGAGAGACTGCTCCGGCACGGGGCTGAGGCCCTTTCGGTCCAGGAGCTGATTGCCTTGGTCCTTGGCAGGGGCGGGCCACAGAAGCCGGTCATGGCCCTGGCGCAGGAACTGCTCAGCAAGTTCGGCAGTCTCCGCGGCATCGCGGCGGCATCGGCCGACGAACTGCAGGGAGTGACCGGAGTCAAGCTGGCCAAGGCGGCCCAGCTTAAGGCGGTTTTCGAGCTGGGGCGGCGTCTTGAAGAGGAGTTCGCAAAGACCGCGAGCCAACCGGTGACTTCGCCCGAAGACGTTGTCAGGATGGTGAAGGCAAGAGTGAGGGGTAAGAGGAAGGAGCATTTCTGGGTGGTTCTCCTGGACGTACGTAATCGTATCATCGGTATTGAAGAGGTATCGATGGGAAGCCTCGATGCCAGCCTGGCGCACCCGCGTGAGGTCTTCAAACCGGCGATAGATGCGAGGGCGGCCTCGGTAGTCCTGGTGCACAATCATCCCTCCGGCGACCCCGAGCCGTCCGATGAGGATATCAAGCTTACCCGGCGGATGGTGCAGGCCGCCGACATTATTGGAATCGGCGTTACCGACCATATTGTTGTCTGTGATAGCAGCTATGTGAGCCTGAAAGGCAGGAAACTGGTGCCATGATGAAGAAGACGATATTGTGCGTGTTGGCGATACTCATTCTGGTTCTGGCCGGGCTACTGACCGCCTGCCCGGCGATTCCTGCTCTGCCGGCATCCCAGCCGCTTTCCGGGGGTGAACTGAATCTGTTTGACACCGGGCCGATAACGCTTGATCCGGCGTTGTCCGCGGAGATGTCGTCGCACACCTATGTCACCTTGATTTTCAGCGGGCTGGTGACCTTTGACAAAGCCCTGAAACCGGTGCCAGACATAGCCGAGTGGTGGCAGAAATCAGCGGATGGCAAGACTTACACCTTCTATCTTCGCAAAGACGTGAAGTTCCACAGCGGCCGCGAGGTCAAAGCGCAGGACGTCAAGTACTCGTGGGAGCGTGCCTGCCTGCCCGAAACTGGCTCTCAGACAGCGGGGACTTACCTGATTGACATCGTCGGTGCGGCTGAGATGCTTTCTGGAAGGGCGCGGGAGCTTTCCGGGGTTAAGGTAATCGACGATTACACCATTCAGGTGACGATTGATGCACCAAAGGCATACTTTCTTTCCAAGCTGACTTATTCAACAGCTTATATAGTTGATCGTCAGAACATCGCTTCAGGACGGGAATGGTGGCGTAAGCCGAACGGCACCGGGCCGTTCAAACTCAAGGAATGGCAGGTGGACAAGCTGGTGGTGCTGGAGCGAAACGACTCCTACTACGGCAATATCCCCGGCGTGCAGCGTGTTAACTTCAAGCTCTTTGCCGGGACGCCGATGTTCCTGTATGAAACTGGCGATATCGACGTTGCCGAGGTCCATCAAGCATTCATAGAGCGGGCCAGGGACAAGAGCGGTCCATTCTATAAAGAGCTTACGGTTACTTCGGAACTGAGCTTTTTCTACCTCGGCTTCAACTGCAGGAAGCCGCCGTTTGATGACGTTAACGTCAGGCGGGCCTTTATCATGGCGGTAGACAGGCAGAGGATTATCGACCTGACGATGATGGGTACGGTGACCGTAGCCCGGGGAATCCTCCCGCCCGGTCTGCCTGGCTACAACAAGGATATCAGGGGACTCGATTTCAACGTGGTTGAGGCCAGAGCCCTGTTGGCCGCCTCGAAGTACGCGGACAGGCTGCCCCCGATAACAATCACGCTTTCTGGTTTTGGTAACAATATTCCGGACTATGTAGGTGCTCTGGTACAGCAGTGGCGCCAGAATCTCGGCGTTGAAGTTAAGGTGCGCCAGCTTGAGCCGGAGGTCTTTTACCAGCCGGATGTGTTGATGCGAGAGAAGAATGAGATGTATGTGGCCGGTTGGATGGCGGATTACCCGGACCCACAGAATTTCCTTGACCTGCTGTTCCACACTGGCGCTGTGAACAACACCGGAGAGTTCAGCGACCCGGAACTGGATGCCATAATGGACCGTGCGGCGGTGGAGCAGAACGATGATATGCGGTTCAAGATGTATCAGGAGGTTGAGCAAAAGCTGGTGGAGCGCGCCGCCTGCCTTCCAATGTGGTTTAATGTGGAGTATGTTCTGGTCAAGCCTTACGTCAAGAACTACGAAAACTCACCGCTGGGGATACCACTGCTGGCACAGGTAAAGGTTGAACCACATTAGGGCCAGAGGTCATCGGCGGGTTTGCCTTCCTCCGGTGTCCTCTTCCCGCTGGCATAGAGGTCTCTGTAGGATTCGGCAGAACCGTATTCTCTTGTCCTGACAACCACGGGCATGGGCACGGCATGACCGAAGATAAGCGCTTGCTGGCGGTTTTCCAACCTGGCCAGAACTGACTTGAGCTCGCTTCTTCCGGAGACACCGGCCAGGACACTGTCCACGTCCTGCTCGTTATCGAGGAGACAGGCGATTTTGGTACCGAGCTGGGACATGATTTCAGGGTCAATGCCGCTGGGACGCTGGTCTACAACGAGAAGGCTGACGTTGTACTTCCGCATTTCTCGGGCGATGGTGCCGAAGATGGTCTGGTTGCACAGCTCCGGATTGAGGAAACGGTGGGCTTCTTCGATGGTGATGACCAAAGGGTGTGGTTTGGGCAGGCCATCACCCAGTGCCCGCTCAACCTTCTCGCGGTACTTGGCGTAGATGCGGCGGCTGAGCAGGTTGGCCACCAAGATGTATGCGGTGTAATCCTCGAAGCGGCCGAACTCGAGGATAACGTTGATGCCCCGATCAAGGGATTCGAGGATGCGCTGGACGGAATTACCTTCGCCACCGGATACCAGGAATGGGAAGCGCCGTAGAGTTTCCAGCCCGCGCCGGAGGTTGCGGTAGGTGCTTTCGTGGATGTTGAGGTCTTTGGCGAAGTTCTCGTTCTCCTCGACCTCGGGACTGAAAAGCGTCTCCAGCCATTTGGGATCCCCGTATTTGTGGGCTATCTGGTAGGCCGCCTGAACGGCTGGTTCGGTCAGTCTCAGCGTCTGCCGCAGGAGTTCTATATCTTCGGGTTCGATTTCACTGTAGCCGATTCTAACGATTGAATCGGCACTGACTTTGCGGCGGCGGGCGCTATCTTCATCGAGCGTGAAGACCTGCACCTTGGCAGGAAAGTGCTGTTTTAGACCTTTGACCCGGTAGCCCTTCTCATTCATCGCCTCCCAGCCGTACTCGCTGTGCATATCGAAAACGAGGTTGACTGCAGCGCGGCTTTGGAGGATGCCGATAAGCAGAAGGCGGGTCAGGAATGTCTTGCCCGTGCCGGTCTTACCGAAGACACCGTTGGAGCGCTTGACGAACTCCTCAAGGTTGAGGCATACCTTGGTCTCCATGTCGAGCGGGGTGCCGATGCAGAACTTACTGCCGCCTTCTTTACCGAATACGGTTTCGACATCATGCTGGGATGCCTGGAATACTTCTGAGAAGTGAGTCGGCACTGTCTTGACCGGCTGTGGGCCTTCGAGTAATGAGGCGGCGTCGGTGCCGACCGTGAGCATCGGTAAGACTTGGATACGACCATAGGTGGTAGTGCCGGAAATAACTCGGGAGATGAAGGGGTCGGAAATGTCCGGGGGCATGACCGGCACTTGCGGGTTGGAGCTTTCCAGACTGACCTGGGTAATCATGCCGAAGAAACGCCGTTTTTCACCCCGAATCGTCACGTAGCGGCCGAGGACGATATCCTCGACGGATACATCCTGGTCGAGCTTAACCCCGATCCCTTCGGCGGAAGAGCCGGTAACGACGATGCCGAGGCGTTTCTGTGGTTCGGACTGTTCGTTCATCTACTTCAGTCTCTTGAGGATGGAATTGAGTCTCTGGAACTCTTCGGACATGAGTACCGTAAGGTGCTTGCCGGCCCTGACCAGGAAGTCCTGGGGGTCGGTCTGTACTGCGGCCAAACGGCGCAGGCAGGCGGCTACGACCTCGTCAACTGCGAAGTCCCGCCGGGCCGCCGCGATTAAATCGATGAAGTCGAGCGATGCGGCAAATTGCCGGGCTTCGTCTGCCAGGCAGGTGTGGACGAAGGCGTGGATACGGGCGGGTCGTGGTGGTAAATAGTGACGTACGGTGCCATCGGACTTGTGCCCGGCGACGATGGCGGTAAAGTCGGTGACAAGGAGTCTGGCGAGCTGCGGATTGGCAGCAAAGACGGCCTCGTCAGTCTCCTCATGTTCGCCGCGGGCGATGATACGTCGGCCGGAATCAAGAGCATGTGTGGATGCGCCGGCAACGATGCCGTAAATCTCGATTGAGCCTTCACGGGTCTTGATCAGACTGCCGAGCGGCGGTGCTTCGTGAAGCCGATAACACTGCGCCAGAAGCTGGTCGGTTCGGGCTTCGATTACCTCGCCAATCTTATTGATGTCTGTGGCAGATTGTGTGAAGGGCTGATCCATTTGCTATTCCAGATTACTTGTTGTCATCGAAGGAGTAGCCGGGGCGGATTGTACTACAGCCACCGTGTCCGCTTGCTCTGGCTTTTCAGCGATGTCTCCAGAAAGATGTTCTTCCCGGCCAGTGATTCCTCTGTCAATCTCCAGAATTCTTCGCGGTCGCGGCTGCTGACCACCGCCTGCTCGTGGGCTTCACTGAGCGCGACCGGATAGCCATTGCCGCGGCGGCACTGGTCAAGAATTATAGCATGGGTACTTGACAGAACGTTCTTGTCACTGGCTGTCCACAATGGTACTTCGATGCGGGCGATTTCATCACCGGTATTAAGGTAGAAGAAGCATATTCTATGTGGGTCGTAAAGGTTGATGACGATGCTGGAAAGGCTCGCGAAGAATGCGGAGCGTTCGCCCGGTTTGAGCAGGTGGCGGAAGATATCGCGGTCGAGTAACCCACCGACAGTATCGCACGGTTTGCTCCGCGCTTTTGGTGGACAGTTGCGGTCGCAGTCGATGTTGTCAAAAGGGCATATTGCCAGTCTTAACGCATTGACCACCTCGGTGTTGCGCGGGAAGCTGATGTAGCTGGCCAATCCTATGGGATGCCGGGCACTTAACCTCTGGATTTGGGAGAAATGCTTGATGAGGTCGCCCTTGATGAGAGCCTCGGTGACGAACCTCGGGTAGGCGGCACCGGTCAGCCCCCACAGTATCAGGGAGCCATCGACCAGGCAGACGGTCGTCGCATCGCCCGACAATTCCGTGGCGGCTCTGGCCAGTGCCCGGCATTCATCGACGCTCCGTTTGGCACCGAGGAGCGGTCCTTGGATTGGCTCCGGCGGCTCGCCACCGGAAGGTGACATGAGGACAACATCCTCATCATTGAAATAAAGTGAAGGTGAGCTTGATAGGCTGGCTTCAGGATGGCGACCGTAGCTCAGGCGGACCAGTCCGATGTTGATTAAAAAACAATGAGCGGCATAGTGCCGGTCAACATCGATGTGGGAGCCGTCAGCGGCGATGACGGTGAACTCGTTTGGCACGGATGGCGGCGCGATGTGCAGGTCAAGGCCTTCGAGTAGTCCAGCAGCGAGCCAGGTTGAGGTTCTGGAGGCCATGGCGGTGGCAATACGGTCGCGCAGGGCCGGCAGATTGCGGCTGTGATCGGTCATGGTGGCCATGGCGGTCTCCAGCTTGTGGCGACGTGATTCTCTGGTCAGGGCCAGACGCGAGGCCATGGAATCGATTTGTGCAATGGTCTGACTGAAATCTAGCGGCAAAAAGTCCTTCCCGGTCTGGTATTGCAGTTGTCTTGCGGGTATTCTATATCTGACCAGGCCGGGCGTCCAGAGCCGATTCGGGGTCGTTACAGTCAAGGATTTGTCGGTAGCACGGAAGAGAGACGAAGGATATCGTAGTAATTACGCTGGTATCCGGGATAGGGCTCTCAGTGTCTCGATCCAGGGCCGGCCGCTGGCA
>Ga0136652_1001352_pt1 | contig 10411 bp, 12 predicted proteins | sample ConPoolayeEmetaG_FD_94864 | JGI IMG/M metagenome (GOLD analysis project Ga0136652, IMG submission 94864) | Hot spring microbial mat communities from California, USA to study Microbial Dark Matter (Phase II) - Cone Pool mat layer E metaG... ...
AGTCAACCGTCCTCTCTTTTTTTGAGGTTTTTCTTTTTCAGAAATCCCCTTTTAAATCCTTGACAATTCAAATCCTCATATTATTTATTAATCGGAGGTGGTGAGAATGCCCACTTATGCTTATAAAGCTGTAGATATGGAGAAAAGCTGTGAATACTGCCAGAAGGGGTTTGAAATCGTTCAACGGATGAGCGAATCTCCATTAACTCAGTGCCCCCGATGTAACAATCCAATCTATAGAGTCTTTTTTGCTCCGACGGTGGTGATTAAAGGAAGTCCCGTCACCGAAACCGAAAAAAAGATAAGGGAATATGAGAAAGAGGGAAAATGGAGTCATGCGGCAGAGCTTGCCGACAAAGAGGCTGAAAAAACAAAACGGGAGGACCTAAGGGTTCGTGCTTTGGAAGACTATAAGAAAGCGGGTTACAATTTTGATAAATATGATAAAAAGTATGACTAAGAATCTCCCTTCTTAAATGATTACCCTTCAAAATATCCAGAAACAATTTTCCGGTAAAATCCTCTTTAAAGACGTCTCTCTCCAGATTGGGGTGAGAGATCGAATTGGCCTTATCGGACCCAATGGTTCTGGAAAAACCACTCTCTTCAGGATTATTTTAGGGGAAGAACCCATTGACGATGGAGAGATCCGCATTGCCAAAGGGGTTCGGTTTGGATATCTTCCTCAAGAAGTGATTCCCTTGAAAGGGAACACCATTCTTGGAGAAGTCTTAAAGGGAGCCGAAAATATTATTTCCCTTGAGGATAAGATGAAGATCCTGGAAGAGGAATTCTCTTCCATCCAGGATCCAAAGGAACAGGAGAGATTGGCCAAAGAGTACGGAAGGCTTCAGGAGAGATATGCCATCCTCGGGGGCTATGGGGTGGAAGCAGAAGCGAAACAGATTCTTAAGGGATTGGGTTTTAAGGAGAGAGATTTTTCTCGGAGGACGGAGGAGTTAAGTGGCGGATGGCTGATGAGAGTCGCCCTCGGGAAAATCCTTCTCCAATCTCCAGATCTCCTTCTTTTGGATGAACCTACCAACTATCTGGATCTCTCCTCCCTCATCTGGCTTGAAGAGTTTCTGATCAACTATCCAGGAGCTATGATCATTATCTCCCATGACCGGGTCTTCCTGAATCATCTGGTCAATCGAATTGCAGAAATAGAAAACGAGCAGATCCATCTCTACTCGGGAAATTATGATTTCTATATGAAGGAGAAAGCCTCCCGTCGGGAAATTCTCGAGGCTACGTTTAAAGCTCAACAACGAAAAATTGAACAAATGGAGAGATTCATCGAGAGATTTCGAGCGAAGAATACAAAATCGAGACAGGTACAGAGCCGAATCAAGATGCTTCAAAAAATGGAGCGGATCGAACTCCCCAAAGAGGAAAAAACGATCCATTTTCAATTCCCTACTCCTAAGCGGAGTGGCCATAAGGTGATAGAAGTAAAGAACCTCCACAAGCGGTATGGAGAAACCGTGGTGTACCAAGGAATTGACCTCACCCTGTACCGAGGAGATAAGGTGGCCTTAGTGGGACCCAATGGGGCAGGGAAATCGACCCTTCTAAAAATTTTGGCCGGAGTTCTCGAGTTTGAAGAAGGGGAAGTGATTTTGGGAAAAGAGGTCACTCGGGCCTACTTCGCCCAGCATCAATTTGATCTCCTTAACCCTGAAAATACGGTCTATGAGGAACTTCTCAGCGTGGCTACGGACGAGAGTCAAACGGAATTGAGAACCCTTTTAGGGGCTTTCCTTTTTAGGGGGGAGGAGATTGAAAAGAAAGTATCGGTCTTGAGTGGGGGAGAGAAAAGTCGCCTGATTTTAGCCAAGATGCTTCTTAAACCTGCCAATTTCCTTCTCCTCGACGAACCTACCAGTCATCTGGATATCCCATCCCGAAACGTTTTGGAGGAAGCTCTGAAACAGTTTCCAGGGACCCTCTGTTTCATTACCCATGACCGCCATCTCATTAACGAAGTAGCCAATAAGGTGATTGAAATAGAAAATGGCCGTCTCCATCTCTATCCTGGAAACTATGACTATTATCTCTATAAAAAACAGCAAATTTCGGCACCTGAAAAAGGCGTTTCAGACCTACCTCCGCAAAAAAAGGGGATGAAGAGCCTCCTTAAAGAAGAACGGCGAAGGAGGGCCCAAGAGATAGATCAATTTCGGAGGCAACTCTCAAGCCTGCAGAAGCGATTTAATGAAGTGGAAACGTCTCTCGAGGAGGCCACCAAGAGGCTTGACCACCTCAATCAGAGACTTTCGGACCCCAATCTCTACCTGAGTCAGAAAGAGGCTTACGAAACCATCGAGGCTCAGAAACAGACCAAAGAACAGGTCAGACAGTTGACTCAACTCTGGGAATTCCTTGCCCTTGAACTGGAAGAAATGAAATTGCTCCATCCTTCCTTTACCAATGAAAATTAACCCTCCCTCTCTCCGACCCTCGCCCCCTCTCTGAAATTCGATTCTCTCCCCTAATCGAGAGTTTCATCTTTTTTTGAGACGCGGTTCAGTATAATAGGTCGTGACCATTTCATTGCTATGATCCGTATCGGTTTGAATCCCTATGGCTAATACTTTCTCTGGATCCTTTCCAAAGGCCTTTTTAAAATCATGATGAAGATTTCTTTCCTCATCGATCCACTGTCCCACTTTGGTCTCTCCCGATTCTAAAACAAAGACCTTACAATACCTCTCTCCTGGATGATCGAAAACATCCCCTTTGGGAAGGCGAGTAGCCCAGATGTATTCAATTTTTAACCCAATGGGCTCTCTCCCAAAAAGACTGAAACTCGAGGTTTTTCCGAACACCACTATCACTCTCGCGGCTGCATCAAAACGGTCCTTTCTTGTTTCAATGGCTGATCGGACCACATTGGAAATCTTCCACCTCCATGCAAGAATAGGAAACTCCTTCTCTTTGTCCCGGACCTCCCTAAAAAGAGAGGAACGACTTCCTAAACTCTCGACTTTAATGATCCCTTTTCCTGCCTTTGAATAGTGGTTGGGGGGGGACCCCGAAGTACCTCACCTCCCACCACCCTTTAACCGGAGAAAGCTTCTCCTTAGGTTCCTCAGGAGGGGGTGGACCAAAAGGGAATTGTAAAAGGATCAAGGAAAGACTGGTAAAAAAAACCAAAATTCTCATCATAGACCGATGGGCTCTTAAAAGGATATTCCAGGATTTTTTAGAGGAGATTGAAAAATAAAAAAGAAATTGTTAGACTCGAGATGATGCAGAAAGGCTGGTTCTTTATCTTACCCCTTCTCCTTTCTCTCCTCACCCTAACGGCCCCTCTTTGTAATGATTCTACCGGAAATCTCTCTTTTTATCAATCGTTGATCCAACGTCTCACCGAGGATGGGTTCGATCTTTCCTTTGTTACCAAAATCCTGGGAGACCCAAGGGCTGAGTATAAACCTGCCACACTCAGTATTTATCTCGGAGCCAAAGAGGATCCATCCCGATATGAAAAATTTTTAAGACCTGAATCCATCCTTCAAGCAAAAGGCTTCCTGTATGAAAATTTAAGGGCATTGAAGAAAATGGAGAAACGGTTTCAGGTCGATAAAGAAATTGTGGTCGCTATCCTTCTCATCGAATCCCGATTCGGTGAGAATATTGGGAGGCATCGGGTCATTCCTACCCTTGCCAGTCTGTCTCTCCTAAATTCTCAAGAAAATCTTCAAAGAAATTATGAAATCCTTCGAGAATATCTTCCCGATCTTTCCTTTGAATGGCTGGAGAACTTTGCAAAGCGAAGGGCAGAATGGGCCTATCATGAACTCAAGTGTTTCTTAAAGATCATCCTTGAGGAAAGGATCGATCCCCTTGAAGTCTATGGGTCCTATGCAGGGGCTCTGGGAATGGCCCAATTTATCCCTTCCAGTTATATCAATTATGCCCTTCCCACAAAAGGGTTTGAACACTGGCTTCTCAGCAAAGAAGATTCGATTAACAGCATCGGGAATTATCTCAGGGCCAATGGATGGAAACGAAACCTCTCCCTTGAAGGACAGAAAAGGGTTCTCTGGAGTTATAACCGGAGTGAACCTTACGTTGAGACTGTCCTTGAAATTGCGAGAAGACTGAAGGGAAGATCTTCTAAATAAAACTCTTATGGAAAAACAACTCCTCATCGTTGCCACCTTAGATACGAAGGGCAGGGAGGTAGCCTATGTCAAAGAACATCTCCAGGGCCTGGGGATCCATCCATGTGTGATGGATGTGGGGATTTTAGGTGAACCTTTGACCCCTCCAGACATTACCCGGCACGAAGTGGTAGAAGCGGCAGGATTTCATTTAAAAGATCTATGGAAGAGACATGATCGCTCTTTGGCGATTAAGGCTGTCCAAGAAGGAGGGGCACTCCTAGCCACTCGGCTCTACAGGGAAGGCAAATTGGATGGGATTTTCGGGATGGGCGGAGGAACCGGAACAGCGATTGTGACCTATATTATGAGATCCCTTCCCTTCGGTCTTCCCAAATTAGTCCTCTCCACCGTTGCCTCCCGCGATATCCGTGAATATGTGGGCACAAAGGATATCGTGATGTTTCATTCCGTCGCCGATTTACTTGGACTCAACGAATTTATTCGTTTCATCCTGAGCCAGGCTGCTTATGCCATCTATGGAATGATGGAGAGAGGGAGTAAGATTCCTCGAGGAAAACCTATGATAGCCGTGACCGCGTATGGGATCAATTCCCTCTGTGCCTTGAATGCCGAACCCCTCCTTCAGGAGAGAGGGTATGAGATGATTTCCTTTCACGCCAATGGATGTGGCGGAATGGCGATGGAAGAGCTATTAGCACAAGGGATGATCGAGGGGGTCCTCGATTTTACCCTTCATGAATTTGCCGATGAGATGTTTGGAGGGTATTGTCGTGGGATTGGTCCGAATCGTTTGGAGACCGCAGGGAAAATGGGAGTCCCTCAAGTCATTGCTCCAGGGGGACTGGATAATGCCGTATTTAGCCCCTTCTATCCCATGCCCGAGCCATTGAAAGGGAGAAAGATTCATCCCCACGATATTCGTTTCTGTGTCCGGATGGGACCGGAAGAGATGAAAATATTTGCAAATCTGATTGCAGAGAAATTGAATAAATCGGTAGGCCTCACTCACGTGTTGATCCCTCTAAAAGGATGGTCCGAAGCAGACCAACCTGGCAAGGAGCTCTACGATCCCGAAACCAACCAGATCTTTGTAGAGGAGTTGAGGAGGAGACTCAACCCTCAAATCCCCATAGAAGAGATCGATCTCCATATCAGTGAACCCGCCTTTGCCAGAAGGGCGGTTGAGATTCTCGATGAGATGATCCAATCAAAAAACGTTTAAGATAATCCAAAAGGGGGGAAAGCGATGAGATGTCCCCATTGTCAAATGGAGATCCAGATCAGAACGGGAAGAAATTACACCGCTCCCTTTTCCATCGTTTTCATGCTTTTACTGGCGGTCTTCCTTTTCTCCTAAACCCATTTAAACTTAGAGTTTTATTTCCATTCCTCTCTATTTCTCGGAATCCAATTCGAAGCAGGCCTTGGGTAAGTTTAGAAGGTTTAATCCTTCGTAATAACGTTCTATTTTTACAGACAGATACTCAATCATTCGATAGAGTGCCTCTGGTAAAAATAAAGTCGTATTGGCCACTTCGTCTTCGAAGAGATTATGATAAAGATAAGAAGGATAGGTTTCCCCGAACCAGATTTCGGCTTCCCAGGATTTTTGATTAAAAAGGGTGGTTTGAAAGGTTGGATTCCCAAGCCCAAAATGATCTCCTTTTGAGACAAAGGTGATGATTCCGTGATTTGAATAGTCTCGATGGGAGAGATTGGCATACATACAGAGGAACTCTCCTCCAAAAGCCACTGCCCTGATGGAAAATACATAATCCTCTACTTTTGACTCAATATATTGCTGGAGAAGGAAAAACCGATTCTCAATATTCAATTGCCTCAACATATCCAGATCAGAAACGATTCTAAAATTTCTCCCTCCCCTTCCCAGACGGCGTTTAAGGGCTACCCTTCCCATTCTTTTTAAAAAGGCCTCTGCTTCTGAAAAATGTGAAGGATCAAAGAGAATGGTTTTGGGCATAGGAATAATGGGAGAGACGACCTGGTATTGAACCCACTTATCCTCAAGCCTTAGACCTGGATGAAACTTTCGGGGGAGTGGGCCCTGTCCATCTATCCAGATCTTGAAGGGTTTGAGGCTCTCCATAAATGGGAGGCCATGAAGATAATCCTTAAACGGTTGGCCGTATACCCTTAAGGAGATCTCCTCAATTTTTGAAAAAATATTGGAGGCTTTCCCCTGGTAGATTTGATGAGCCTGATCGTACTCCTGGGCTCCCCCAGGGAGACCCACATTGATCTCCACGATATAAGGACGAAGAGTCGAATCGATGAGAAAGTCTATTCCAAGGTACATTTTTAAAAAAATCCCCCTCCTCCCTTTTTAAGGAGAGAAGGGGGAACACATTCTTCCGTTTACCTTCGGGTCTATCCCCACAGATCTTCGGACCTGTGTAAATTTTTCAGAGTATCTCTATCATCGGATTAAGGGAACCCTTTCCTTCTTGAATAAGGTTCCGGAATAGACCCTAACAGGACGCTTTGCATTTGCAAGTGGTAGCCCATCTCTTTAGCACCTTCTTGATCCTCATCTCACTCACCTCCTTTCAACACCCTCCTTGCATAACACTGAAAGGGATCGGGTTGGTAAATGTCTCCAAAAGATCTTGCCCGAAAACGACATCCACCTCTGCAGTCGTCGAGTTGAGAACATTTACAATTCAACTCTCTTATGTGAATTCGAGGGATACGCTCCCAACATGTTCGGAGCCCCTCATCAATGGATCCAACAGGCTCCTCACTGAAAAGGCCACACTTACAAACCTGACCATTAGATATTATAGCACAAAGATGGGCTCCACAGGTAGTATTTTTTTCGGAGCCATGAAATCCCCCTCCAAATCCATATTGAAAATAGGGCCCCGCTTCTTGGGGGGTAACCCATAGATCGGGATTTTCTTCGAGCCTTCCTGCCAGACATGGGGCATCGACATTCCATTCTTCAATCTCTCTGGATTGGACGAGGGAGGCTAACTCGTCAAATTCTTTTAGATTTTTCCGATGGATCATGGTGGCGATGGACACCCTGATATTGGCCTCTTTCAGGAAGTCTATGGCTCGAAGGACCTTTTCAAAAGTTCCCCTCCCTCTCAACGATTCGTGTCCCTCTTTCATCCCATCAAGGCTCAACTGGACCTCATGAACCTTGAGCCTTCGAGCGATCTCTCCTGTAATCAGTGTCCCATTGGAAAGGAGAATGGAACGAAACTCATAATCTCTCAAAATCTCGTTGAGTTCCCAGAAATGGGGATGAAGAATTGGCTCTCCTCCAGAAATCAGCAGCCTGAGCCCCTGAATCTCCTCAAACTCCTTCAAAATCTTCTTGATTTTTTCGAAAGGAAGATCCTCATAGTGGCTCTCTCCAAGATAACAGTGCCGGCATCGGAGATTACAACGATCCGTGATCTGTAGTTCAAGATAGCGAAGGGAAGGAATAGGAGAGGGATGAACTTTTAATTCTCTTTTAACCGGCACCTCGGAGGTTTTAATGAGATTCTCGGAAAGACAATATTCGATAAAAGGTTCATCCTCTTTTTTGAATTCAGGGGCCTCACCGCGAGCACACCGAATCAGGAACTGAAAAGCGTCCCAACTCAATTCATAGAGTTCATCCCGTTCGATATCATAGAGGTAAGGCTCTTCGAGATGTTTTAATGTGCACGGTGGAGAAAGGGCAAAGAATCTATTGAGGGAAGACATCGTTAATCTGTTCGGGAGTGATGAGGCCTTTCTCAAGAAGGGCCTTCAGGATCTTAAAGGCACCACACTCCAGATCTTTATCAGACTCTTTATAAAACTCACAATGCTTACAGATAAGCTCGACTAACTCCCTCTTTTCGAAAAACATATTTTTCCATCTCCTATGGGAATGAGAATCCTGGCTTGTTCGCCGAACAAGCCCTCCATCATAAAAACCATTCCAATTATCGAAACGACCTGCCAAAGGGATCGAGACCTACTTCATGTTTAACCTTATCGCTTGAGAACTTCGACCACTTCAAGTCGTGCAATAAGCCACGCCTTTTCTATCTTTTTAAGCATACAGAGAAGCTCCCTTACCTCGTCTACCCTTTCTCCTGCGGTGGTTTTCCCAGTCAATCTCCCTGTAAGTTGAACCTGGGCGGTTTCCCGATCTGAAAATTTAATCTTATAATCACTAAAGTTGAGGGACAGGTCTAAAAAATAGGACCGTCCTCGCAGTGCATAACCACCAATTTCCTCACGGGTATAGCTTCCTGTAAACGAATAGAAAGGATCTCCCTCAATCTTAAATTCACAAGGATTCGCAAATAATTGACTAAGATTCTTGATGCGGTTTGCTGTGGAAAGGATATCCTCATTAGCCTTCTTTTCGGTATATTGTGAGAGCAACTCGAATCGTTGGATGACCCTTTTCTCCTCGCTCTGGAAAAGAATCTTCCATGAGAGAATTCCTCCCAGAAGAATGAGAAACCCGATGAGGAAATGACGCCTCTTTACCATAAAGGGGATCCCACAATCCTTTCGATTCGTGTCTGTCCAAAAAGATGTTCCTCTATTGGCATAGACCGGTTATCTCCTATCACATAGAGGCATCCTTTTTCCACTCGACGGGGAGGAAGGTTCCAATCACAGGGATATTGAACGTAGGGTTCATCAAAGGGTTTCCCATTGATAAAAAGCTTCCCTTTTCGAAACTCCACCTCTTCCCCTTCCAAGGCCACGACTCGCTTAAGAAGCATTCTCTGGTTCCCTGCAAAACGGATCGCTACGACATCACACCTCTTGGGTTCAGAAAAAAGATAACGGACCTTTAGGCAGAAATTGACCCCCCCATCCCGATAAGTGGGTTCCATACTCGTGCCTCGAATAAGAAAGGGGGTGAGGATATGACCAAAAACGAGATAGGAGAGAACCCCAACTAAAATCACCCGAATCAAAAATCGGGGAGTCAGAGAAGGGAAAAAGAACCCTTTTATTCTTTGCTTCATGAACATCCCAAATTTATTTTAAATCCTTAGATTGGATATTTCCTTTTAAATTAAATATAATCTACAAAAATGAATCTGCCAACTCAAAAAGAATGGAAGGAAAGGATGATATGGAAAAGATTAAGTTAGGCATCAGCGCCTGTCTTTTGGGCCAAAGGGTTCGTTACGATGGGGGGCACAAATTGGATCGCTTCCTCAGAGATACCTTGGGACAATATGTAGAGTATGTCCCTGTGTGTCCGGAGGTAGAATGTGGCCTTTCCGTTCCAAGGGAATCGATGCATCTGGAAGGAAATCCCGACTCCCCCAGGCTGGTTACCTCCAGGACTCATCAGGACATGACCGAACGAATGACTCGATGGGCAAAGAGACGGGTCAAAGAACTTGAAAGGGAAGAGCTATGCGGGTTTATCTTTAAAAGTGACTCTCCAAGTAGTGGAATGGAGCGGGTCAGGGTGTATAATGAAAAGGGCATGCCAGTGAAAAAAGGGGTAGGGATTTTTGCAAAAATATTTATGGACCATTTTCCCTTGCTTCCTACGGAAGAGGAGGGACGGCTTCACGATCCAGAACTTAGGGAAAACTTTATTGAAAGGGTTTTTACCCTTAAGCGATGGCGAGAGGTTTTAGCAAAGAGGCCAACTCTTGGTAATCTTGTCCAGTTTCATACCCAGCATAAATTATTAATTTTGTCTCATAGTCCGAAGCATGAGCCATTGATGGGAAGACTGGTCGCCAAGGGAAAAGGGAGACCCCTTGCAGAGATTTTTGAGCAATACCAGAGGCTTCTCATGGAAGCCCTGAAGCTTAAAGCCACTCCTAAGAAGCATGCCAATGTTTTAATGCATATGATGGGTTATTTTAAGGAACAGCTCTCTTCGGATGAAAAAAAGGAACTCTTAGAAGTCATCGAACATTATCGTCAGGGTCACCTCCCTTTGATTGTTCCCATCACCCTTCTTCAGCATTATGTCCGAAAATATGATCAACCCTATCTTAAAGGACAGGTCTACCTCAATCCCCATCCTATAGAATTACAATTAAGAAACCATGTCTGAAAGTTTTGGATAGCCATTCAAAGACCTTCGTATACCCTCACTGAAGGGTGGAAATAAATTTAAGCCCGACAGAAGTATTTCCGAAACCCATAGAACGCGGATGGATGGAATATAAATAGATCCTATGAATCGATCCATCGTAGAAATGGGTTTCTGATTAAAACAAACCAAAGTAATGATTTCTATGGGCCCTTAAAGGTAGCCGCACTTCCGACCAAGTCGGATC
>Ga0136652_1001353_pt1 | contig 10410 bp, 9 predicted proteins | sample ConPoolayeEmetaG_FD_94864 | JGI IMG/M metagenome (GOLD analysis project Ga0136652, IMG submission 94864) | Hot spring microbial mat communities from California, USA to study Microbial Dark Matter (Phase II) - Cone Pool mat layer E metaG... ...
ACATAACAGGGATTAATAATTATAGAAAAGCAAAAGAAGAAGCCGGAAGAATTGGAATTAAGGTTGGAAGAGATAATTATTATCTCTTTCCTTATCTTGATAAAGATCTTGCCCATGCCTATGCGGTGGCGGATTTAGTAATTAGTCGGGCAGGGGCAAACGTGATATCGGAAATTGCAGCTTGGCAGATTCCTTCGATTTTAATACCGATTCCCGAATCAGCTAATAATCATCAAGTCTATAATGCCACCGAAGTTGCCAGAGCTGGTGCCGCCATAATGTTAACCCAAGGTAATCTTGGAAAAAAAATTCTCTTAAATGTGATTGAGCGGGTACTTTCAGACAAAGAAGAAAATTATGCCTTAAGGGAGAGAATAGCAAAGTTCTATTGCCCCGACGCAACGGAAAAAATAGTAGAATCAATACTGAATGTCAGCCAATAAATTATTGTCGTGGATTATGGGCGAAAATCGCAATACGAAAAAAATAATTTTAGGATTAGCGCTGGGAGGAGGAACAATGCGGGGGATGGCTCACATCGGAGTGATTGAAAGGTTAGAGCTGGAAGGTATTACTCCGAATGTAGTTACCGGTTGCTCAAGCGGAGCAATGATTGCTGCGGCCTATGTTTGTGGCACCTTAAACAAACTTAAAAAAATTGCGCTCGGAATGCATAAAAGAGACGGGCGCCGAATGCTGGATTTTTGCCTCACCGGTAAAGGTTTGATAAAAGGTGAAAAAATAAGATCATTTTTTGAGCATGTTATTACTGAGGGAAGAAATTTTGATGATATTAAGCAAAGGAAACTTGCATTTGTAGGAACAGACTTTCTTAGCGGTAATCCGGTAGTTATTAATCAAGGTGATATTGCGGAAGCTCTTGAAAAAATTACGGCTATACCCGGAATAACACCCCTTAAAAGGCATAATGATCGGCTTATTTTCGATGGAGGGACGGCAATGCTGGTACCGGCGAAGCCTGCCTATGAACTTGGCGCAAATCGGGTAATTGCCGTTGATGTTAGTATTGACCGAAGCCTATTAACGAGGGCTATCGGCAACATGAGAGAGTTTTTGAGATCAAGCGCTCTTAATAATTCGATACTTAGACCCGTAATTAATATTCAAAAAAAGATAAAAAATGCCAGCCGAAACAAATTTGTAAGTGGACTTCAGAGTATTTTAAAGAAAACGAAGCTTCTTTATGATATAGAAGAAAATGATTTGAATATGGTTGAGACTTATCTTTTGGGTTTGTGGGCGATAACATACGATTATCGCAAAGGTCTTTTCAAAGATTCGGACGCCGACGTTTCAATTCGGCCCGAGGTGCTTCATGTTAGAAGAGTTGACATAGAAAAAACTAGGGAGTTGATTGAAGAGGGTTGGAAGGCGACGGATGAAAAAATTAGGGAAATAAGGAAACTTTATGATTGATTTTGGTAAAATTAGCAAAGCCTATTTTGTCGGGATTAAAGGAAGCGGGATGGTTGCTTTGTTGGAAATATTCATGATGAAAAATATCGAAGTAACCGGTTCTGACACAGCTGAAAAATTTTACACAGATGAGATTCTTCGAAACAAGCTTTGCGTTAAATATCATGAGGATTTTGACGAAAAAAACATCAGTCCGAACATTGATTTGATTGTTTATTCCACGGCTTATAACGAAGAAAACAATCCAGAAATAAGAGCCGCTAAAAAACTCGGCATCAGAATGATTTCGTATCCTGAAGCACTGGGGGAACTCTTTAATCAAAAGTATGGCATTGCAGTTTGCGGAACCCATGGAAAAACAACTACCACGGCTTTACTGGCAACAGTTATGAAAAATGCCGGCCTTGATCCTACCGCCGTTGTTGGCTCTCAGGTAAAGGCGTGGCGCGGTTCGGCATTGGTTGGAAGAAGCGATTTCTTTATTATCGAAGCCGATGAATACCAGGACAAGTTTCGCTATTACCATCCGCAGTCGGCAATTCTAACCAGCGCCGACTGGGATCACCCTGACTATTTTAAAACGTACGAGAAATACAAAGAAACCTTTGTAAACTTTTTAACGAAGATCCCGAGGCACGGGTTTTTAGTAACTTGTGCGGATAGATCCGAGACATTAGAAATTGCCCATCGGGTTAAGGCCAGAATTATAACGTATGGTTTTTCTCACGAGGCAAATTTTCAGATAAAAAATTATACCATCAAGAATAAAAAGCAATATTTCGAGATAATAAGAAACGATAAAAAACTAATGGATTTCGAGTTGCAAATTCCCGGGAAACACAATGTTTTAAACGCAACGGCGGCGATTGCCATGTCTTTTCAATTTAGAGCCAATATTCACAAAGTTAAATCGGCCATAGCTGATTTCAAAGGTACTTCAAGAAGATTTGAATATATCGGTAGATTTAACGAGGCGATTCTTATTGATGATTACGGCCATCATCCCGAAGAAATAAAGGCGACTCTTTCTGCCGCAAGGTCAATTTATCCTAAAAAGAAAATTTGGTGTGTTTTTCAGCCCCACACGTTTTCAAGGACTCAAGCACTTCTGAGTGAGTTTGCTCAAAGTTTTAATGACTCGGATGAAGTTATTATACTTGATATTTACGGTTCTGCCAGAGAAAAAGAAGGAGCTGTGCATGCGATGGATCTTGTGCGGGAAATACGTAAATACCACCATAATGTTCATTATTTAGGAAGCGTTGATGAGGCGGTTAATTTTTTGTCGGTTGCGGTCAACGGCAATTCTCTGGTTATCTCCGTCGGAGCTGGAAACGTTTGGAAGGTTGTGGACAGACTTAATCGTTTGGAAAAAGCTGCCAAGTTGGATCTTAAAAATAGCTAAAGTCGCTTCTTGTTAATTTAGTTATTTTTTGTGCTTCTTAGGGATTTTTGATGACAATTTTTCACTTAGAAGTGCCGAAAAGTTTGAATTATTTTAGTTTTGGTGTTGTTTGCGAAAAAAATTTGCTCGGCATACTATTTACTTTAAGGATATGAAGAAACTTCCCAGAGGACTTAAAACGAACTTGAAATTGTTGGATTACACGACGATTAAAACCGGCGGCCCGGCAAAATATTTTTTGTCCGTTAAAAATTTTGCGCAACTCAGGGGTGCAACTAAATGGTCAAAAAGAAATAATCTTGAGGTGGTTGTTCTTGGCGGAGGAAGCAATATTTTGGTTGCTGACTCGGGATTTAAGGGTTTGATAATAAAAATTGAAAGGGATGACTTTATTCCTATCGGTGAGGAAAAAATCGAGTGCGGAGCCGGATTGGCTCTTTCAAAAGCGATTAAATTATCCGTTTCTTTAGGTCTGACCGGATTGGAGTGGGCTACCGGTATTCCCGGAACCATTGCCGGCGCGGTACGTGGCAATGCAGGAAGCTTTGGGGGGGAAATGAAAGACATTGTTGAGGAAGTTGAGGTCTATAATTGCAGAAATGATCAATGGATAAAGCTTGGCAATAAAGAATGCCACTTTGATTACCGGGAAAGCATCTTTAAAAAAGATTCGGCTTTAATAATATTCAAGGTTAGATTGTCTCTCAAAAAAGGCGATCGAAATGAATCGAAAAATAAAATACGGGATATTATAGAAAAGAGAAAGCAAAAACAACCTATTGGAATGCCCAGTGCCGGAAGTTTTTTTAAAAATCCTATTGTTGAAAATAAAAAGCTGATTAAGGCTTTTGAGAAAGAGACGGGTCTGAAAGCAAAAAATAATCGTCTACCGGCTGGTTGGTTAATAGAAGAAGCTGGTTTAAAAGGCAAAAGAATAGGAGGCGCAATGGTTAGCGAGAAGAATTCAAATTTTCTTGTAAACGTTGGTAAGGCAAAAGCTGAAGACTTTTTGATACTGGCATCGGTAATCAAAAGCCGTGTAAGATCAAGATTTAATGTTCAGCTTCAAGAAGAAGTCCAGTTAGTCGGGTTTTAATATGACATTTTTGTGGAAATAACTTTTGCTAAGCGGCAAAATAAAAAATAATTTGGCTTACGAGACTCATTAAAGTTTTAAATTTAACAATAAATATATATAACATCTATGAACCAAACGACATTGCGGCAAAACTTAAAGCTATTGCTAAATCGAAAATCACCATGAAGAAAGACTTAATAAAGAATTGAACCCTATTAAGAAAGGAATTTTTAAAAAAACGAAAAAGTTCAGCGGGTGGTCCCAAGTGCAGTTGCGAATACGAATGAATTGAGTTCCATCAAAAAAGTCTTTCTTGTAATTATAAGTGCGGACATTTCTAATTAAAAAGTGAAAATTACTAATATGAAAATGAGGTTATTACAAAAAGGTCTAAAGTTAGATCAAAGAACTATAAGTTATATTGAAAAAAAGATATCAAGACTTGGGAAGTATTTCCGTTCAAATAAAAAGGATGCCGAGTTCGCGCCTGAAGTGGAGATAGAATTAGACAAAAAAGGCAAATTTCGTGCAGAAGTAAATTTAATTACTTCTTACAAGAGATATCGGGCCGAGGCGGTAAGCATTTCCGTTGAAGGTTCGATTGATGAAGTTTACGAAGCATTAGAAAACCAGATTTTAAAAGATAAGGATAAATTGGCTACTCTTAGAAAAAGAGGCGCCATGTCGATAAAGAAAAAAATGGTAATTGATGAAAATGCGAGATTTTAATAACTTTGCGATAATGAGGTTATTAATATTGAAAAAATGGTTATTTTTGAGTGCGGCGATTGTTGGCTTATCATTTGTTTTTTTGAGTAGCTTGCTTTTGGTTTCCTTAGCATCATTCCCTAACGGAGAAAGGATCAAATCTTTTGAAAGTGAGTATGTAATCAAAAAAAACGGTGATGTAGATGTTAGGGAAAAAATAATTTATGATTTTGCAGACTTTGAACGCCATGGAATATTCCGTTTTATCCCGATAAAATATAAAACTGTTTCTGGCAATTATAACTTAAAGGTATCCAACGTTAGTGTTACTGATGAAAACAGTCTTTTAATTAGATTCACTCAAGATTTGTCAAATAATTTGAAATTAACAATCGGAGATCCCGAAAAATTGGTAAGTGGTGAAAAAGTCTATGTGATTAACTACACTGTTAAAAGGGCAATAAAATACTTTAATGATCACGATGAGTTTTGGTGGAACGCAACGGGAGACCAATGGACGGTGCCAATTGAAAAAACGCATGCCAAGGTGATTTTCGAAGATTCGGTAAATTTAGGTGAGGCAATTCCCGATCTTTTTTGTTATCAAGGTTATTACGGCAGTAAGAATGAGTGTCGCAGTGAATGGCACGGGAAGCAGGCAGATTTTGGGAATGATGAACAAGTGACGCTCGAGCCGGGGCAAGGCATGACCATTGTGGTTGGCTGGCCGCCGGGAATTGTTAAAAAACCTTCTTTCTTAGAAAAAACTCTTTTTTTTATTTTTGACAACTGGTACGTTGGTTTGCCAATTGTAACTTTCTTAGTAATAATGTGGCTCTGGTACAGAAGAGGCCGAGATCCTAAAGGTCGGGGTGTGATTGTTGCCGAGTACGAGCCGCCCGATCAGCTTGATCCTGCAGAAATCGGAGCTATTCTTGATGCTCGTGTGGACAGCAAAGATATATCTGCCGTTATAATTAATTTGGCAATTAGGGGGTATTTAAAAATCAGGCGAAAGGAAATGAAAGGATTCTTTGGAATAAAGAACGTAGATTATGAGTTTGAAAAAATCAGCGATTCTCAACCGCAAAAAGAACACGAAAAGAAAATATTTGAAGCAATTTTTTCTAATCAAAAGAAAGAAATTGCTTTGTCGGAGCTTAAAAAGAGTTTTACCGAATCGGTTTCAGAAATTACGGATAAAGTATATGAAGCGGTTGTTTCCGGCGGTTATTATGTTCGCAATCCGGATAGTTCCAGAGGTAATTGGTTTGTATTGGGGGTTGTTACGGCCATCGGCTTGCCGATATTGCTTTCAATTTCTAATCCGGGTTTTCCGGCGGTAATGGCAGGATTTATTTCGGGACTAATTATTATCATTTTTAGTTTTTTTATGCCTCAGACGACTAGGAAGGGAGCGCTGACTAAGGAGAAGATTTTAGGTTTTAAAGAATTTCTTTCTGTTACCGAAACCGACCGCATTAAGTTTCACAATGCTCCGGACAAAAATCCCGAAATGTTTGAAAAATTTTTACCGTATGCCATGGTTTTAGGTGTTGAAAAAGAGTGGGCCGAACAATTTAAGGACATATATGAACGACAACCGTCTTGGTATGAAGATACAAGCGGAGCGACGACAAATTTTAATTCTGTTGTTTTAACCCGCGCGGTAGCGGATTTTAACGCTTCGGCGTTGAATTCAATAATCAGTTCGCCAAAAAGCGCAGCCGGTGGAGGTTCGGGAGTTGGTGGTGGAGGATTTTCCGGAGGAGGTTTTGGAGGCGGGGGAGGCGGAAGTTGGTAAATATAAATTAATAATCTTTAATTTAATTAAAAAATGAAGATAATCAATCATTTAATTAAATTGAAAACGGCGGCGACTCTTGATTTCATTGACATAACGGATAAGGTTAAAAAAATTTTAAAAAGAGCCGGCATAAAAAACGGCGTTGTGAACGTCCAAAGTCTTCATACAACTATGGCCATTTTGGTAAACGAGGCGGAACCTCTTTTAATCAAAGACATGAAAAAATTTCTCGAGAAGGTGGCTCCGAGGACGTACAAGTATATGCATGATAATTTTAGAATTCGTACGGTAAACATGTGCGAAGGAGAATGTGCTAATGGTCATGCTCATTGTAAGGCAATGTATCTTCCAACGAGCTCAATCATAAATGTTGTTGATAACAACCTTCAATTGGGGATGTGGCAAAGAATATTTGCCGTTGAGCTTGATCGCTCACGCCTTCGAAAGGTTGGTGTTCAAATAATTGGTAAATAATGTCCAATGTTTTGGAATAAAGATAAAAAAGATTTTAGCTCAAAAGGTCTTAAAATTGGCCCTCTTCAAAAATTTGTTATGAAGAAAATTTTAGAAATGGATCCAAGACAAAGGGAAAAAATGTTAATGAAATTTATTAACTCAGATTATGTAAACAAAAACAGAGGCAAAATTCACGATGCAGTGGAGAAACTAAATAATAAAGGAATAATTAATCAAGCTCAGATGAACGAAATAAAAAAACTACTTGGAATTACTTAAAATTAGATAGCTCGTTTCTTATTATTGACAACAAAAAGAGTAATGGTAGAATAATATTAAGATGATTAACAAAGCAAGCCAAAACCTATTTATTATTCTCTATTTTATCTGGTTTTCTTGCCGGGTCGGTTTTGGTTTGACTAAAATGGAAACCTAATAGCAAAATCATTTTTTCAAGCTAAAGCCGATCTCGCAAGGGACCGGCTTTATTGTTTTTTTGCAACATTAAATATGACTATGCAAAAGGAGGGTTAGCATGAAGGAAATGTACTTTAAAGTTACCGATGCGGTTCGGGAGCTACGGGAAAGACAAAGCGATGAGGCTTTTTGTGCCGAAGTGTCACGATTTTGCGGAGACAATTGTCCGGTTCCATCAGGACATTTTGGCTTCTTGGCTCGTCACATTGCAACCTGCAGCTTTGAAGATCTGTCTTTTGCCCAAGTTTGCCGTCGTCATAACCTTACGCCTTTTTGGCTTGAGTTCTTGAGTGATCAGTTTTGTTCAACGAATCAAGATAAAATGAAACTGGTCAAACTAAAACTTTTTTTGGGGGTAGGGCGACGCGGCGGACTCAGGTTGCGGAATCTCAAAATCGTTGAGCAGCTTGAAAGATGGGAGAGAGTTCCTCTTAAAAAGGTGTTAACGGTTTTTGGCATGAATTTGCCCAATTTCCATCACAAGTTGCGTCAAAGCATCGGTTGGTATAATGATCATCTTGACATATCGGACTGGCTCTGGCAGGGAGGCAAGGAAAGGGCGAATAAATTTTACGAAAAATTTTTTGCCCTGTTTCTTACTCGGGGAATTCTGTTTGAATCTTTCGACGTTCATGGATTTTACGGCCTGCAAAAGTTTAAGCAAACGGTCGTGATTCCCGCCTGGGAAAAGGTCTCCAAGAAATTTGGAAAACCGTTGATCGTTTGGCATCCGCCGCAAGCAGCGAGCACAACCCATGAGAAAAGGATGATCGGTTGGTACCCGGGGAGAATAATAGAAATCCCTTCACGTTAACACAATGTTGCAATAAAATGTAAGGGCGGTGCTAACACGCACCGCCCCGCTTGCAAAAATTAATAAATTTGAATATATGCTTAAAATTATTAAAGCTTTGCAGGAAATTCCGGATAGGTATATTAAAGAAAAGGAAGCAAGAAACACTATCTTAAATGAGCTTAAAAAACTCGGCATTGATTGTAATATTGATTATTATTTTGTCGAAGTGCCGCAGTATGGTAAGTATTATTTAGATGTTGATGGTGAAAAAGTGGATTGTAAGCCGTGCGGCTTAAGATCCGGAAAAATAAAGAGCCGACTTACGTTACTTGAAATAAACGATTACGAAGGCGGAAGTGCCAAAGGAATAATTTATTACAATAAATATTGCGGTTCAGTATCAGTTCACAGTTTTTTTAAACATCCTGCATTTTCTATAAAGTATGACGATCGAAAAAAAATTGAACGGACGAAATATATTGATGCATTTCTTGAGGTAAAAAGGAAAAAAATTAGATGTGCCAACATCCTTATAGGAAATCGCCGGAATCCCCAAAATATCATTTTTTGTCATTATGACTCAATCGGACCAGGGGCAGTTGATAATGCATCAGGAATTGGTGTATCAATTGAACTGGCAAAAAAATATCGAAGCGATAGCTTGTTTGTTTTAAGCGGTAACGAAGAAATTTCTTACGATTATCCGGTTTATTGGGGTAAAGGTTATCGGATGTTTGAAAAGAAATATCTTGGGGTTATGGATAAAACTAAGAGTATTCTAATTGTTGATAGTGTTGGAATAGGGACGCCGAAGGTTTACGATCGAAAAGACTACCAAATTTTAAAATTAGCTTTTCCGATAAGGAATCTTCGTCGGTATGCTGGAAAAACCAGGCTAATCTCAAGCGAATATAAAAATATCATGAGTATTTATCACAGCGATGACGACAACTTAGGTGCAGTAAAGCAAAATGATTTGAAGAAAGCTTTTTTGTTAGCGTCAAAAGCGGTTGTGTAAAAATGAAAAGTTGCAATTTGCTTATAAAAAAAATAATATAGATTAAGCTAATACTTTATTATTTTGCGAAATGGATAGACAAGAAAAAATAAGGCATTTGCTTTTTGAAGGGGGAGTTGAAGAAGTCATTGGTATTCATGAACTGGAAAGGAAATTAAAACTAAAAAAACAATTGAAAATAAAATTTGGAGCCGATCCTACAAAACCGGATCTTCATTTAGGACATGCGGTCGTTTTTCGAAAACTTCGAGAGTTTCAGGAATTGGGTCACAAGGTTATATTTCTCATTGGCGATGCCACGACTAAAATCGGCGATCCTACCGGTAAAGATAAAACAAGGCCAATAATGACCGATGCTCAAATAAAGAGAAATGCCAAAACCTATATAGAACAAGTGGGTAAAATACTAAAAATTGGCAAACGGTATCTTGAAATAAGATTTAATTCGGAGTGGTATTCCAAGATGAGTATGTATCAGTTTCTTGAATTAATGACAAAAACGACCGTTTCTCAGGTATTAGAAAGAGACATGTTTCAAAATAGAATAAAAAGCGGCAGGCAAATTGGACTTCATGAATTAGTATATCCGATAATGCAAGGCTATGATTCGGTCGTTTTAAAAAATGATGTTGTGTTGTGCGGCTCCGACCAAAAGTTTAACGAGCTTTTTGGAAGGCATTATCAGCAAATTGCTGGCCAAGAGCCGCAAATCATTATGATTACTAAGCTATTGATCGGTTTGGATGGTAAAGAGAAAATGAGTAAATCGCTAAACAACTACATTGGTCTTACGGAGAAACCGCGTGATATGTACGGCAAAATTATGTCACTGCCGGATGAATTTTTGAAGCATTACTTTGAGCTCGCAACCAATTTAACTCTAAAACAGATAAATGACTTGATGCTTGACATTGAAATCAGAAAAGTAAGTAAGCGCGATGCAAAGATGAAATTGGCATTTGCGGTGACCAAAATCTATCACGGCAAAAAGGCGGCGCAAAAAGCACAGAATGATTTTATTCGAATTTTTCAACAAAAAGAACTTCCCAGAAGGATTAAAACGTTAGTCATTGAGTCTGACGAGGCGGACATCAAATCCGTTGTTGTTGGCGCCCAGCGGGGAATAAGCAGATCGGAAGCAAAAAGAATCATTGAACAAGGCGGGGTGAGTATTAACGGTAAAAAAATTTTTGATTCCTCTTGTATGCTTAATAGTAAGGATTATAAT
>Ga0136652_1001355_pt1 | contig 10400 bp, 8 predicted proteins | sample ConPoolayeEmetaG_FD_94864 | JGI IMG/M metagenome (GOLD analysis project Ga0136652, IMG submission 94864) | Hot spring microbial mat communities from California, USA to study Microbial Dark Matter (Phase II) - Cone Pool mat layer E metaG... ...
GATATGAGGGCAAAGTTTGAGGAACATTTTGAGGAGCTCTCCCGAATTCTTGTTCAGGATCATGGAAGAACGATCGAAGAAGCAAGGGGTTCTGTTCGAAGGGTGATTGAGAATATTGAATCCGCCTGTTCTGCTCTTTATGGATTGGCTCAGAGAAACGAACACATGGATCAGGTGGCAGATGGAATCGATCAATATCTCATTTGGGAACCCCTGGGCGTGTTCCTAATCATTACACCTGGAAATATTCCCATGCATGCGTGGTCCTCTTTTGTCCCTTACGGGTTAGCCGCAGGTTGCACCATGGTCATCAGTCCGAGCAGGCAATGTCCAGTGGCCTCTGAAGCGATTACTAAGGTTGCCCAGGAAGCAGGTTTCCCTCCCGGAGTCCTTAACCTGATTCATGGAGGAAGGACGATTAATAAGGATATTCTTTCACAACCCGAGGTCAAGGGGGTAGGTTTTATTGGATCCAATCGAGCGGGTCACGAACTTTTCGAGATTTGTGGAAGACTCAAAAAGACTTCTTCTATCAATGGGAATGGGAAAAACCACGTGGTCATCATGTCGGATGCGGATCTTGATCAAGGGATTCAATGGCTCCTACGAGCCTGCTTTGGGATGTCAGGGCAACGATGCCTGGGGGTCGACAATGTAGTCATCATTGGCCCAATTTATGATGAAGTGAAAAGACGTTTCAAGGAGGCGGCTTCAAGGATGAAATTGGGATACGGACTGGATACGGAGACCGAATTGGGGCCTATGACGACAAAGGTAGGAAAAGAGAAGGTGATAGAGTGGATCGAGAAATCTATAAAAGAGGGAGCTAAACTTGTCCTTGATGGGAGGGGGGTAAAGGTTAATGAGTATCCGAAGGGTTATTTTTTGGGTCCTACCATCCTTGAAGAAGTCAATGTGGAGATGTCCATGGCCAAAGAGGAGGCCTTTGGTCCTGTGGCCGCCTTAATAAGGGGAGAAAGCCTTGATCAGGCGATTGAATGGATTAACACAAAAACGAATCTCGGCCATACGGCCTGTATCATGACCAGAGATGGAAGGAATGCGAGAAAATTCATTCGAGAAGTCAATGTGGGCAATGTAGGGGTCAATGTGGGGGTGGCACAACCCTATGCCTTCTTTCCCCTTGGATCAAGGAGAGAATCTTTTGTGGGAACAGCCAAGTCTCGAATGGCCTCCATGAGAATGTTTATGGATGAAAAGACCGTTGTGGCAAGGTGGGTTTAGATGATTCGATTCGTTCTTAATGGGAAAGAGATGGAGGTAGAGGTTCCTCCTCATTGGACCCTTCTCCGCCTCCTTAGAGAAAAGCTTGGATTAACAGGGACCAAAGAGGGCTGTGGGATTGGCGAATGCGGAGCCTGTACGGTCTTGCTGGATGGATTACCCGTCAACTCCTGTCTCATTTTAGTTCCCAAAGTGGAGGGAAGGCGGGTTGAGACAGTGGAAGGACTCGGAAGCAGGGAATCTCTTCATCCTTTACAGAGGTCTTTTATTGAACATGGGGCTGTTCAATGTGGGTTCTGTACCCCAGGAATGTTAATGTCTGCGAAAGCGTTATTGGATAAAAACCCGAAGCCAACTCGAGAAGAGATCAAAGAGGCGATTTCGGGAAATCTTTGTCGCTGTACAGGATACCAGCAGATCATAGAAGCCATTGAGGCACTCGGAAAATAGATGATCCCTCCATTTCAGTATAAAATTCCAAAAAACCTTCGGGAGGCCTGCAATCTTTTGTGGGATTACAGAGAGAAGGCAAAGGTGATCGCAGGAGGAACGGATCTGATCATTGCTCTTCGAAATGGACTCCTTAGGCCTGAAGTCCTTATCGATATTACCCATCTTTCCGAGCTTAGGAAAATTGAGGAGAGGAATGGAATCGTTTCTATTGGAGGGGCAGTCACCCATTCTGAAATTTCTGCCTCACCGATCATTCGTACCTATGGAAGAATCCTTTCCGAGGCGGCTTCTCAAATTGGATCCCCTCAAATCAGAAATACCGGAACGATTGGAGGGAATGTGATTAATGCCTCCCCTGCGGCAGATACACTTCCTCCTTTGATGGTATTGGAGGCGATGGGAAAAGTCGTATCCAAAGAAGGAGAAAAAGAGGTTCCCATTGACTCCCTTATCCAAGGCCCTTATCGGAGCACCCTCCTTCCCCATGAGATTTTAGTTTCCATCTCGTTTAAGAAACTCCCTCCCCATATGAAAGACTCTTTTATCCGATTGGCCAGGCGAGATGGGATGGCTATAGCCAGAATGAGCATCGCTGTCTTGCTTCAAAGAGAGGGAAATAGGATGAAAGAGGTGAGGATCTCGGTAGGAGCGATTACTCCTACTCCTCAAAGAATGAAGGAAGCGGAATCTCTCTTAGAGGATCAGCCCTTTGATCTTGAACGGTTAAGAGTTGCCTCTGAAAAGGTTTCTTCGGAGATGGTTTTACGAAGTGGAGTTCGCCCCTCTACTTCTTATAAATCCCCTGTAGTAAAGGCCCTGACGATGAGAGCGATTCAACAGGCCTTTGAGAATAGGCCATGAAGAAGATCGGGGTCAATGTCTTAAAGTTAGATGCCTTGGAGAAGGTATTAGGAGCTTCACGATACGGAGGGGATTACTCTATCCCCAGCCCCCTTTATCTCAGAGTCGTTCGAAGTCATAAACCCCATGCTAAGATAGTAAAAGTCGAATTAGAAGAAGCCCTCCAGGTTAAAGGGGTCGAAAGAATCTTTACAGCAAAGGACATCCCTGGAAGGAATCAGATTGGAATCATCCAGAAGGACCAGCCTGTTCTTGCTTTAGATCGCGTAAGGTATGTGGGAGATCCCATCGCCCTTGTTGCGGGAGAAACAGTTGAAGCGACAGAAGAGGCCTCTCAAAAAATAAAGGTGACCTATGAGGAACTCCCTTCTATAAAGACTCCCGAGGAAGCGCTTCAACCCTTTGCTCCTCCTATCCATGAAAAAGGAAATTTGCTTGTCGAGTTTAATCTCGTCAAAGGGGATATCCAGGTTGGATTCAAAGAGGCAGAGGTGATCATAGAAAAGACTTATACCACGACCTGGGTTGATCATGCCTATATAGAGCCCGATGGAGGAGTGGCGTATTGGGATGAAGAGGAGAGACTGGTTATCATCTGTCCTACCCAGAATGTGCATTACGATCAGAGGGAAGTGGCCTCCTTTCTGAACTTGCCCATCGAGAGGGTAAGGATCATTCAGCCCACCACAGGAGGTGCCTTTGGAGGAAGGCTCGATATCACGATTCAATGTTTTTTAGCCCTGGCCGCTTTTCACCTAAAAAGACCTGTCAAAATGGTCTATACTCGAGAAGAAGTCTTTCAGGTGATCTCTAAACGACATCCCTTGAAGATTCATTATCGGAGTGGAGCAAGAAAGGATGGAAGGCTTACTGCAGTGGAGGTGGATATTTTAGGAGATACGGGGGCTTATGCCTCCTATGGGACAACGGTTGCCATCAGGGCAGCGGTTCATGCGACGGGTCCCTATCAAGTCCCCCATGTAAAGGTGAGAAGCCGAATGGCTTACACCAATAACCCATGGTCGGGGGCGATGAGAGGGTTCGGAGTCCCCCAGATCGCTTTTGCCCATGAGTCCCAGATGGATCTTTTGGCTCAAACCTTAAAGATGGATCCCTTAGAAATAAGAAAAATCAATGCCCTTCAAATTGGGAGTGAGACAGCGACGGGTCAGGTCCTCAGGGCAAGTGTGGGAATTCGAAAGACATTAGAGAGGATCGAAGAGTGGAGAAGGAGAGTTTCTCCTTACCCCTCAGATTCAAAAAGACCCTTTATTCGAAGGGGCATCGGGATTGGTTCAATGTGGTATGGGATAGGAAATACTGGGATTGCAAATCCATCCACGGCACAGATAGAATTTTCTCCAAAAGGAGAAATCAAACTTTATATCGGGGTGGCCGATATTGGACAGGGTTCTGACACCGTTCTTCTTCAGATCGCCTCTGAAGCCTTAGAGATTGAATTAAAGGAGATTCAACTCATCAGGGCCGATACTTTCCTCACTACCGATACAGGCGCAACCTCTGCGAGTCGTCAGACTTATATTACAGGCAATGCCATTCTCAATGCGATAGAGAACCTTAAGAAAAAGGTTCTTCAGGAGGCAAGCTCCCTTCTCAATGAAGAGGAGAATGACCTTTTTGTAGAAGATGGATTAGTGAAGCATCGGCAAAAACTGTGCATAGTTTTACCCATTCAAGAAGTCGCGAGGAGGACTGGAAAGAGCATCAGAGGAGAAGGCTATTTCGATCCAGAAACGACAAGGCTGGATCCAGAAACAGGACAGGGGAGCCCTTATGCGACCTATGCTTTTGCAACCCACCTGGCTGAAGTGGAGGTCGATATCGAGACAGGAAAGGTGAAGGTCCTTCGAGTGATAGCTTGCCACGATGTGGGAAGAGCGATTCATCCAAACAATGTAATCGGCCAGATTATCGGAGGAGTGGCGATGGGGGTTGGGTTTGCTTTAATGGAAGAGTATGACCCCGGAAGGACTATCTCTTTTGTTAATTATCTAATCCCCACCTCCAAAGATATTCCTGAAGTGATTCCTATTTTGGTGGAAGATCAGGAGCCCAGTGGTCCTTTTGGAGCCAAAGGAGTGGGAGAACCCGCCCTCATTCCTTCGGCCCCAGCCATTCTGAATGCCATCGCTGATGCCATTGGAGAGAGGATTTACCATCTCCCAGCCAATCTGGAGAGGGTCTTGGAAGCCGTTCAAAAAGCTAAGAAGGAGGATTAAAATGGCAACCCTATTGATTAAAAATATCGGAACTTTGGTCTCTGGAGATATTTCAAATCCTATTTTGAAAGCCAATGCCCTTCTGATCGAGGGAGGTTTGATTCGAGCCATTGGAGAAGAAAAGGAGATAGATAGAAAAGGGGTGGAACAAGTCTTGGACATTCAGGGTATGACTGTGACTCCAGGGCTTATTGATTCTCATTGCCATCCCGTGTTTGGAGATTTTACCCCCCGGCAGAGGATGCTTGACTATATTGAATCCTCTCTTCATGGAGGGGTCACTACCATAATCTCAGCTGGAGAGGTTCACCTTCCGGGAAGACCTAAGGATGTAGCTGGTACTAAGGCATTAGCCATTCTGGCGACCAAATCGTTTGCCAGTGCAAGACCTGCAGGGGTCAAAGTCGTTGGAGGAGGTCTGATCCTCGAACCAGGACTTCAAGAGAAGGATTTTGAAGAATTAGCAAAGGAAGGGGTTCGAGTGGTCGGAGAGATTGGATTGGGAGGGGTGAAGACCCCTCGAGAGGCTGCCCCCATGGTCAAATGGGCAAAGAAATATGGAATGGTGGTGATGATGCATACAGGGGGAACCTCTATTCCAGGGAGCACCACGGTTCCGGCGGCGGATGTCATGGCGGCTGACCCAGATATTGTCTCCCATATCAATGGAGGTCCCACCGCCATTCCCATTGAAGAGGCAGAGAAACTCATCCGAAATACCTCTTTTGCCCTCGAGATCGTCCATTGTGGAAATCCTAAGATGATCGTTGAGTGCATGAAAATCATCAAAGAAGTGAACGCCTATTCAAGAGTCATTATTGGAAACGATGCACCTTCTGGAACAGGAGTCATCCCCTTAGGAATTCTCAGGGTGATCAATTTTATTTCCTCTCTTTGCGGCGTAAGGGCAGAAGAGGCCATTGCCATGGCTACGGGGAATACAGCGAGGGTTTATCGACTAAATCGGGGAAGGATAGAGGTAGGAAGAGAAGCCGATCTTGTGATCATGGATGCTCCCATGGGATCGGTAGGGAAAGATGCCCTCTCGGCTATCGAAGCAGGAGATATCCCCGGGATTGCAGGTGTATTAATCGATGGGGAGATGAAGATCGGGGTGAGCCGTAACACTCCGCCACCCAATCGCAAAATGACACTCACCAAACCGTAAGGCGTAAAGGGAAAGGCGTAAGGGAAAACACTCACTCCTTACGCCTCACGCCTTAGGAAGAGAGTTTGAAATGATTGTGGATTGGGAAACCTGTATAGGTTGTGGTTTATGTGTGGAGGCCTGTCCAATTCAAGCCATCCAATTGGTTAAAAAAGGTAAAAAGAAGAAGGCCTCGATCTCGGAGGCCTGTGTAGATTGCCAGGCTTGTGCAAAGGTCTGCCCTAAAGAGGCAATTCTCTCTGACTCTCTCCATAAGGAGAGAAGGGTAAGATGTTTTTCCTGTCCGATTCAGTGTCTCATTTTAGAAGGATACACGGGGGCCTGCCAAAGATTTATCAATCGGAATGGGGAGCTCATTCGGAACGTTCCTCTTCAACGTTATGAGGATGTGTCAGGGGTTGTCGGCAAGGATCATGAGGAGGCTATTCGAAAACCCCTGATCACAGGAATCGGCGCAGGGACGACCTATCCTGATACCAAACCCGCGCCTTACATTGTCCAATCCAAAGTCGAAGGAGTGGATGTGGTGACTGTCGTCACCGAAGCCCCTCTCAGTTACAGCGGAATTAAGGTAAAAATCGATACCGATATTCCTATCGGAGAGGAAGGAGCCCCTGTGCTTATCGGTAAGAGAAGAGTAGGGCATGTTTGTACCGAAGAGTATGGATCAAAAATCCTCTCGCTCGGAGGAGTGAATCTTCTCACCGGTCAGGATGGAATTGTGGTGGCTAAACTTATCTCGGATATTGCCAATCGGAAAGAGGTGAAACTTAATGTCAAAGAAGGAGCCGAGTTGATTCTTCAGGTAGGGAAACCCCCGGTGATAAACGGGAGAATAGGAACAAAGATGCGGGTGGGTTGTGGAAGCGCCTCTATGGGTCTTTTTGGAGGATACTTCTTGGAGGCGGCCGATGAGGTGATTGTCCTTGACTCCCATCTTATAGGGCTGTTTACAGAACATGCTGCAGGGAGAGAATTGGGTGCCCGTTATAGCGGCGTTAAATTGAAGGCAAGGCAATCCACTCCGGGTCGTTATTTTGGAGAACATGGCAAGGGTTGGGGAGGAACCAATATTGAGAATCCCCTCGATATTATAGAAGGGGTTGATTTGAAGATCGCAAAATTAGGAATGACTCTCTTGATTACAGAAACGACGGGGGAAAGAGCAGCGATGTTTCGCCTTGGGGAAAATGGGAAGTTCGAACAGATCGAATTAACCCCGAAGGCTAAGATCGCAGTGGAGATGATCGCTTCTCACTGTGAGGGTTCAAGAGTTTCAGCCGTCTTTATTGGAGGGGCAGGTGGAAGTGCAAGGGCAGGGGTAACAAAGATTCCTTTGAAATTAAACCTGGCAATCCATCAGAATCGGGCAAGGTTAACGGTAGGAGGGGCACCGACTTATATTCTCCCAGGAGGGGGAATCACTTTTTTGGTTGATGTGGAGAAGGTGATGGTAAGGGCCTTTACCTATGTTCCCACCCCGGCTACGGTCGTTCCCCTCGAATATACGATGAGATTAGAGGACTACATCGAGATGGGAGGTCATCGTGAGAAAATAAGAAGATTGGAAGAGGTCCTTAAGGAGATAGAGGAAAAGAAGAAAGGTGAAGAGGAAAGAAATCTTAAATGATTCGATTCAACTCTTATCGGACGGGAGGGTTTTGGTGGATTACGGCCCGATGCGGATATGGATACAGGTATGGGAAGGAGATCGAACCCTTATCCCACTGGCCAAAGAAGGAGCTCAATTGGCCATCGCCCTTCTCGAGGACTTAGCCAGATTTCTTCCTGTGATAAAAAGGAAATCCTTAGAATTGAAGGGAAAAAAGAGCTTTCCTGAGGTGGTTCAAAGAATGGTCGAGGCCACTCAAAAGATGGGGGAGGCAGATTTGACCCCTCTGGCTGCTGTCGCTGGGGCGGTCTCGGATATGGTGGCCGATTTTATTTTTGCTCGAGGGGGGAGCAAGATCATCGTGGACAATGGTGGGGATATTGCCATTCGATTGAGGGAAAATGAGGTGGCCAAGGTTGGGATAAAGACAGAGATCGAGGCACCGAAACCCGCCTATCTTCTTTCTATTGATTCCACGATGAATATAGGAGGGGTGGCTACCAGTGGACTGGGAGGAAGAAGTTTTACGAAAGGGATTGCCCAGGCAGCGACCGTCGTTGCAGAGAGCGCATCTCTGGCTGATGCTGCGGCAACGACTATTGGGAACTTTACCAATATTGAGGATTTCAATATCCTCAGGCTTCCTGCGGAGAAGATCTATCCGGATACCGATCTTAAGGGGGAGTGGGTTACCGTGGAGGTGGGCGAACTCTCTCAAGAGAAGATTGGAGAGGCCTTAAGAGCAGGCCTATCAAAAGCAGACCTATTGGTCCAAAAGGGTTTAATTAAAGGAGCCCTTATTTCGGTGCAAGGAAAAGTGGGATGGACAGAATCGATCAATTCTTGGTTAACCGTTTTATAGGTCTTTGTTTTGCACTATACTCTAAACGATGGGATGGGAGGTGTATAAGATGGAGGTAAGAAAATATGTGACGATCGTAGAAGAAACACATCTCGAGGGAGGAAAAAAGGTTGATCCACCCACAAGGAAGGCAGCAGCCATTGCCGTGATCAAGAATCCCTTTGCTGGAAAATATGTAGAAGACTTAACCCTTTTGATTGATATGGGTGAGGAATTGGGAGGGATTCTTGGAAAGAGAGCGGTGGAGGCATTAAACATCTCTCCCAAAAATGCCGAGAGTTACGGGAAGGCAGCCATTGTTGGAGTGGATGGAGAGCTGGAACATGCCGCCGCTATCCTGCATCCGAAATTAGGAGGACCCCTGAGGGAGGCGGTCGGAGGTGGAAAAGCGATTATCCCATCAGCCAAAAAGATGGGTGGTCCAGGCACAGAAATTGATGTTCCTCTCCATTATAAAGATGCCGCTTTTGTCAGATCTCATTTTGATGCGATGACGGTGAAAGTCCCAGATGCTCCTCGATCGGATGAGATCTTGGTGGCCATTGTCGTCACAGACTCTGGGCGACCTCATCCGAGGATCGGCGGACTCAAGAAAGAAGAAGCCAAGAAAGAGGATGGATTAAGATAAGGAAGAGCCAGGGCTGGAGACTGTGAATAGAAGGGGAGAGAGGAGGGGGAATTTCAAATATTTTTTTAATTATATTTTTCGGGAGAGATTTTCGAGTTCCTCTGAGGTGAGTTCCCTTAAAAACAGATAGAGTAAATCTAACGTTCTTTCTATATCAGACCATTTTACCAATTCATTCGGGGAATGACTATAACGCCTGGGGATAAATACCCCTCCACAGGGGATTCCTTTTCCCGAAGTGTGGATCGTGGAGGCATCTGTCCAGGTCTGAAAGATATCTTTTTGATAGGGAATCTGATTTTGGATGGCTATCTCGGTCAGTCTTTTTGAAATCTTCTTTGAATAGATTGTCCCCAAGCCAAGACCCTTCGTATCCATAGCTCGGATCACTGGCCCTTTTCCACACTCGCCGGTGGCTTGTTGGGGCGAAGTGATTGGGTCTCGGGCCGGTACCGTATCAAGGATGATGGCGATATCCGGCTGAAGCGTTTGAGCCGCAACCTTTGCCCCTCTCGATCCAACTTCCTCCTGGACCGCGGCTACGAGAAATAGTTGGTAGTCTATTTTTTCTTGATTCATCCGCTCGGCCAATTCAATCAGGATGGCACATCCAGCCCGATTATCAATCGATTTACTGATGAGGCTCTCTTTTCCGATCCATTGGAAATTGGGGTGATAGACAATGGGGTTTCCGATTTCAATTCCCCAATTTTTTACTTCCTCTGCACTTTCGGCTCCTACGTCAATCCAGAGGTCCGAAATCGAAACAGGACGTTTTAGATCTTCTGGACCCATCAGATGAGGATTTTTTACTCCCACGACCCCCGTATAGATTCCGTTCTCGGAACAGATATCCACTTTACAACTCAACAATACCCTCTCGTCAATCATTCCGTTGAGATCAAAAAAGATGTAACCCTTCGGATCGATATACTTGACCATTAAGCCAACCTCATCGGTATGGCAGCAGACCATTATGGATCGTTTTCCATTTCCCAATTTCCCTACCACATTTCCCATTGGATCGATGGAGACCTCAGAAAGGGTCTTCTGAAGTTCCTTCGAAATGAATTCAATGACTTTCTCTTCAAAACCGCTTGCTCCCCGGATTTGAACCAGATATTCGAATCGCTCAAGCATCTTTTGATTCCTTACCTTCATTGTTTTTCCTCCAGAGGCCTTCTTTTTTCGAAATTCTTACTGATTTTTGAAGATAAATCCAGAGATTAAAAGCAATTAAGAGAAGGGTGACGATGAGAATCACAGATGGAGAAATCTCCATATAGATCAATTGTTCCAAGTAGTGGATGATATATGAGCCGGTATAGGCC
>Ga0136652_1001359_pt1 | contig 10386 bp, 6 predicted proteins | sample ConPoolayeEmetaG_FD_94864 | JGI IMG/M metagenome (GOLD analysis project Ga0136652, IMG submission 94864) | Hot spring microbial mat communities from California, USA to study Microbial Dark Matter (Phase II) - Cone Pool mat layer E metaG... ...
CGCGATTCTCATCCACGTACGCTTCATCGTCCGTCAGCGCGGGCTGTGGACTGCGTGGCTGTCAATTGCCGGCTGCGGGATGATGGCTTTCAACTGGTTCGTGGTGAACTTCTACATCGTCGGGCTGCATAGCTACGCCTGAGCGTCCACAGCGCTACTTCCCGCCAGCCGCTAAAATGCCGCCGTGCAGACAGGAAAGGACCAGCTCGCCAGCACCGACGGCGCGTCGTCGCGACCAGTGCGTATCGCCTGCGACGCGATGGCCGGCGGACTGGCCCGCTGGCTGCGGTTGCTGGGAATCGACGCCAGCTACAGCCCGGCGATCGCCGACCAGGAACTGGTCGATCACGCCCTTGCCGAAAAACGCGTGGTGGTTTCGTCGGACCACAAACTGTTTGAACGGCGCGTATTCACCAGCGGCGAGCTGGCCGGGCTGCTGCTGCCGGTCGGGTTGAAGCTTCCCGACCAGGTGCGCTTCGTGGCACGACATTTCAAGCTCGAGCCCGGCTTCCCCCGATGCGCACTCTGCAACGGGAAGCTCCAGCCGGTCAGTCGGGCGGAGGTCGCCGATGTGGTACCGGCACGTAGCCTCATCTGGGTCAAAGAGTTCTACCGCTGCCAGGACTGCGCCCATGTGTACTGGGAAGGTACCCATTGGCGGCGCATCGGGAGCCTGCGGCAAGAGCTGGCGGAGCTGCTTGCCGGGCAGCGGGGCGGCAGGCCGTCTTCGGCGGCAAATGGCGCAGAAGCACACCCCGGCTCGGCATCAGCGACTCAACGAGGCCAGCCGTGATTGCCTCGCAGACCGCTTTTGCTCAGAATAACCGCAAGGGACGGTGGTGCGCCATGGAGCTGGACTCGATATATTGCGGAGATGCATGCCAGATACTTCAGAGCTGGCCGGCAGAATGCATCGACCTGGTCTTTGCCGACCCGCCCTTTAACATCGGCTACCTCTACGAAGGCTACCACGACGACCTGCCTGACGAACAGTACATCGAATGGACCTTTCGTTGGATGCAGGCGGCTCGGCGTGTGCTCAAGCCGACCGGCTCAATCTACGTTGCAATCGGCGACGACTTTGCCGCGGACGTGCGGATCATCGGTCGGCGGCTCGGTCTGCACCTGCGAAACTGGATCATCTGGCACTACAGTTTCGGGCAGAACATGCGGACCAAGTTCTGCCGCTCCCACACGCACATCCTGTACTTCACCAAACACTCCCGACAATTCACATTCAACGCGGCGGCGCTGCGCTACCCCGGTGCCCGGCACACTGAGTATCAGGACCTGCGTGCCAGTCCCACCGGCAGACTTCCCGACGACGTCTGGTCAGAGTTTCCGCGGGTCTGCGGCACTTTCCGCGAGCGGGCCCGAATTCACGGCTGTCAGATGCCCGAATCGCTGCTGATGCGCATAATTCTGGCCAGCAGCAATCCGGGCGAGGTGGTACTCGACCCGTTTGTCGGCAGCGGGACGACGGTGGTCGCCGCCAAGCGCCTGGGACGGCGCTACCTGGGCATCGACATATCGCCAGCCTATGTGCGGTACGCGCAGCAGCGGCTGGCTGGCGTGCGGAACGAGACCCTCGAACCGGCACGCCCGGGGAACTGGCCGGCGCTCCACGCAGATCTGCTGGCTCAACTCTATCGCGAAACCGGCGTGTGCCTTTTGAACCTGCTGCCCAACGAAGCCGCGCTGCGCGTAATCGCCGCGGCACTCCAGGCCCGCTGCGGGGCCGGCTACGAGGTCGCCGAAATTCGTCAGCAGCTTCAGCGCATGGCGGCCGCCAAACAGCTCTCGCGCCTGCCGAACGATACGCTGTTCGTCCCGCGCAATCATGTTAAGAAACGGGGAAAAATCTACCGCCGCCGAATATTGCGCTGGCGCGGCCGACGCAGCATCCGGACCGGTGAACTGGCCCTGCTTCGGGTGCGGTAAACTTGCCCGTGATGCTTCCAGGGAAAATAATCGCGTTCTTGAGCGGAGAAGGCGCTATGTACGACCCGCAAGAAGCGCCAGAGGAAGGCGGGCTCAATCGCACCTGGCTTGCGGTTTTCGCGATCGGCGCCGGGGCAATTCTCTGCGCGATCATCGCGGTCGCGTGGGGCATCGGCCGGTACTATCAGCTTGGCCGGTCCGGCGAAGGCACCTTCGTAAGCTTCCTGGAAACGACAGCGCTGATGCTTTCCGGGCTGGGGCTTTCGCTTCTGCTCTGGGGCTGCGCGGAGATCATACGGAAGCTGGAAACTCTGCCGCAGACACTGCGCCAAGCCGCGCAGGCAGTTGGCGGCGAGCAAACCATTTCAGAAGGGCGTGATCCGCTGGAGCGAATCGGCTACCGATCACAAGCGCGCAGCGAAGCGGCGGCGGGACTGGAAGAGTTCCAAAGCTCACTCGAAGAACTTACGGTTCTGATGCGCGAGCTGCGCGATATCAGCCTGCTAAGTGAAAGTGAGCGTAAGCTGCGCGTTGAGGCGCAAGGCCGGGCGCTGGTCGGGCAGCTTCAGGAGGAAATCCCCGCACTGCTGGCCGAACACCAGTGGGTGGAGGCCCGTCGGCGCGTTCAGCAGGCCCGGACTCGCTTCCCCTCGTTCCGCGAATGGGATGAGCTGGAGCAGCGAATCGAAGCAATGCGCGCCGCAGTCGAGACCCGCGACATCGAAGCGGCCCAGCGTCAAATCGACGACCTGCTGTCACTGGAAGCCTTCGATCGGGCGATGAGCGTAGCGCGCGACCTGCTTGATCGGCATCCGCAGTCAGCCCGGGCTCAGGAGATTGCCCGCCGCGTGAGCCTGCAGCGGGAGAAGATTGACGCCGAACGCCGCGCGAAACTGATGGCTCAGGCTCAGGAAGCGGTTCACCGCCGCGAGTGGAGCCGGGCACTGAGCCTAGCGAACGATCTGATCCGCCGCTTTCCCAAAAGCAGCGAGGCCGAGGCGCTGCGACAGCAGCTTCCGACACTGGCGGAAAACGCAGAGATCCAGACGCGCCAGCAGATGGAGCTGCGGTTCCGCGAGCTCTTGCGCCAGGGCAAATTCCAGGCGGCCCTTCAGCTCGCACAGGAGTTGATCGAGCGCTATCCGAACTCGCCACAGGCAGAAGTGCTGCGCGAGCAGTTGCCACGGCTTCAGGAGCGGCTGAAGCTGCGCTAGGAACCGGCCGGATCGGCCGCAAGCGGCCGACTTTTGACAAGGGCGGCAGCCCGAACGATCAGCGTGGTAGGACGCGGTGGTCAGCATCCCGGAGAGCTCTGCTCCCGAATTCCCGCGTCGGTACGTGGCCACGGACGCTGACCCCGGCGTCTGGATGACTGCCGAGAAGTACTACCAGGAGCTGGCTGATCGCGCGCTGAGTTCGCGTGAGGAGCTGGAAGTCTGGCTTTACAACTGGAGCGAGCTGGAAGCGTTTCTCGACGAAGAGCGTGCCCGCCGACGGATCGAGGCGGCCCGCTTCGGTGAGGATGAAGGGCGCCAGGCAAGCTATCTCGCCTTTCTGCGGACCATCGAACTGGCGGCCGAAGCATGGCGTCACCGCCTGCTGACGAAGTTGCTCGAGCAGCCCGGCAGGTTCGACCTGCCCCCCAGCCGCTATGAGGTGCTGCTGCGCGGTGCTCGGGCTGCCGTCGAGCTGTACCGCGAAGCGAATCTGCCACTACAGGCAAAAGAAGCCTGCCTGATTGGCGAGTACCGCCGACTTGTCAACACGATGACCTGCGAGTACGCCGGCCGGGAACAGACGCTGCCGCAGATGGCCCGGTACCTGGAAGACCCGAGCCGCAAAGTGCGTGAAGAAGCCTGGCGGCTGATCAACGAACGCTTTTACCAGGATTCGCGCCAGCTCGATGAGCTGTACGCGCAACTGGTGCGGCTGCGCCACCAGATCGCCCGTCAGGCCGACTGTGCCGACTACCTGGAGTACGTCTGGAAGCTCTGGCAGCGTGTGGACTATACGCCCGCCGACTGCCAGCGACTGCATGAGGCAGTCGGCCGCGTGGTTGTGCGGGAAGTGGAAAGGCTGAACGCTGCTCTGGCGGAGCGGCTGAATGTAAGACACTTGCGGCCCTGGGACTTTTCGGCATTGCCGGACGGCTCACCGCTGCGACCGCTTGGCACGTCCGCCGAGCTGATACGAGCATGCGCCCAGGTCTTTTACCGGATCGACCCGGAGCTAGGGCGGATTTTCGACACTTTACAACGCCGCAGTCTGCTGGATCTGGAACCGCGCAAGGGCAAGGCTGCCCAGACCTTTCACGAAGTTCTCGCAGAGCAGCGCAGCCCGTTCGTTTTCATGAACGCGACCGGCTGCGAACACGATGTGTGGACGCTGCTGCACGAGACCGGATGTGCCTTTGGCATCTGGGCCTGTCGGAACGAACCGCTGCTTGCGTACCGCAGCGTCGACGATCTGCCCGAGGCCGCCGAGCTGGCGGGAATCGGATTGCAGTTTTTGGCGCTACCGCACCTGGAGCACCTGTTCGGAGAACACAAACACCTGGCGGCCCGACGCTTTCTCGAACGGCTTTTGCGACTTCTTGCACGGCTGGCCCGCATCGACGCATTTGAGCACTACGTGTATACGCACGCCGAAGCGACCGTAGAGGAGTGGAAAGACTGCTGGCAAGAACTTGGTCAGCGGTTTGGCCTGTCGGCTGCGCTGCCCGGTTTCGAGCAGTCCGACCGCCACTGCTGGCAGCAGCAAGTTCAACTGTTCGAAGCCCCGCTTTCCTGCATCGAGCATGGGATCGGTCTTCTGGGAGGCATCCAGCTCTGGCAGCAGGTGCCGCGGGAGTGCCGTCTGGGCAGTAAACAGGACGAGGCGGCGTGGCAACCGGCGGTAGCGCTGTACCGGAACGCGCTGGCGCTGGGTGCGGCGCGGCCGGCAGGCGAGGTCTTCGCTGCGGCCGACTGCCGGCTGGAGCTGACGCAGCGATCACTGAAACGCGCGGTCGGAGCGATAACTGAGTATCTTGCAGGGTGTGCGAGCTGACGCGCAACCGGCTGTCGGGCGAAAGCACCGGACCCTATAATGAAGTGAATCCGCTGCCACCGGCCAGCGAAGAGGACCAGTTGCCGCGGCGATACCTGAGCCACGGGGCGCCGCTGCCAGGGGCAGGCGCAAGCAGCGCGCCAGCCTGGTACGTAATTTGCCCGCGACCGAGTCGGCATGCCCGCGCAGGAAAAGGAGCTTGTGTACGGCCGTCGAACCGCTCCGCGGGAAACCCCGGCGCGCGCCCCAGGCCCGCGCACCGAAACACCGACACGTGCTGCACGCTCGCCGCTTCGACGAAGGCTGATCCCCGCAGGGCTGATACTGGCCGCGGTCGGTGCCGTCACGATCGTCGCGACGCTGCCCAAAGACACGGCGGCGCCAGTTCCGCCGGAAGTCCTGCCGGTCAACGTCAGCGTGCTCCGCATTCGACCGGTGCCCGAGCTTGCAGACCACCTGACGCTGGTGGCGACGGTCGAGCCGGAGTGCATCGTGCGGGTGTCCGCGGAAGTGCCCGGAAGGATCGAGCGGTTCGGCCAGCGCCGCAAGGACGTGCAGTGGCGGGGCAGCGTTTTCGCCGCCAGCTCGACCGTCGCTGAGGGTGAACCGGTTTCGGCGGGCGACCCGATCGTACATCTGAACGCCGAACTGCTGCAGGCGCGCTACGAACGGGCACTGGCGCAGTTTGAATACGAGCAGCGTGAATACCGTCGGCTGCTGGATCTGTTCGAGCGCGGGGCGACGTCGAAAACCGAGCTCGACGACGCCGCCACCCGGCGTGACGTGAGCCGGGCAACGCTAGACGAGATCGCGCGTGAGCTGGCGCGGACTACGATCATAGCCCCGGTCGACGGCATTTTGAACCGGCTGCCGATGGAAATCGGGGAGTACGCCGGCATTGGCGATGTCGTCGCCGAGATCGTCAAGGCCGACCGCGTAAAGGTCGTCGTCGACGTCCCGGAACGTGATGTAGGCTGCTTCCGCGTCGGCGATGCCGCCACGGTTCTTGCACCCGCAGCGGAAATCCCCGGTCAGATCACCTACATCAGCGAGCTGGCGGACGCGGGCACGCGGACCAGCCGCCTGGAGATCACCGTTGACAACCAAGACCAGCTTCTGCGCAGCGGGCAGATCGTTCGCGCGCGGCTCACCCGCCGCGTGCTCCACGACGTGATTCTGATACCGCTTTCGGCGGTGATCCCGCTGGAAGAGGGCAAGTTGGTGTACGTGGTCGAAGAGGGTGCGGCGCGTCCGCGGCAGGTGGAGCTGGGCCTGATTCAGGGGCGCAACGTCTGCATACTTTCCGGGCTGGAGGCGAACGATCTGCTGATCCTCGACGGCCACCGCTACGTCGGCCCGGGACAGCCGGTACGAATCGTGCAGGAGCAGTAGAAGGTGATCCTTTCGGATGCGGCCATCCGCAACCGCACCACCGTCGGCGTGCTCACCTTCCTGATCCTGGTCTACGGGGTCTATAGCTACCTGAGCCTGCCGCGCGAGGCCGCCCCCGACGTGCCCATCCCGATCATTCTGGTCACAACCTCCTATGAAGGGGTGGCACCGGCAGATGTCGAGTCGTCGATCACCATCAAGATCGAGCGCGAGTTAGCCGGCCTCAAAGGCGTCAAAGAAATCCGCTCGGCCAGCGCCGAAGGGGCGTCGATCATCATCGTTGAGTTCCTGCCCGACGTGAAGATCGACGACGCCATGCAGTATGTCCGCGACAAGGTCGAGCTGGCCAAGAAAGACCTGCCCGACGAAGCGGAAGAACCGGTCCTCACCGAAATCAACATCGCCGAGTTCCCCATCATGATGGTCAACATTTCCGGCGAGGTTTCGCCGGTTATTCTGAAGGAAATCGCGGACCGGATGGAGGATGTGGTTGAGGGAATCCCGGGAGTGCTCAACTGCGAAGTACTGGGGGCGCTGGAGCGGGAAATCCGCATCGAGATCGACCAGGACAAGGTGGCGGCTTACTCGCTGACGATCCCGGAGATTCTCACGCTCATCCCCTCCGAAAATGTCAACATCTCCGCGGGTGGGCTGGAGAGCCCGGGCACCAAGTTCAACGTGCGCGTGCCCGCCGAGTTCGTCGAACCCGAGGAAGTCGATGCCCTGGTAATTGCCCACCGCAACGGCCGGCCGATTTACCTGACGGATGTCGCCAGGGTCCGCGACACCTTCAAGGATCGCACCAGCTTTTCGCGGCTGGATGGCAAAGACACGGTTACGCTGGCGGTCCAGAAGCGCGTCGGAGAAAGCATCCTTCCGATCGCCGAGGCGGTGCGCCGCGTGGTGGCGGAATTTGCCCGCCGAGCGCCGGCCGGCGTGCGCTTCGACATCACGCTGGATCAGTCCCGCGATATCCGCATGATGATCGCGGACTTAGAGAACAACCTGCTCTCCGGGATGATCCTGGTCGTGGTTGTGATCGTCGTATTTCTGGGCTGGCGACCGGCACTGATCGTGGCCCTGGAAATCCCGCTGAGCATGCTGCTGGCCTGCATCGGGCTGCAACTGCTCGGCTACACCCTCAACATGGTCGTGCTGTTCAGCCTGATTATGGCGGTCGGCATGGTGGTCGACAACGCCATCGTCATTGTCGAAAACATCTATCGGCACTATCAGCTCGGCGGGAGCCGGCTGGAGGCGGCGATGCGCGGGGCGGCCGAAGTTGCCTGGCCCGTAATCACCTCCACCGCAACCACCCTCGCGGCCTTTCTGCCCCTGATCTTCTGGCCCGGGATCATGGGCAGCTTCATGAAATACCTGCCCATCACGCTGTGTCTGACGCTCATCTCTTCACTGTTCGTCGCCCTGGTCATCAACACTTCACTGAGCTCGGCGCTTATCACGCGCCGGGCGGCGGCTTCCGGCCCGGGCCGTTTTCTGCGCGGCTACCGCCAACTGCTGCAAGTGGCCATCGAGCACCGTTTCACGACTTTGAGCTTTTCGGCTTTGCTTCTGGTTGGCCTGGCAATCGCCTACGGGCGGTTTGGCCACGGCATTGAGCTCTTCCCTGAGTTCGACCCGCGCCGCGGCGCCATTAGCATCCGCTGCCCGCAGGGAACAAACATTCGGCAGACCAACGCCCTGGCCCAGGTCATCGAAGAGCGGCTAGCGCCGTTTGCCGACGACCTGGAGCACGTCATTACCAACGTGGGTAATGTCGGAGGAGGCAGGCCGGGCGAGTCCGGCGGCGATCACCAGGCCACCATTACCCTGCTTTTCCACGACTACGACCAGCGCCGCCGCCCCAGCGCCGCCGTGCTCGCTGAAATCCGCACCCTTCTAGCCGACCTGGCCGGAGCGGAAATCAAAGTCAAAAAGCAGGAAGAGGGGCCGCCCGTCGGTGACGCCGTCACCGCCCGCATCATCGGAGAAGACTTCAGGCTCCTCCAGACGATCAGCGAGCAGGCCAAGCAAAAGATCGCCAGCGTCCCGGGGCTCGTCAACCTGCGCAGCGACCACGAGGCCAGTCGCCCGGAGCTGGCCTTCCGCGTCGACCGGCAGCGCGCCATGTTGCACGGCGTCAACACGGCCATGGTCGGCAACTTCCTCAAAACCGCGGTCTTTGGAACCGAAGTCAGCAAATACCGTCAGTTCAACGAAGAGTACGACATCACCGTCCGGCTTCCACCGCTACAGCGCCAGACCATCGATGACCTGCTGCGTCTGCGGGTTCCTAACGTCCGCGGCGAACCGATCCCACTCAGCTCGCTTGGTCAGTTCGAATACACCGGTGGCTACGGCACCATCCGGCGGATCAACCAAAAGCGGGTGATCACCCTGACTGCCGACGCCGAGGGCCGGCTGGGAACCGAGGTCCTGCGCGACGCGCAACAGCGTCTGGCGCAGCTTTCACTGCCGCTGGGCTACGAAATCCGCTACGCCGGACAGAACGAGGAACAGGAAAAAGCCCAGGCCTTTCTGACCCGGGCCTTCTGGACCGCTCTTTTGCTCATCATGCTCATTCTGGTTGCCCAGTTCAACAGCCTGGCGGTCCCGCTGATCATCATGATCACCGTCGTGCTCTCGCTCATCGGCGTCCTGGCCGGCCTGCTCATCTGCCGCATGCCCTTCGGGATCATCATGACCGGCATCGGCGTAATCAGCCTGGCCGGCGTGGTGGTGAACAACGCGATCGTGCTTCTGGACTACACGCGCAAATTGCAGCGGCGCGGGCTTTCGCTTCTGGAGGCGGCGGTCGAAGCGGGGGCAACCCGGCTGCGGCCGGTCCTGCTCACCGCCAGCACGACCGCGCTGGGCCTGATTCCCATGGCGACCGGGGTAAGCTACGACCTCCACAAAGCCGCCTGGGCCGTCAAGAGCGAATCCAGTCAATGGTGGGCCAGCATGGCGGTAGCCATTATCTTCGGCCTTTCGTTTGCCACAGTTCTGACGCTGGTGGTCGTGCCGACACTCTACGTCAGCCTGATGCGGCTGGCCCAGCGCGTCGGGCTGAGCATCGACGGCCGCCGCGCAGAAGCGAGCCCGGATAATCTGCCGGCATTCGAGCTGCCGCCTTCGACGTGAACCAGGTGCACCCCGCGGCTATACCATTTCGGGCGCCGTCAGATTATCCTGCACCTGGGCCGACGGCGCGGTAAATGGGGTTGTTGGTAACCGCAGCGCTGGCGGACCGCCGCTGGATGCCGTTTCGGCCCGCCGAGGAAACTGCGTATGAATGTATCGACCCCGGTGATTGCAGAACCGACTGCGCAAACTGCGCGGTCCTCAGTTCCGCGGCCGCTGCCGCCTTTGGCCGAGCGCCTGCTCATCATCGGCCTGGACGGGGCAACATTCTACGTGCTGGACCCGCTGATGACCGGGGGCTACATGCCGAACCTGTCGCGATTTATCGCCCAAGGCGTGTCCGGAGTACTACGCTCCACCCAGCCGCCGATCACGCCTGCGGCCTGGACGACGTTCATGACCGGCAAGGGGCCGGGGCACCACGGAATTCTGGATTTTGAAAAGTACGACGCCACAATCCACCGGCTGACCTTCAACAGCACCTACCAGATCGAAGAAAAAACCATCTGGGAACTTCTTAGCGAGAAGGGGCTGCGCGTCGGCAGCATCAACGTGCCGATGACCTTCCCGCCGCGACCGGTCAACGGCTTCATGATCAGCGGCTTCGAGACGCCCAGCATCCAGGCGGAGTTCACCTGGCCACGCGAGCTCAAGGAGGAGATTTTCCGCCTGATACCGGATTACAGCTACCGCACCAACTGGCAGCGCAGCACCCTGGGTAGTACCGCGGTCTTTGCGGCGAATCTGGAATACATCGCCAACAGTTTCGAACAGGGCTACCGGCTGATGCGCTACTGCGGCGACCGCTTCGGCTGGGAGGTCATGATGGTGGTGCTCAAGCTGGTGGATAACCTCCAGCAC
>Ga0136652_1001361_pt1 | contig 10369 bp, 10 predicted proteins | sample ConPoolayeEmetaG_FD_94864 | JGI IMG/M metagenome (GOLD analysis project Ga0136652, IMG submission 94864) | Hot spring microbial mat communities from California, USA to study Microbial Dark Matter (Phase II) - Cone Pool mat layer E metaG... ...
AATCCCGGTCAAACTGCCGCTGCAACACAATCTGCACTGGCAGCCGACCACCATCCGCCTCTCCCAGCCGCCGCTCAAGGTCCGGACTCATCAGCCCGAAACTCGCACCGATGAGAAGCGCCAACAGCACAACCATCATTCTTTTCATAAATTACCTCCTGAGTAATGTCATAAAAATTATATTGCTTACACCTGTCGGGTCAAACAAAACAACCTTTACGGGATAAATTAAGCCTAACGCTAAAACGCAATTTATACCCACTTGCCTAAACCTGAACGGTAATTATAAACTTCTTGACAACGCTGGTTTGATGCTTAAAATTGTAAAAAAGCAGGCTAAGAGGTTTGTCTTGTATTAAAAGAACTTAAGATGACTCTTTGGCGGCGAGTCATCTTAAAAAGAAAAAAATAAACCTAAAAAGGAGGATACTGTGAAAAAACTGATAGCCGCTTGTGCAATCGTCGCATTAATCTTCGTACTCGGCTGCCCGAGCAAGCAGGCGAAAGAAAAAGCCACACCAACTGCTGCCGAAAGCACGATGCAGGCACCGGCACCAGAGAGTGCAACAACGCAGACGCCCGCCGAATCAACTGTCGCGCCAACACCGGAACCGACTCCAGCACCTGCGCCGACACCAGCGCCGGTGCCAACTGGTAAACCTCCAAAGACGGGTCGTTAAAAAGGAGGCTTTCTTATGAATAGACACGCTGCCCTGTTTCTGATTGCTGCTATCCTGGTGGTCGTCGGCTGCCAGGAGTCAGCCCAGGTTAAGGCACAGCGAGAACAGATGGCGACGCAGATCAAAACCCTCGAAGAAAAGGTCGTTACGCTGGAAACGAAGGTTGAACAACTGACGGCGGACTTCACCAAACATATAGAAGAGTTCCACAAGAAAGCACCGGCGAAAACTACAACCACGCCTAAATACCAGCGTTCGCAACCGTCTGGTTCTTCAGGAAAACCACCAAAAGTTGGAAGATGAATTAAAAAAGGAGGAACCTATGAAGAAACTTTTACCAATACTCACAGCCCTTTTATGGGTGTTGTTAATCGTTGTATCGCTCGGCTCCGACTGCGGGAATATCGTCGGTGGCATGCCAACAAATCTGAAGGCAACAGCTGATTCCGACAGCACGGTAAAACTCACCTGGACCGCTCCCGCCGAAGGAACGCCGGACAAGTACATCGTCTACTTCAAAGCGGTTGACGCCAGTGCTTTTGAAATGGTCGCAAACAATGTCACCACAACCGAGTTTGTACACAATCCCAGCGGTAAAACCGGTACATACAAAGTTGCTGCCAAGTTTGGGTCAGAGGAGTACGAATCCCAGACCGTGTCCACTGTTCCGGTTGCGACCTCAGCGGTAACCGTTGCCGAACTCAACGCTGCCGGTAACTCCGGTTATGGCTGGGACCGCACCTCGGGAAACGGCGCTTCTTACTCAATGACGCAAGCAGCAAACGCGGCGTCCGTTGACTTCTACATTACCGACTTCCAGACAACAACCTACTCAATCGCCAGCCCTGACCTTGGTCCAAGCGACCCGGGCAATGTGGTACCCGCCGGTTCCTGGCGAGTCAATGCTATTGCCGGTCCTTTGACAAGTGAACAGAACCCATTACCCGCGCACAGCAACTCGGTCTACTTCAATTACCAGGACATCACCCAGACCCCGTTCCTTGCTGCCATCTACACTCAGGATGGTTATTACGCCCTCGCCAAACTGGACGGCTTCAACGCCGGTCAGAAAACCTATCAGGTCACTGGCTGGTTCCAGCTTGTCAAAGGGTTGCGTTTAATCCAGCACTAACTACCCGAATGAACCTAAAAGCCTCCGGATATCCGGAGGCTTTTTATTGTTGACAAAAGCCTGTTCTATCGTTAGCCTGATTCTGTAAAAGGAGGCGTTAATGAAAAGCGGTAAATATCTGATTTTGTTTATGACCGTTTTCGGCATTGCCGGTATCCTAATTTTGGGCTGTGGTGTTATTGGCGGCCCACCTGCGAACCCCCAAATCGCTGCCGCTACCGACAGCACTGTGCAACTGGTATGGACAACACCAGCGGAAGGAATGCCCGACAGTTTTCTCATATACTTTTGTCCTCCCGGTGAAACACTTTTCACCGTAATCGGTGACACCACCGGCACCGGTTACATCCACAATCCTCAGGGTTTAACTGGCAAATACCAAATCAGCGCCCTCTTTGCCGGCAAGGAGTACAAATCATCTGTAATTCTGAGCACCATCCCGGTTCACACCGGATCCAAAACCGTTGCTGAACTGGATGGTGTCGGCAACGCCGGATTCGGCTGGGACCGGGACTCTGGAACCGGTAGAACCTACTCAATCCGGCAGCGCGAAAATGTTGAAAAGATTGACTTTTACATTACCGACTTTACCACCGGTTCCACTCTACCTTTCCACATCGCCAGTCCCCATATGGGACCATCCGACCCCTCCGGGGTTGTTCCGACAGACTCCTGGCGCCGCAACGGTTTTACCAACCCCCTGACCGATGAAAATTCCCCGCTTCCTTCGGCTGCTGTCACAACCGACACATTTTATTTTATTTACACAACAATTCCATCAACCCTTCCGGCATTTTTCGGTTGTTATACGGTCGCGGACCGCCATTACGCTTTGATTAAAGTCAACCGGGTTAACACCGCCAACTCCACCGTTGAACTGGAAACCTGGTTTCAGCTGATTCCCAATCTAAGGTTAACCTACCACCAGAAATTACAATGAAAACTGATTTTCAACCGGATAAACGGCTGATTGAACAGTTCAACATCTTAGAACAAAAGATTGATGCGGCAATCAAACTCATCACCACCCTCCGCAAGGAAAATGAGCAACTGCGGGCAAAGATAACTGAACTGGAAAATCTCCGCCAGGCGGCGCGCACTAAAATCAACAATATTCTTGACAAAATAGATAGTCTGGTGTAAAGTTAATAAACTGGGAGCCTATGCAGAACTTTGTTGTTAATATCTTTGGGAGTGAATACAATATCAAAGCCGACCGAGACGGCGAATATGTTTTGAAAGTTGCCGAAGTAGTTGATAAGAAAATGCGGGAAATCAGTACCCAGTACCGTCAGCCTACTCCGGTGCGTACCGCAGTACTGGCATGTCTGAATTTGGTTGATGAGTCTTTCCGCAAAAACGAAGCGGAAATCGAATGGACTCGCCGTCAGGTAGGTTTGCTCATTGAAAAGCTGGCAAAAGTGGTCTGAATTTATAGGCTCCCTGCAGTGCCCGTGATAGTGGCTGAGTCTTGAGCCAACACCTATAGGCTGGGTGCCACAATAGAAAGGCGGAGTGCCGCCTTCGGGCAGCACGAAACCTTTCTGAGGCTCCCCCCTGTCTTATGGGTTCAGAGACTGCACTACACGACACCGCAGGGTTTTGTTTTGTCTGAGGAGGAGATATGAATTTGAATATCGTTTGGACCATCGGTGTTTTTTTGTTCTTGGCAATTATCGGTTTCTGGATTGGGTTTCTCATCAGTCGGGCAACGGCACGGCGCTTTCTTGCTGCCCGGGAGAGTGACGCTGCCGCAATAATCGCGCAAGCCCATCGTCAAGCAGAGGAAATCCGCCAGCGGGCAGAGGTTGAAGCCAAGGAGAGCTGGGAACGAGAGCGTGTTAGATTTGAAGCTCAGACTCAGGCAACACGCCGGGAACTGGAGCGCATGGAAAGCAAAATCACCGAACGCGACGCCTTTCTCGCCCGACGGGAAAGCATCCTCACCCAGAAAGAAGTGGACCTGATTCGCAAGGAACGGGAACTGTCTGCCCGGGAAAAACTCACCCGGGCAAAAATGGAACGGCTGGACCAGTTAATTGAACAGCAAAACGCCCGACTGGAACGAATCGCGGGTATGTCTTCTGAAGAAGCCCGCCGCGAGTTACTCCGGAACCTTGAGAACGAAGCCCGACTTGAAGCCGCCCGAATGATGCGGGAAATAAAAGAAGAAGCCAAAGCCCGGGCTGAAGCCGAGGCACGCGAAGTCATTGCCGCGGCAATCCAGCGCTGTGCTATTTCCCATGTTGCCGAAACCACGGTATCGGTGGTAAATCTACCCTCGGATGAACTCAAGGGCAGAATCATCGGCCGGGAAGGTAGAAACATCAGAACATTTGAGTCTATCACCGGCGTTGAGGTGATGATTGACGATACCCCAGGCGCGATTATCATCTCGGGGTTCGACCCGGTCCGACGCGAAATTGCTCGGCGGGCAATGGAACGGCTGGTATCCGACGGCAGAATTCACCCGGCACGAATCGAAGAGGTTGTTGCCCGAACTCAGCAGGAAATGGAAGAAGTTATCAAAAATACCGGTGAAGAGGCGATTCTTGAACTGGGTATAGTTGGCCTCCATCCGGAACTGGTACAACTTTTGGGCCGGCTGCGCTATCGCACCAGTTACGGCCAGAATGTCCTTGTCCACAGCCGAGAAGTCGCCTACCTCGCTTCCTTGATGGCACAGGAACTGGACCTGGACCCGGCAATCGCAAAGCGTGCCGGACTCTTGCACGACATCGGTAAAGCCGCCGACCAAACGATGGAAGGAACCCATGCCCGTATCGGTGCCGAACTTGCCCGGCGTTATGGTGAAGAACCAGTTGTCGTCAATGCCATTGCCGCTCATCATGAAGAAACCACCCTTGACTCACCCTACGCCTTTTTAGTAGCGGCAGCAGATTCGGTTTCCGGTTCCCGACCTGGTGCCCGACGGGAAAGTTTTGAAACCTACATCAAACGAATTGAAGGACTCGAGGCAATTGCCGCCTCATTCCCCGGCGTGGAAAAGGCTTATGCGGTGCAAGCCGGACGCGAAATTCGGGTCTTGGTCGAGCCCGATAAGGTTAACGACCAGGATGCGGCGGAACTGGCGGCGCGAATTGCGGCGCAAATTGAAACCGAAATGAAGTACCCGGGGCAGATTAAAGTGATGGTCATTCGGGAAACCCGGGCGGTTGACTATGCCCATTAGCACCGAAGTCAAATCGCCGTGACCCGTATCCTGTTTCTCGGTGATGTGTGCGGTGAAGCCGGACGCCGGGCAGTCTCACTCCTTATCCCGGCACTGCGCTCGGAACTGAAAATTGACTTCGTCATCGTCAATGCGGAAAATGCCGCGGGCGGTTACGGTATCACTCGGCGCCTGGCCGAAGAGATTTTATCCGCGGGCGCTAACTGCCTCACCACCGGTGACCACGCCTTTGACCGCAAAGAGTCCTGGGATTTCCTCTCCACCGAACCGCGTATCCTCCGGCCCTTAAATCTACCCGCGACGGCACCCGGGAGAGGCTGGGGTATCTATCAGTTACCCAACCACCCTCGTCCCCTTGTCGTTATAAACCTTCTGGGCAGGGTGTTTATGAAACCGGCGGACTGCCCCTTTCAACGGGTCAAACAGGCACTGGCAGAAATCGCGCCCGTCAACGCCGTAACCGTCGTCGACTTCCACGCCGAAGCGACCGCGGAGAAACAGGCGTTGGGCTATTTCCTGGACGGTAAGGTGTCAGCGGTCATCGGCACCCACACCCACATCCAGACTGCGGACGAACGCATCCTGCCCCAGGGCACCGCCTTTATTGCCGATGTTGGAATGTGCGGCGCTTTTGACTCCATCCTCGGGATGGATAAAGAACTGTCGCTGCGCCGCATGGTGGAACTGGTTCCGGTTCGACTCCAACCGGCAACAGGCGACATCCGCATCAACGGTGTTGTCCTTGACATTGACACCGCAACCGGACAAGCACAAAAAATAGTGCGGCTCAATCGTCCCTTAACCGTTTCGCCTTAAAAGTGGTTTGAGAAACTTGCCGGTCCAGGATTGGGCACATCGTGCCACTGCCTCAGGCGGACCGGCACAAACAACCCTGCCCCCCTCATCACCACCTTCAGGACCAAGGTCAATTATCCAATCGGCGCATTTAATGACCTCGAGATTGTGCTCAATTACCACTACCGTATTGCCCCGCGCCACCAGTCGGTTTAAAACCCCCAAAAGCAGGTGCACATCTTCAAAGTGCAGCCCGGTGGTTGGCTCATCAAGCAGATACAAAGTCCTGCCCGTGGCAATCTTGGAAAGTTCCCGAGCCAGTTTGATGCGTTGCGCCTCACCGCCGGAAAGGGTCGGCGCCGGCTGCCCTAATTTTATGTAACCCAACCCCACATCCTTTAAGAGTCGTAACTTCCTTTCAATTGGCGGGATATTGACAAAAAAGTCGTAAGCCTCGTCAACGCTCATCTCGAGCACCTCACTGATGTTCTTTCCCTTATACTTGACATCAAGCGTCTCCCGATTGTAACGCTTCCCTTTACAAACCTCACAGGACACATAAACATCAGGCAAAAAATGCATCTCCACCCGGATAATGCCATCGCCGGCACACGCCTCACACCTGCCTCCCCGAACATTAAAAGAAAATCGCCCCGGTTTATAACCCCGCATCCGCGCCTCTGTTGTTCGGGCAAAAAGCTCTCTTATCGGTGAAAACGCATTCGTGTAGGTTGCCGGGTTGGAACGCGGCGTTCGGCCAATCGGCGACTGGTCAATGTTCACCACCTTATCAATCTTATCAAGTCCAACAATTCGGCGATGAGCACCGGGCTTCTCTGGTGAACCATAGAAGTGCCGTGCCAGCGCCCGATAAAGAATGTCTGACACCAGCGTGCTTTTACCCGAACCCGAGATACCGGTGACACAAACAAACAAACCTAACGGAATCTCAACATCAATATCCTTCAAATTGTTTTCCCGGCAACCTTCTATTCGTAACCAACCCTGCGCCGGTTTGCGCCGGGTTGCGGGCAAATCAATCCGGCGGCGGCCGGAAAGATAGGCACCGGTCAACGACTCCGGACACTCTTTTATCTTTGCCGCTGGACCCTGTGCCACCACCCAACCACCATTGGCACCCGCACCCGGACCAAGGTCAATAACCCAGTCCGCCTCAAGAATCGTCTCCTCATCGTGCTCAACGACGATAACCGTATTCCCGAGGTCGCGTAGACTCTTCAATGTCGCCAACAGTTTCCGGTTGTCCCGCTGATGCAACCCGATTGACGGTTCATCAAGGATGTAAACCACGCCAACCAGTCCGGAACCGATCTGGGTTGCCAGCCGCACCCTCTGGGCTTCACCGCCCCCCAAACTTTCGGTTGTTCGGTCCAGGGTTAGATAACCAAGACCAACCGCCTCAAGAAACCCAAGCCGGCGCCGCAGTTCCTTCACCACCTCGCGGGCAATCGCCTCATCCTTCTTACTAAGTTTCAATTGATTGAAAAAGTGGTTCGCCTCCTGAACCGAAAACCGGCTAACCTCGGCGATGTTCAAACCGGCAACCTTCACCGCCAGCGCCTCGGGCTTCAATCTTGTCCCCTGACACTTGGGACAAGGCAACACCGACATAAACCGCTCCACCCAATCCCGCCGGGCATCAGAGTCGGTCTCCTGATAAACCCGCATCAGATAAGGCACCAGCCCCTCAAAACGGTCTTCCCAGGAGTACTCCCAACGCTCATCCTCATACTTAAACTTCAACTCCTCCTCAGTGCCAAAGAGAATCACCCGCCGTGCCGTCTCGGGTAAATCCCGCCACGGCGTTTCAAGCCGAAACCGGTACTTACGGGCAAGCGCCTCCAGTTTACTCAAAAACCAGCCGCTGCGCTCCCTTGCTTCACCCCAGGGTGCAATGGCACCATCCAGAATCGAGCGATTTGGGTCAACGATTAGCCGCTCCGGGTCCACCTCCATTTTACTCCCCAGACCGTGACATTCGGGACAGGCACCATAAGGTGAATTAAACGAAAACAACCTCGGGGAAATCTCCTCAAACGAAAATCCGCATTCCGGACAGGCAAATGCAGTTGAAAAGATGCGCTCCTCACTCCGTTCGTTTTTCTCCTTTTGCACTAAAACCAGACACTTTCCCTGCCCTTCCTTTAACGCCAGTTCCACCGAATCGGCGATTCGCTTCCTGACCTCCGGTCGCACCGTCAACCGGTCAATAACCAGTTCAATATTGTGCTTCTTATACTTCTCCAGCAGCGGTACCTCCTCAACCTCGTATATCGCACCGTCAACCCGTAGCCGGACATAACCCCGCCGCTTTGCCTGACTCACCAGTTCTCGATACTCGCCCTTCCGACCCCGCACCAGCGGCGCCAGAATCACCAGACCGGACCCTGCTGGTTCATTCAGCAGACTGTCAACAATCTGGTCTGTTGTCTGGGAACTGATTGGCTTTTCACACTTCGGACAGAATGGCTTACCAACGCGGGCAAAAAGCAGCCTTAAATAGTCGTAAATCTCGGTTGTTGTGCCTACGGTCGAACGAGGATTCCGGGCGCTGCTCCGCTGCTCAATCGCAATCGCGGGCGAAAGTCCGGTAATCCCATCGCAATCGGGCTTCTCCAGCATACCCAGGAACTGACGGGCATAGGTCGAGAGCGACTCAATGTAGCGGCGTTGACCCTCAGCGTAAATCGTATCAAACGCCAGCGACGACTTTCCCGAACCCGAAATGCCGGTAATCACGACCAGTTTATTACGGGGAATGTCAACATCGATACTTTTAAGGTTATGCTCGCGCGCACCCCGTACCGAAATCACATCGCCATTCATAAGGAAATAAAAGTATAACTCGGCACCTCTATTGGTCAATAAACAAACCCGCGGCAATTCGCCAATTTCGCCATTACCCGTTTCTCCTTGCCATTTAACACCCATTTTGTCTTATCAAGCGGCATTGTAATACTGTTACCCTTAACCGTAAACGCTAAAACGCGCTGAACCAATATCAATTCCCGCCCGAAGAAGCGCCCTGCCCATAAGAAAGATGCGGTTATTACTTGCCGGCGGGCTAATTTTGGATAAAATAAGACGATGAGTAACGCCCCACAGCCGCAGAGCGAACCGATACCCCCGCCCAAAAAAGAGAACGGGTCCCCGGGTATCGCTCAAGAATTGCTCAAAGAAGCCCTTGACGCCTTCTACCGCGCCGATGACGAAACCGCCCTGGAACTACTCCTCGGTGTTCTCGAATTGAACCCCGAAAACCTGCGCATTCACTACCTCGCTGCCCTCTGTGCCGCGATTATGACCGATGAAGAGACGCTGGATGAAATCTATCACCAGGCGCGCAAAACCAAAACCCGTCACCCCTACATCGTCGGCTGCGAAGCGGTACGGGCGCTGTTCTTTGCCAACTTTGAACGCGCCGAACATCTTTTCCATCTCGCCCTCCGCTCCCTGCCCGAGGACATCGATTTGAACCTTGGGCTCGGAATCCTCTACGAGCATATGGGCGCCGAAGAAAAAAGTGCTGCGGTTTATCTGCGGGTCCTGGAACTCGCCCCGGACAACATCCGCGCCCGGATTTCACTCGGCATCAGTTACGCCCTGAGCGGTGAATATGTCAATGCCCTTGCCCAGTACCAGTACGCCAAACGGCTTGACCCGACGGTCGAAAACCCGCACCAGCACCTGGGCCGGGACTACTACGCTGAAGGGATGTTTGACGAAGCGGCCAATGAATTCGCCCGGGCAATCGCCGAAGAACCTGAACAACCTGCCGCCTACTTCTACCTGATGGACTGCTACAAACGGCTCGGCATGGTTGACGACGCCATCGATGTTTACGAAACCATCCGCCGCCGCTTTTCCCAACAACCGGAAATTATCAGCCATTTTTACGAACACTTCCGGATGTTTGCGGAACTCATCCCGCTGCTTGAGCAACTCTTAAAAAACAACCCGCGCGATGTTGAACTCCTGGTCCGCCTCACCACCGCCTATCGGGAAATTAGCAGATTAAACGACGCCATAACCACCCTGCAACGGGCGATTGCCGAAGAGCCCGAAAGCGCCGCGCTCTGGACCCTTCTTGCCGAACTGTACTACGCACGGGGCGAATACACCCAGGCGGTGGCTGCGGCCCAACGGGCGCTACAACTGGACCGCACCGAAGAAGCGGCTTACCCCGTGCTTACCGATGCCCTGCTCTTTCTCGGCAGAATTGAAGAAGCGGAAAAAGCCGAGCGTCAGATGAACATCATCCGCGACGAAGCCTGGCGCCGGTACCAGCAAAAGTTTTCTGGTCAGGACGAGGTCGACGAATCTGAATAGGCCCGGTCCTGCCCACCCAATTTCGCCACCATCTCTTTAATCAATCTCAGACAATCGGCGGTATTTCGCCTGATTTCTTTACCGCTGAACCGCAAAATCCGCCAGCCCGCGACCGTCAGGTAGTTGTCTCGATTCCGGTCCGCCTCAGCACGCGCCAGCCCGGAATGATAAGATGCCCCATCACATTCCACATCAAGCGCCCCATCCCGGCAGAACAGC
>Ga0136652_1001363_pt1 | contig 10360 bp, 7 predicted proteins | sample ConPoolayeEmetaG_FD_94864 | JGI IMG/M metagenome (GOLD analysis project Ga0136652, IMG submission 94864) | Hot spring microbial mat communities from California, USA to study Microbial Dark Matter (Phase II) - Cone Pool mat layer E metaG... ...
CGGTGATTCGCCGGCTGGCCGCCGACTAATCCGGACGCAATCTTCGGTGCAGCCAGGCTTTCGCGAACCGCCATTCCTGGTCGACCAGCCGCGGCGAAATCTCTAAAACTTCCGCGACTTCATCGATGCTCAAACCGGCGAAGTACCGCAACTCCACGATGTCGGCTTTGCGCGCGTCGTATGCTCGCAACATAGCCAGCGCCTCGTCCAGCGCCAGGACCTCCGCCGGGTCGCAATCAACGGCGGCGGACGCCTCCCGGAGCAGTCTGGGCCGTCGACCGCCGCCACGCTTAAGCCGGCCCCTCTTACGTGCGTCGTCCACGAGGAACTGGCGCATGGCATTTGCGGCGGCGGCGAAAAAATGTCGCCGGTTGGCCGGCGTGGTCGCCCCCTCATGGCCCACAAGACGCAGGTAAGCCTCTTGTACGAGCACCGTCGTCTGAAGGTCACCGCGCCGGCCTTCGCGGGCCAGCCGGGCGCCAGCGATTCGATGAAGCTCGTCGTAAACAGCTCGCCAAAGGCGTTCGGTGGCCTCGGCGTCGCCGTTACTGGCGGCCGAGAGCAGCGACGTGATGTGGGTCTGCAAGTTGCTCACGATTCTGCGCCCGGAGCGCCGGCGACGAAACCGTGCTTTGCAGCACCTGTTCAGAAGCCCGGCGGACAGGTCCCTGGCCCTTGTTCCGACCGGCCGGACGTCCGTCCCCTAACGAGTTTGTTTCTTAACCCAGTATAATTCAGCGGGTTAAGCGACTCAAGCGTAATGCGGTGGCACGTGGCACGTCGCCGAAGATGATCCCGGCATTGCAGCAGAAAGCCAAGCCGGCGCTGACCGCAATTGGTCAAGGTCCGCTAGCCCCAGGCCGACGAGCCGGTCAACTGCGCCGCGTTCGGCTGCACAGTGGCTCGCAGAGCCCGCCATGCAGCGCGCGCAAGCCTGACGGCGGCACTTGCTGCGCGGGCATGTGCCCTGGGCCGAGGGCCCGGCTCAGCCCAAGTGTACCGACGCAGCCCGCCTCGCCGAGCAGGACGCTCGGCTGACACGGCTTGAAGTGCAGGCGCCCGCCGCTATTATCTTCCCCGCGACTCCATCAGTTATGCAGCCAGTTTACAGCAAGCCCGACGCCGGTGCCGGGCCACAGCGCATCAGGCAAGTGTCGGACTCACCGGCGGTTATAGCAACGCCCGGGCGAGCCGGCCTGAACGCCCTTTCGGGGCAGCGACGGGGGACTTTGCTCGACCAGCGGAAAAAGTGTGCGTCCGTCGCGCGTGGTTGACTCATGTGCTGGTAGCTGTTCAGGGACTCGCGACTGCTGGGAGGACGGGAAGCGGTCGGCTGTTGCGGAGTTCGACCCGGCGGCATCTTTGCTTCCTGACCGGATGCCGGACTGTCATGTCGCCCCGGCCGGGTGTTCGGACGGACGATTTCAGGGGGCGGCCAGCATAGGCAGGAGAACAGCAATGCGACGAGTGGCGAGAATAAGACTGGTCGCGGGCTGGAAATACGCGGCGCTGCGTGGAGCGGTTGCCCTCGCATGCGCGCTAGCGGTCATGATGTCCGCAGGCGGCTGTGACTTATTCGACTTAGACAGCGGTGACGGCACGGTGGTAGACGAACCGCCGCCGGGTGCCGGGGCCTGCGGTTCCAGCAACGCCAACCGGGCATCCTGCTTGCCGATCCGCCGCGCCGCGGCTTCATCGCACACGCCGCGTCGCAGCGTCAGCGCGAGTGGGTCGAGGGCTTTGACCCGCGTGTCGGAACGGTCTGGCCGTGCCACGCATGGCGAGTGTATACGGCCGTGCGCGCTCCCGGCACAAGGGGTTTTCGGTAGCAGATCAAAAAACGTGCAGACGGGTGAAGTGTCACCGCGTAACCAGGACGGCGGCCTGGGTCGGGGTAACCACTACACAAATTGGGCGACGAAGCAGGCCGGGCGCCCGCGAAATCTGGGACGGCATGGCTAGCGACCGCCGGCCGAGTGTACTTTATGGGGTTTCCACTATATTGATACCATAGGAACTCACTACATGCGATAGAGTTCCACGCTGGTTACAGCCCACGCGATCTTGCATCCCAACGCATGCACAGCCGGTTCCGGCGGCTTCTGATTGACATCTATCACCCTGCGAGTTAATCTGGTTCAGAGTCATCTTTGTGTGCGTGAGAGCAGACGGCCGGGGACATGGCACGTCGCACGGAAACCCCTATCGTGCATGCGACTGGTGGGGTGTACCAGCGGCTCGAGCGGTTGCCGCATCTGATCGCTCGGCAACGCGAGAGTGGGCATGAACAACCTATGGGCACATTTCGCGCGGCGGCAGTCGGAGCCGTCGTAGCGGTGCTATTCCGGTCACATGGTTGCTTCAGTGGCATTCGTATGAAGAAAGAGAGGTTTACGATGAAACGACGCAGAACACATACTGTCGGTGTCGCGCTCTTATCGGTTGCAGCTCTAACCAGCCCCCTGTGGGGTCAACCGTACGCCATGGATCTACAGATCGCGTACGACGCGGACCTAGACAGGGCTGAGCTTCAGTGGTTCCCGGCCGAGCCCGGGCCCATCGCGATGTTTGAGGTACGGTGCTACGACGATTTGAATCAACTCACGTATGTCGACAGGGTATCCCCGCCTCAAACCACATATATGATTATGAATGTTCGGCAGCAGGGGTTCGTGGCCGCGGAGCTGGTCGCGCTGGATGAGTATAGTCTGGAACTGGAAAGCAGCCCGCCCGAACTCTTTCAGCCGCACGCCGGTGGTGGCGACGGGCCTGGGCCAGACATCGGCGCGAAGCGGAGCTCTGGTTTCGGGGACGCCCCCGATGGAATCCTTGATATCTCACTGGTAGCGTGCGATTCTCGGAATTTCCCGTTCATCTACTCGACGGTGCGCGTTACCGAGGACGGGCAGCCGATCGGAGACCTGACAAAGGACAATTTCTCCGTCACGGAAGATGGCCGCCAGCAAACTGATTTCTTCGACGTTACGCCACCGCAAGCTGGCGGGGGTGTGCGGCTAGCGGACATCGTCTTCCTGATCGACACGAGCGGCAGCATGGGGCCCGAGATCGCCGATGTGCGGAACAATGCCATCGCCTTTGCGAACGCCCTCGCGGCGACCGGGATCGACTACCGGCTTGGCCTCGTCCAGTTCGGCCAGACCGCCAACAACGGCGATCCCCGGATCATTGGCGGCGGTCTGACCAGCAGCGCACAGACTTTTGCGAGCTGGGTCGCGGGTCTGACCGCATCGGGAGGTACCGAACCCGGCTTCGCTGCGATTCGGCTGGCGATACGTGGATACAACTTCCGACCCGGCGCGCAGAAAGTTTTCATCCTGATTACAGATGAAGATAGTGATGATCGCAACAAACAGGAAACAATCAACCTTATCCTGGCAAACAGTGTCGTCGTGCACTGCGCGGTTGACTGCAACTTTGGCACATCCATGACCGACTACTGCGATGCGTCCAGCGTGCGCGGTGTATCGGGTGGGCTGCTTTTTGGCGTGCTGGGACCTTACAACGAAGTGCTGAATACGATCGTCGGCGCCGTTGGCAACACCTACATCGTACGCTACCGTACAGACAACCCAGTGATGGATGGCAGGCCGCGCCTGGTGGAGTGCAGTGTTACAAAAGGCGTCAGCAGTGATTCCGTCCAATACACGTACATTCCGGGTGGTGCACCGATTATTACACGCACGCCGGCGACGCTCGCCTTACACCAGCAGCCATTAGTGGCGGGTTCGTCACCGACTATTTCCGTGACGGTCACAGATGCCGCGGCACCGTACGTCCAGAGCGTCACGCTGTACGTTCGTGTCACCGGCTCTGCTGCTGGCTACACCACGCTGAGCATGGCACCGCAGGGTAGCGACGTCTACGCCGCAGCGGTCGCGGGCGCCCACGTGCAGATGCCTGGCCTTGACTACTACATTCGCGCGACGGACGGTCAGGTCACCTCGTCCGATCCTACTACGGACCCGGAGACGAGGCCGTATCAGCTTGCCGTGTTGCCCAACGTGGCCCCGCGCATCGAGCACACACCGCCGGCTTCCTGGAACGGCGGCCAGGATTTGGAGCTGAAAATTCGCGTCACGGACAGCACCCATTATCTCTCACGGGTAGCGGTGCGCTACCGGCGGTTGGGGGCCTTGCTTTGGGCGACCCGGTATGTCGAATACACCGCGCCAGGGCCCACGAGCGTTGACGTCACCGTCACCGTGCCGGCCAGCGAGCTTGCCCCGCCGGCCATGCAGTACTACATCGAAGCAGTGGACGATTTGGGGGTGACTGGGCTATCTCCGCCCTTGGGAGAATACTATTTCATGGGCGTTTCCGGGCGATCGGAGGTAATCAGCGCGCTCGATTCCCTGGAGCAGGCCCTGAAGGACAAGCTGGACCACGATGCCAACGTGATCGCGGAAGTGTGGGCCCGGACAATCAAGAAGTTTGACGTGGCCGAGTGGAAACTGGCCCTGGGACTTCTTCGGCTCCTTTTGGGGCAGATCAACCAGGCCCTTGTGCCTCCGGACCCCGGCGGTTTGGTCGGACCAGTCTATAACCCGGCTTTGCAGCACTATGTCGCGCTCGCTGGTACAGCGCTAAAAGACGTACCTACGGGACTGCTCGCCGGGAGGTTCCTGCTATGGTTCTATCAATGGGTGGGCCCGGATCAGCTCTGGAACCGGCCCTGGGAGGAATGGCGCGACCATATCATCGTAGGACTTTATAACCGCGCGGTCTTTGATCAGTTCACCGGCTTGCAGGAGCTGAAGCAGCACGTGACCCAGGTCTTCGCCGATCTGCGCGCAGGTATTCCGGATCCTTTTCCTCCTGAGTATCCAGCGGCAGCCATAGCCGATTATGTGCGACGCCAGGCTCTCGCCGTGCGGGGTTCGGAAACCTCCGAGACAGCACTAAAAGTCGCCAGTCGCACAGGCGATGCGTGCGAGGTAGTACTCCTCGGGAGCATGGTGGGAGCGGTGCGCTGCTGGCATGACTTCGAAGGGATCGTCGAGACCGTCACAAGGGTCAATGACGGCGTTGTGATATCCTGTGCCGGAGCCGATATCATCAAGCTCATTTCTGCGGTTGCTATTTTCACAGGTGTAGGAACTGTGCCGGCGGCAGCTTATGAGACATTTTACTGGACTTGGATTAGGCCCACCTGTACGTTGGCATTGGTCACGTCCAGTGTGGGCGATATGACCGCGAAGGAATTCCTCGTGAAGTTGGCAGTCAGTGCGGTGACGGCCTACGCAAACGAGACATTGGTCACGGGGCAATTGCCCGCCCGGTTCGCTAGCACACTGAGTACGTGGCGGCCCGCGACGGATCTGAGCGTCGTTGGCTGCAACGTGAACGCGCTACCTTTCGCGGCTAATGGGCACTGGGATGTAAGCGGAAGTGTCACAGTGAGGAACAACGATTCGCACCCCGCAGCTGTTACGTCGCGAACTAATCTCTGGCTCGCCTCGACGGCTACGGACCCTCGCCTTGGACAAATGCGTTGGCCAGTGACGGCGAGTGTGCTGCAAACAGCGCTTGCGATCGAGTCCGGGGCACAGGGGGTGCTTGAGTACCGTATGGCTGCTCCAGCTGCGGTGGACCTGGGGCGGACATACTACCTTGCTGAGACCTACGTTATGGTTGGACCCGCTTATGAGCTGGGACCTATCAACGCGGTGATAACGGCTAATGGCCAACAGCTCAGCGCGAGTACGGTCGCCGAGGGAGCGCTCGCCAACGGCGAGACCAGCCAATGGGCATTCACTGTCGCCCCCAACTGCTTCGTTGACCTGCACCTGTCGTACCCAGCCGGTGATCTTGACCTCCACTTGTACGATGCGTATGGCCGACATGTCGGTAAGGACTATTTCAGAAACACTAACGAGGCCCTGATCCCAGGATCATCATACAGCGGTGCTGAGGTCCCGCATGAGGTTATCCGCTTGGACCGCGGCGCACCGCGCGACCTCATAGTGAGAGTTGTCGCGCCTTCTGCAATCGGCCGGGTACCGTTCTCGGTCGTCGCCGTGACGCATGCAGCTTTGCCTCCCACCCTCGGTGTCATCCGGAGCCCAATCGGGTGCCACGCAACACCGAACAATGAAACGACCGCTAGTCTCATGCTCCTCGAGGCGGGCGGTGGCTCGGCGCTACGCGTCTGGACAGCTTCTTCGACGGATTTGGTGGCGGGCGCGGCTCGCATTCCAGCAGACAGAGTTGCCATTACAGGGCTGCCGGCGACCGTCCCCCCCAGCGGGTCGGCGCGGCTCGACATCTCCGTACGGGTACCCGACGTGCCACTTGGCTGGTACCAGGGAACCGTGACCATCGTGTCCGACGGAGGCGTTCGTTTGTTGCCTATCACGGTTGCCGTTACTGGCCTGGGCGATCGGGATCACGACTGCGTTCCTGACGGCATGGATAACTGTCCTGACGCGTTTAATCCTGCTCAGGAGGACGCGGACGGCGACGGCGTCGGAGATCCTTGCGACCGCGCACGTATCGCGGCTTGGCGAAGTGTCCGCACGCACGGGTTGAGCGAGTGGCCGATCACGCTCGACCCAACAGACGGACGATGCGTGACCGAGCCGCGGCGGGCAACCACGAATGTCGCGGATTCCGGCATTCTGAAGGTCGTCGTTGATTTCGACGAGCCAGTGCAACCGGCGGATGGCGTGCTGGATCCGACTGACGTCAGCATCCAAGACCACAATCTGACACAGTTCCTCCCCAACACGGTGGCCCTGGAGAATGACGGCACGCGGCTGATCATCGGCTTCAACGTCGGGACGCTGCCGAACCTGCGCCGCTACACGTTCGATCTGGCCGGCAAGTTCCAGAACGGCGCCGGCGTGCTGCTGGGCGGCGACACGACCTGCGACATCCGGGCCCTGGTCGCCGACGTGGACAGTTCTGGACTCGTAGACAACACCGACGTCCAGACGGTCAAGGCCCACATCGGCAAGCCTGTCAATGAATCGACGGCCCCGTACGACGTGAACGCCAGCGGCACGATCACAAGCACGGACCAGGCCCTGACCAAGAGCCGCCTCGGCAACACGGCTCCGTGAGTCGACCCGTTTCGGAGGCGCAGCGAGAGAAGGACGCGAACGTAAACCGAGAGAGAAAAGGGCCGGTCTGAGCCCCAGGCGGCCGAGACGCCGAGCCCGCCAACTGCACCAGGGCGGGCGGTGCGACAAGCAGACCGAGACGGCTTCGCTTCCCGGGCCGGCCGGTGCACGGGGCCCGAGCAGTGAGAGCTGACCAGCTTCCTGCCGGGTGCCGTTAGGCTTGGGCGAGCCAGGTGGCGGACGGGGCGTAACCAGGACGGCCGCCTGGGTACGGGTAAGCACTAGACACACGCAGTGACGAATCGCACTTGGCGGCCGCACGGCCCGGCCCGCCGTAGTTACCGGCCGCCTGTTGCATGTAACGTGTAGTGTTTCCTCTACGGCGATCCGGTATAGGAGTTCGCTACATGCCATAGACTCCACAGTGCCGAACACGACAGGCGCGTCGGTGTGGCAACCGGAGAGCGCCGCCGATTTTGGTGTTTCTGATTGACAGGCATGGTTGCGCGAGCTATTTTACCAGTGAGTTCCGTGCGCGTGTAACATCAGGCGATGAACTCGCCGACACGCCGGCACGGCCGCGTAACTCACTTGACGGGAGAGGCGCAGAAAGAGCAGGGCACGAGGATAACGCAAGACAGAGAAGGCCCGTCTGTCCGCGAGGGGGCCGGGAAGAAAGTGAGGGTTTAGAAGATGCAAACATATCGGATTTCGCGACTAGTCGCTGTGGCCGCCGCGGTTATGGTGCTGGGGTCCCCAGCCCGGGGCGCGTTGACGCTCTGGCTGAGCGATCGTGGCCTCGACGGTCCTGGTTCCTGGCATTCGACCCGCGTAGCGCCGGGGTCGTTTTTTGACGTGTTCGTAGATCTAACAGACCTTCCCGACATCGGCCTAACAGCGGGTCAGTTGCACATCGAGGCCGACATGGCAGGGATCTTCACACTCGAAGCCGTCACTTTCAGGGATCCGTGGGATCCGGATGCAGAGGAAACGAAAATACCGTCACTGCCCAATCCGTTGGACAGGGTCAGCGGGCTGATCAGCACAATCACGTTGGACGCCCGACCCGCGTGGCCCGACGAGTTCGTGGAGCTGACATTTCGGGTGGCCCCGGGTGCCCTTGCTGGTATGTACAGGCTGAGCATTTCGTTGCTGGACCTAATTTGGGGTGACGGTGATTACGAAGAGTTCGTCCCCGACGTGGGGACGGACTACGAAGTGACCGTCATCCCGGCCCCCAGCGCGGCGCTGCTCGGCGTGATCGGGCTCGCGACTGTGCGGGTGGTCAGACGGCGCTGAGTCTCGTCCTTCACGTCAGACGCTGTTATGCCCAGCGCGGGCATTGATGGTGACAACATCTGGACACTTCAGGGCGTCGACGAGTATCGCGGGACCGAAGGGCCGACCCGTCCTTCCGATAGTCACTTGATCAAGTAAGCAGTCGCTGTAGCTACGCCTGGTGCTGGTGTTTTCAGTTCACCGGCAGCGGTGGTTGTCTTGTGGTGTCAAATGAAAGACAAGACTGGGCGAGCTCTCGGCGGCTGCGGTGACGCGCGTTTCGTCAAGGGTTGAGGGTGCCCCGGCTAGGCGCGCGGAGGCTGGGACGCGTGTCTCTCGGCTTTTCGGGTTCGGCTGCATCTTGTCAGCTCGGTGCGCATGCTCAGTCCAGGTCGTGCGCTCAAGCGTTGCGAGCTTTACGGAAGCTGGACGTTAGGCGGCCCGCGGTGGCCCGCGGGCTTCAAAAAATTGAGCAGACCTACCCATTTATGCGTAGGCGTTTCAAAAGAGCGAGGCATTTTCTTGTTTGAGCCGTTGCGCTGGTGCGGCCAAGGTGTGCGGACGCGACAGGCCCATTGGTTTTTGCGGCTTCGGTGCACTGCCAGCCGTGGCGTTGATTGTCGCGCCGGGAATGGGGTCACGGCGCTAAATTGCGTGGCACGGCGGACCCAACAACTGCCCCACCACAAGCTCCGTGCCGGCCGGGACAGGTGTACCCTGGTATTCAGCCTCGCGCCACAACCAAAAAACCGAGATTCGCTGCGTGCGTCAGACGAGCTCGCGGGCAGGCTGTCAGACTGGCGCGGCTCACCGGCGGCGCAGATGGGGGTCAGTCATTTTGAACAGCGCCAGCCTTTGTGTGGCGGCACGAGCCGGGCGGCCATAGAGCGAGGCGACTTGAGCTTCATAGTGTTCAACCAGGACTTCGAGGGCGCTGTCTCCCTGGAGTTCACGCTGGCGTTGCTACAAGAAGTTAACGTAGGGGAAGCAGAAGTATCTTTAACGATGTAGAGAAGGCCGCCCAAGTGGGCGGCCTTCGGTCTCGTCGATACTTCTGCGTCGACTTGCGTCGCAAGGTGTGGAATTACGGCGATAAAGGCCCGCCTCGTACCATTCCTTGGGAAATCAGTCGCACACCCTCCGTCTTCCGGCGTCGTAGTTACTAAAAGCGCTATCGCCGCATGCGTTCGTGGCTTTAAGCTTGTAGTAATACTGCGTTCCTGGCACCGCCGTCGTGTCGTCGTACGGGCTCGCCATGTCGGTGCCGATCTGCGTGTAAGTGCCCGTCGCACTGGTGCTCCGGTAAATCTTGTACGACGTCGCACCGCTCACCGCATTCCACGTGATCCGCACGTATCCGCAATACGAGCTGTCCGACGCCGACACGCCCGTGGGCGCGGCTGGCAGGTCTGGGCGGTGACCCCTGTCATACGAACTGAAGCTACTCCTACCGCAGGCATTCGTGGCCGTAACCCTGTAGTAGTAGTACCTGTTCGCCACGGCCGTCGTGTCGTCGTACGGGCTCGCCGTGTCGGTGCCGATCTGCAAGTATACGCCGTCGGGGCTGGTGCTCCGCCAGATCTCGTAGGCGGTGGCCCCACTTGCGCTGTTCCACGACACGCGGACATAGCTGCAATAGGTACCATCGGACGCTGTCACGCCTGTCGGCGCGGCCGGTACTCCACTTGGTCGGTAGCCGCTGTCATACGAGCTGAAGTCGCTGGGGCAGAGGGCGTCTGCTTGTACCATGTAGTAGTAGGTCATGCCGGCGCTCGCGGTGGTGTCATCGTAGGGGCTGGCATTATCCGTGGCGATTAGCGCGTACGTGCCATAAGCGCTGGTGCTTCGGAAAATCTTGTAGCGCGTCGCGCCCGAAACATGGTTCCACGCGATCCGTACGTAACCGCAATATGTCCCATCCGAGGCCGATACGCCCGTCGGTGTCGCTGGCCGCGCTGGACGATAACCGCTATCGATATTGCTGAAGCCACTTGGCATGC
>Ga0136652_1001365_pt1 | contig 10347 bp, 7 predicted proteins | sample ConPoolayeEmetaG_FD_94864 | JGI IMG/M metagenome (GOLD analysis project Ga0136652, IMG submission 94864) | Hot spring microbial mat communities from California, USA to study Microbial Dark Matter (Phase II) - Cone Pool mat layer E metaG... ...
GTATTATTCAAAACATAAAAAAGATAACAATAAAAAATTAAACAAATCCTTTCACTTAATAAAAATCATTCAAACTGTTCTACCTCTCATACCAGCTCGTCAGTCTTCTCTCAAAATCTGGCTCTGATGAAACAAATCGTCCAGTGATTAACTTAGGTTCAACGAAAGTTCTTCCATCGCTACTTACTCTAAAACTTTCATCAGAATAAATTCGATGATGCGTTATCGTGGTTTTGATATCAAGTTGAATATTTATTCCAGCTGAAACATTTTCACCAAAATTTTTTGCAATGATTTTTATTTTATTTATTCCTGGTGTTAAGTAATTTGTTATATCAAAGAATTTTGCCCTTTGACTTTCCACAAGAAGTGATAGAGTTCTTCTACCTCTAACATCTCCAATTAAATTATCATTTACATATAATTCTGCATAAGAATCTGCCATTAAATGAACGATTGCCGAAGTGACTTTATCTTTTACAATTAAATCACGAATAAAAATTGAACTTTCAACTTGCGATTTGTTTTTCTCATAAGGATTAGCATTTGGATGATACATCCACTTGCTTTTTATAGTTTGGTCATATTCAACAACCTCTTGCTTTAATGCTTCTTTCATTCTTTCCCATGCAAAAATTTGTCGGTCATATTTTTCTTTTTCAATTAGATGAAGATTGTCTTCGCGATTTGTTCTTAACCAGAGTTGACGATAATCTGATTTCAATTGTTTTAATCTTTCAATCATATCGTTACATCTTATCGAGACGAATTCTCTCTCTTCTTTTGTGAGATAACCATTCTTTTTATCAATTAGTCTTTTAATTTCAACTGAATAATTTAATTTATCACCAAACCAAACAGCTTGCTTTGCTGCGAATTCGAGATAATCTAGATGAGATTTGTTTCGTTTCACTAACTTTTTCAATTCATCAATCAGAGAAAGAGCAATCATTCCCTTTGATTTTGTTGTTTCAGAAAAAAGCAAGATGTTTTGTTCCTGATAATTGATTGTATTATTCCACTTAATAAAAGGATTTCTCCAGAAATCATATTGTGTAAATGTTGCTCCAAAATCTGAAAGGAAAGAATAGAGTGCATTCATTAATGGTGAATTTATTCCGTAGAAATGATGATAAAATTTTTCTTTGAATTTATTGATATCTACATTTTCAGGATTCCATGAACACTCTGCACCAAATATATAACCAAACCAATTAAATTCGCGGAAGTTTTCGCCTCCATTATCTCCCCAGTTAGAATTGATAAAGCCAACAGAACCATATTGGTAAGATATCTGAGCAAAATTTTTAATGTTCAATATTGAATTCGTAATGTGTGGAAAGATACGATTGTAATTTGTCACAGATGGTGAGCAAACAAATGTTTGATTATAATCTTTATATTTTTTTACAAAAGGTTCGTAATCATTTACTCCGTATCGCCAATCGGTAACGATTATATCCTTGGGGAGCATTTCAAAAATTTCAGGATGATGATGAATTATATCTCCATACATCATCATTTTCTTTCCATACTTTTTCACAATCTCGTTCACTTTTTTATAATGATTTGCATGGACAGCAGAAATACCGATTTGTTTGGTAATATCACGACTATTTCCAAATCCAACATCCCACGACTCATCTAGTCCGGCATGAAAATATTTTGATGGAAAAAGACTCGAAAGTTCGGCGATACATTTTTCGATGAACTCATAAATTTTTTCATTTGTCACATCAAGAGAAGCAGAACCAGGAAAATCGGCAAGATGAAAATAATTCGGTTGAATTAATAAATTTTCCCAGTGACCGAGTGTTTGAAAAATTGGAATTATATCAACAAAATATTTTTCACCATATTTAACCAATTCTTTAATTTCTTCTTGTGTAACTCTTCCCCGATTAAGTCCAATATCTGGAAAAGATTTTAGTTCAATTGCATCTTCAAAATAAATCTGATAAGTGTTCATCTTATACTTTGCAAGTGTTCGAATAATTTTTTTGAAATCATCAAGAGTTGAGACCTGACCTCTTGCAATATCATCTGAAATTCCACGCATTTCATAAGAAGGATAATCGACAATTAAACAACCATTAACAAATAAGCGATTTTTTTCATCAAGTTGAATTAATTGAGTCAAACTCGTCAATCCATAAAATGCACCTTGAGAGTTATTAGCAAGAATTGCAACTCTTGAATTTTCTATGCTCAGCAAATAGGCTTCTTTTTTTTCTAGTAGATTATGTTCTCTGATAATCTCTTTGAACTGCCAGGCAAATTCATTTGTTGAAAGCGCACCAAAGTAGATGAAATTCTTCGATGGTTTTTGTTTCGCGATTTTTGGTCTGGTGTCGATTGAAAATTTTTCTTTGATTATTGCTTCAAACTCATCCTGAAAAAATTCACTGGTCTCATTGAATTGGTCAAAATAGATTCTGGTTGATTTACCAAAGAAGAATTTTCCATTTGCCCAGATTGTTTTTTGTGGTTCAGGTATAATATTACATCTCTTCATTTGTTCTCCTGACGATGATTGGGAAAGTAAAAGATTAATTAATAAAAAAAATAAGAATGATTTCATCACTGCCACCTTGTTTGTTTATTCATAGACAAAAATAAGAAAATTAGAAGTGAGTAAGATTGAATTTGAAAAAATTATTCTAAAAAGAAAGTTGTCTTTATTCTGAAAATTTTATTTGAAGGTAAAGCATCGGTTAAAAACAAACATCTGGGACGAAGTTGAATCTGAAAATAAAACTTGCGCTTAAGTTTACTTGAAATTTCTTTATTGAAAATTTATGGAAATATAAAACTCTCAAATCTTACAATTATGTTAAGATACAAACAATTGAAAACTCAATTAAGAAAAAAGATAATGATTTTAATCTTCACTATTCCATCTTAGAATAATCAAGTTCACTTCCGAGTAAACTATGCGGTATTAAGAACACAATTAACATTAAAATCGCAGCAAATAAAATCCACTTTTCATAATTCTCTGATTTTTTCATTCGGTAAAACGCAATAAGCCAGCCAATTAAAGCAATTAAGGTTTTGTTATCAGTAAGGTCATATCCAAATGGAAAACCAGTCCACCATTTACCAAAAGCAAAATATTGAACAATAGGTCCGAAGATAAATCCACCAAGCACTAAAAATATCAGTGTTAGATTAACAATATTTTTATAATTCTTTTCATTATTAAAATATTCAAGACCAGCTCTTGCAGAAAACAACATCGCTAAAAAAATAAAAAGCACATGGGGAATTAAAGCGTAAAGCGGAACATCACCTTTAAATCTTAAAATTACAGATTCATCTTCTGGCAAAAGAATAGAAATGTTGTTATGAAACAATTCAACACGATATTCGATTTTTCCAGCTGGCGGTTGAGGAGGGATTTCTCCAATTAATTCTCCGTTTACATTTATCAGAGTTACAACCTTCCATTCATCATTTGTTTTATATCTTTTCCAGTAAATATTTCCCATCACATCAGGATTTTCAACATTAATAACAAGTTTATAAGATTGATTTGAGCTGTGAGATTTCTCAAGTGTATATTTGATTTGTTTTTTGTTTAAAGAAATTTCTCCGCAGACTGGATAAGTTGGACCAGTAACTCTTTGATAAACGGCTGAAGCAATTGTAATCACTAATGCAAGTATCCAGAATAAAATTGTCTTTTTCATAATTCTCTCCTTCAATTAAAGAAAGGTTGTTTCTGTTTCATAAGCTTCATTAAGTAATTGCTGATATTCTTCCATTGGGATTTCAACAGCACCGAACATTTCAAGATGTGGATTGATGATTTGCACATCAAGCAATTTGAAATTTCTTTCTTTGAGATGAAGAATCAAATGGGCAAGTGCGACCTTTGAGGCATTTTCGTGAAATGAAAACATACTTTCACCAAAGAAAGCACCTTTAATCACAACACCGTAAAGTCCACCAACCATTTGATTCATAAAATATGTTTCAACGCTGTGAATGTATCCGAGTTTGTAAATTCGTTCATAAGCTTCAATTAATTCTTTAGTAATCCAGGTTCTTTCTCTTTTTGCACAATTACGAATTACTTGCATTGGATTACAATCAAATCGAATTACAAATTTTTTTCTTTTAATTAATTGATTAACGCTTCGAGGTATGTTGTATTTATCGAGTGGAATGATTGCTCTAATTTGTGGGAAATACCATTCAATCGGACCATACTTATCATCAGCCATAGGGAAGGCACCGATTGAATAAAGCTTAATCATATTTTCAGGTTGAAGTGTTTCATCAATTGTCATATAATCATTTTCAAAAATATTTAACATAAAAAATCTAAAAAATTAAATTCACTTCATCAATAAATTTTCTTTAACTCTGCCCCCTGGAAATAATGTTTGAGAATCTCTTCAAAACTTTTTCCATTAGCAGCCATCACCACACCGCCAATTTGACAAAATCCAACTCCATGTCCCCAACCTGCACCATTAAGAATAAATTTACAAGGTATTTCACTACCATCTTTATAAATTGGTTCAACGACAAAAGCCGAGCTGTAAAGATGTTTTTCTGATAAAGCTCGACGAATTTCAAGCTCTTTGCCAATTATAAATTCTCTTTTCGTTCCAACAATTTTTAATTTTTTAATTCTGCCTGATTTTCCCCTTTCAATAGGAATGAGATTTTTAATTTCACCAAAATCGATTCCAAGTTTGATTTCCAGCAAAGTCTTTAGAGCAAGTTGTTTGATTTCAATTTTCCACCTGAAGAAATCTTTTGTGATTAAATCAAAATCATTTAAAACTTTTTTTAGTAAGTCTTCATTATTTGTATTGCAATAAGCATCTGGTTTTGATTTTATGAATTTCTCAAATTCTTCTTCTGTTTTTGGAAAAGCCTGATTTTGATTTTCTGAATCATAAACTGATTTTAGATATGGATAATGAACATCCTGCCATACATTTTGAAATTCTTCTGTGATTCCACCACAACATTTGGAGTATCGAGTATCACAAATTTCATTATCATAAATAAGCACCATTCCATAAGTTTCTCGAACCGCATCAAGCGCACGATTGCTAGCTAATCTTGTTAATCCTTGATATCTTTGGCAGTGGTCATCAGCACAAACATCAAAATCTTCGTGTTCGGTTTTGTCACGCCAGACTATTTTTTCATCTTCAGTAATTTGAAATTTGCTTTTAAGTTTCAACTCTCTTTTAGAATTTAATTGAGCAAGTAACCAGCTCCGAGAAATAATCGAATGAGCCTTCAAATATTCGAATGGACTTTCATAATTCATTTCAGAAGAAACTACACTTTGAAGATACCTTTCAACATCAAGTTGATTAATTAATTTCAGCTTCCCATTTTTATTAATGATAGAGAAACTTCCTTCAAAGATTTCCTTCTCTTTCTGTTCCCAGTGAAAGTCAATTCCTATTACAACATTTTCAACTTCAAATTTGTATCGAGCATCTTCTATTCTTGAATTAAGTTGAACGGGAACGAAATCAAGTTTTATGTCAGAGAAAATTATTGTGTCGTTTTCCTTCAGCAAAATTTTAGAGCCATTGGGAATTGCTTTGAGTATTTTATCTCTAAATTTCAATTTTTCATTTAAAACATAATCACCATAGATTTTAAAAGAAATGAAATCCTGATTTTCAAGAATTCCAACTCTAATTTTCGGTTGATTCATTTTACATACACCATTTTGATTATTTGAGATTTTCCTTTGAATGAAAGCTTTGCGAAATACACACCACTTGAAAGTCCAAATTTGTCTGCGTTAAATTCAACTTCATAATTGCCTGTTGAAAAGAGTTCATCTACAAGACAAGTAATTTCTTCACCGAGAATATCGTAAATGGTAAGTTTAATATTTTCTTTTCGATAAGGATTATGAGCATCAGTCAAAATATAAAAACTGATTTTTGTTGATGTGTTAAATGGATTTGGATAGTTCGATAAAATTCTAAAATCTTCAACTAAAAATTTTTCATCTCTCACATCAGAAATTTGACCAGCATAAATAATTCTGATTGCATCGGCAGTAATAGTTCCATTTCCTTTCGCAAGAAGTCTTACTTTAATCTGGTCATTACTTGAGACTATAACAGAATCAATCAAATTCCACAATCCACCTTTTTGTTGTTGATTTACTTTTTTGATTTTAAAATAATTTGAAGTGTTAATTTGATACTCTGCGTCAGTTGCTGAAGTAGCTAAATCCTGCCACATTGCATAAACTAAATATTTACCTTCACTCAATTGTGGAGAAGTCCATTCAACAAACTGGCTCTCATTACCGGGCAAAATATAAAGGAAACTTTCTCCGTAATAATTCCAAAAAGAATTTGATGTAGAAAGATTCCAATTTCCAACAATTGTTGCATTCTTATTATAAATTATAAGTCTCTTCGGATGATTAATACATAAATACTCCATAATTCCATAAACAGTCTGCTTACCGAATAAATTAAGAATTGAATTATCAATCCATTGACCATTTGAGAAATATGTGTATGGAGTTTCGTAAGTCAAAGCTAAAATCTGGTCGCCCCAATTTGCCCACATCCATCCTTCCGGAAAATATGGTTGAAGATTTGAGTAACTATAATCCGATGGTTTTATGAAATCAGTGTTTCCGGATTGAAGATTGGCAAATTGCATTTGCTTACGATAAAAATAATCAGATGTTGATGAAGCAGTATGAATCCAGAAAGTTGCATAATTGGCAACTTGAGAATGCATATTTAGAGCGATATAGATTCGATTTTGTGATAAAATATTTTGAAGAAAATCTTTTGTATGAATTACTTCTTTGGGAGTTTGGTTCACAGGTAGATTCCACGACCTTTCAATGTCTACATTGTTTGCGTTAACTCTCGATTTACCAAGATAAACTCCATCAGGATTGATAAAAGGTAAAATGAACCATTTAATTTTTGTTCTCAAATGCAAAGCAACTTCGTCATCAGAGAGAAAATATTTTATAATACCATCAAGATGATAAGATGATGGTGTTTCGGATGGATGAGTTCTTCCATGTGTCCAGATAAAAAATTTTTGCGAATCAGGAATCGTAAAATCTGTAATGGTTAGAACAATTAAAGGGCGATTTTGTTCTGAGTATCCAATCGTATCAATCTTAACATACGGATTGTTTCTCAATTGATTTATCTTCTCTGTTAATTGTGTGACTGAATACGGAACATAATAAGCTACATAAACAGAATCTTCCGTGTAAGTTTTTCTAAAGACATTTCTTTGCGGACTTTCTGCAGCGGTAAATCTTATCCAATTTTTGTTATCATAAGAATAAATTGGTCGAGTTGCATCGGAATTTAAGATAGTTACAGCTACATATCGGTTCTTTACATTCTTCATTTTGAAGTAAAACCATCTGCCAACAATATCAGCATTCACTCTGACCGAAAAATTAATTGAATCATTTGTTGTAACAGATTGAAGATTTCCACTATCGAAATTGGCTTCAAAAATTACCTGCGGAAAGCTTCGAGAAATGAATCCAAGAATAAAAACTAATGGTAAAAGTTTTTTCATAGCTTAATCTTCTTATTACAAATTTATAATTGATTGAAGTGTGAACAAAAGATTTATAAGAATGATTAAACGAAATTTTAGGTTTGGCTTTTAAAGTAATAGAGCTAATCAATTAATAAATACTTAAATTATTTATCCCAAAGGCAATTGATAGAATTGTTGTTCAATTAAAATCCAATATGACAAACATTGAAATCCGTATTGCGGTAAACAACAATACTTTTCAAAAAACCATCATAATAGATAAAAATAAAATCGATTATGGCGAGTTGAGATTAATGAATCTTTTCTAATTTAAGAATTGCCCTGACTTTTAAGTTGGGGCAGAGAAAAAAAATCTTCCAGAAATATATTTCCATTTTGAAGATTTTTTAGGTTAAAGTTCATTAATTGCCCTGACTTTCAAGTCGGGGCAGAGAGAAAAAATCTCCCACCATAATTCCAGGACTTTAGTCCAAAATATTTTTGAATAGCTAAAAGATTGAAGCAAAGGTTTTCTCGATACATCCTTCGCTTCGCTCAGGACTACTCGAAAACCGGATTCATATCGGTGTTCGAGTAGCTTGCGTATCGAGAACACCGACAGCCACTGGTTTTCTCGATACGCCCTTCGCTTCGCTCAGGACTACTCGAAAACCGGATTCATATCGGTGTTCGAGTAGCTTGCGTATCGAGAACACTGACAGCCACTGGTTTTCTCGATACGCCTATCGCTTCGCTCAGGACTACTCGAAAACCGGATTCATATCGGTGTTCGAGTAGCTTGCGTATCGAGAACACCGATTGTATTGGTTTTCTCAATACGCCCTTCGCTTCGCTCAGGACTACTCGAAAACCGGATTGAATAAACACAACATCATTCACGATGTTTTTTTCGTACAGCATTGTCGTTTACGGCAATGCGGATTTCGAAGATGGTGAGAAAATTTGTGGAGATTGAAACTTAATATTCAAAACATTGGTCGTAAAATTTTTTATTAATCAATGATTCAGATAGAATTGAATTTTACAACATCCCGCAAATCTTTTTCAAATTAATGATTTCATCCTGTGATAATTCTCTAAACTCACCAGGCATTAATCCGAAAACTTCCAAAAACTCTATCTTAATTCTCACAAGTCGAAGCGTAGGATAACCAACCGCAGCGGTCATTTTTCTAATTTGTCTATTTCTACCTTCAAATAATTCTATCTCAAGCCAACTGGTAGGAATACTCTTTCTAAATCGAATTGGTGGAATCCTTTCCCAAAGATTTGGTTCATCATTTAGAATTCGGACATTTGCTTTTCTTGTCTTTTTGTTTTCAATTACTACTCCTTCTGCAAGTTTTTCAATTGCTTTTCCATTGGGAATTCCTTCGACCTGAACCAGGTATGTTCTAGAATGTGCAAATCGTGGGTCAATCAATTTATGTTTAAGTAAACCGTCGTTTGTTAAAATTATCAAGCCTTCTGAATCGTAATCAAGTCTTCCAACGGGATAAACATCTTTGGACAAAGAAAGAAAATCGGAAAGAGTAAGTTTGCCTTCAACGGGACTGAATTGGCACAAAACTCTGTAAGGTTTATTAAAGATGAAATAGTATTTCATTTTGAATCAGAAAAAAATTTAATGCCTTTCTTGATTAAGGAATCTTTTGGAAAGATTGTGTTTTATCTTTGATTGAACTTCCTTGATTGATATATCTCTTATGGATAAATTTTTGAGTATTGAGATTGCGGCAAGGGCACCGCTTGCTTCACCCATTGCTGATGAGGTGGGCATTATTCTTAAAGCTCCATGAGCTTTTCGAGTTGCTGAAACATTTCTGCCAGCAACTAATAAATTTTCTGCATCTTTTACAATCAATGACCTTAAAGGAATTTCATAAAAATCGTTTTCTGGCATTTCATCGAGTCGACTTTGTTCATCTTTTTGTCCGTGAATATCAATTCCATAACATCCCCTTGCAATTGCATCATCAAATTTATGACAATGTTTGATATCTTCTTCAGTCATTACATAATCACCAATTGCTCTTTTTGTTTCTCTCACACCAACTTGAATTGCCGTTTCAATCAAATAAGAATTTTCAAATCCAGGAATTTCGCTTTGTAATAGTCTTACAACCTGCCAAACTTGTTCACGACCTATTAATTCAGCTTTTGTTAAATCGTACGAAGTTGAGCCGTCCAATCCGAGTATATTTGATGTGTTAAAAGAAGCTTCGCCTGAGTTGGGCAATGTTGTATAAAAAATGTAATTGATATCATCGGAGAGTCTTCCCTCTTGAATTGCCTTTTTGATAGTGCTGAAATATCCGGCAACTGAAATAATTTTGTTAAGGTCGAAATCGTAAGTCATCCATGAGAAAAATCTTCTTTGTGATTTTTTACATAATCAAGGGCTTTAACGAAATCAATTCCACCCATTCTGAAAAATAAAGTTAGCGCCTGAAGTTTGCCTGTCTCTTCATCGCCTTTCACATAAGGAAAATTGCCCAAATAAACGAGTTGAGCATCGCCTGTTGTGTCAATAAAAATTTTTCCTTCAATTTCAACTTCTTCACCGAAAAGAAGACAATTTATGCTTTTAATCTTTTTCCCATCTCGATTAACTTTTGTGATTAAAGTATGAACCAAAATTTTCACGCCTGAATTTTTTAGTAAGCTCAAAGCAGCATTTCGAAATGCATTTGCATAAAATCCATTATCTATCATTCCGTCTCTTTTTCGCATTTCAATTTCAATCTCTTCAAAAATCCCACGAACTAAAATTTCATTATCAATTGAATGTTTCATAAA
>Ga0136652_1001366_pt1 | contig 10345 bp, 10 predicted proteins | sample ConPoolayeEmetaG_FD_94864 | JGI IMG/M metagenome (GOLD analysis project Ga0136652, IMG submission 94864) | Hot spring microbial mat communities from California, USA to study Microbial Dark Matter (Phase II) - Cone Pool mat layer E metaG... ...
GCGATGAGCAGCAGCCGCCCGGCGTCGGCCTTGTGCATCTCGGGAAAGCGCGGGGGCAGGCCGGCGGCGGCCCGCTCCGGCGTGACCAGTTCGGTGAGGAGCGCCGGGTCGTCCAGAAGTTGCCGAGGCAGGGAGATGTCGGCGACCTCGATGCGGCCGCAGCAGGCCCGTCCGGGATAGCAGTACATGCCTACCTTGGCGAGGCCGAAGGTGACGGTGACGTCGGCGCGCACGGCGACGCCCAGGAGGGCGCCGGTCTCCGAGTTCACGCCCGAGGGGAGGCCAGACCAGGGGCCAGAGGCTGCCGGCGTAGATGAGCACGCCCATCGCCACGACGCCCAGGACGGTAGCCACCCACAACGGCTGCCCCCACCGGTAGACGGCCAGGCCGATGAGCATCGCCACTAGGATTAGACCGGCGTTGGGCAGCACCACGCCGGGCACCTCGATGAGCGTCTGCGCGGCCAGAATCCCAAACATGGCAATGACGAGCAGCAGGGCCAGCCAGATGAACAGCCCCAGCACCGCGGCGGCGCGTTTGCCCACCAGCCGCCCGGCAATCTCGGAGATGTTCTTCCCCTCACTGCGAGCCGACATCATCAAGGAGAGATAGTCGTGCACACCGCCGACGAAGATACTGCCCAGGAGTATCCAGCCCAGGGTAGCCGCCCAACCGAAATGAGCCACCGCAATCACCGGCCCCACAATCGGCCCCGCTCCGGCTATGTTGGTGAAGTGGTGCCCGAAAAGCATGAGGGGACGGGCCGGTTCGTAGTCAACCCCGTCGCGCAGGGCGACCGCAGGAGTGGCACGATTCCCGTCGGCCTGTACGCAGCGGCGCTCGACGAGCCGGCCATAAAAGTAGTAGCCCAAGACCAACACAAGCACCGCACCCAAGGTGAGAAGCGCGCTATTCATGTTGCCCTCGATTCGTTCCCGGGACAGAGAAAAGAAGCACAGGATTCGGCTGAGCCCTCCGCCTGAGCGCGCGCATTCTACTGCACCACGCCGGCCCTAGCAACGGGAGGCAGACGCTTCCGTGCGGTCCGATGCCGCTTCGTCTTCCCTTCCATCTATGCCAGTCCCTGCCCGTTCGTCGCCGCCCTCGGTTCCCCGCGGACGTTACCCGAGACTATGAGCACCCCGGGCGACACCGAGGCGAGAGGCCTCCGGCTCCAGCGGGGTCGGGACCGTAGCGCCGCCTATCGCCCGCTATTTCCTCTCCCTGGGCCGAGATGCTCTCAGGGAGATCCAGGCACAGCCCCTTGCGCAGAGGACACGATCCCGGTCAAGAGTTCCGCGCCGCGACCAAGCGCTCCAGACCCGCACGGCAGGGCCAGGATGCGCCGCGAGCGGGCCTCGAAGACCCTTGCCTTGAAACGCAGATGATAGTGGCTCTAGTAGCGCACCCGTACCCCAGAGAGCCGGTGCAACTCTCCGCAGTCCAGGACGAGAAACGTAACGACCATCCCTGCTTCCCCAACACGGAGCTAGCAGTCTGGCAGCAGATCTTCCCTTGGGATTACGCAGGGCCCGTAACCGCACCGGTTCGTCTTGGGAAGCACAACACGGCACCGGGGGCGGCTTACTCGCCGGCGTCCTGCACGATCTCCATGGTGATCTCGGCCCAGCGCCACAAGCGCTGCGGCTCATAGCGAACGGTGCTGATGTCCTTGAAGATCAGTTCCAGGGGACAGCCATGGCGGGCACAGATGTCCACGGTAGTCTGCACGTGCTGGCGGGCCGCCTCCTCGTCGAAGGACGGCCAAGCCAAGAAAGCGGGATTCGGCTTGCGGGAGTAGACATAATCGCTCCCGATCTCGGAGGCGCCCAGTTCCTCATCCACCCAGGGACTCATGGAAATCTTGCGCAAATTGGGAATCTTGCGGACCTGCGCCATCTTTTTGTCCAGCGGGTCGCAGCAGCCATAGTATACCAGACCAAAGCGCGCGAATAGGGGCCTGCAAAGGTCAACCTCGAACTTTTCGAACATCGCCGGGGACACGGTGGCCAGCATCTGGGCGAGGCCGAACATCCAGATATCTCGTGTGCGGGGGCGAGCGGGATCAAATCCCGGTGCAGGCAATTCATCCGTCCAAGCGCCGGTGCAGTGGATGAGGGACTGGTGATGGCAGAGCAGTCCTTGCTCCTCCATCTGGTCGAGCACAGACATGTAACCGTTCACCATGCGCCGTCCCAGTTCCAGCATATACTCGGGGCGATCCACCAACGCATAGAGCGCGCTCTCCACGCCCATCCAGGTGGAGAGGGGATCCCACACCGACAGATAGGGATCCCACCCGTACTCAACCACCTCCAGGGTGCCGTCGAAGAGTTCGTGCGCTACTTCCAGCCGACGCGCCGTTTCAGCGGCGTCGTGGGTGATAACCGGCGTCTGAATCTTATCCAGGTCGGCCTCGGTCTCGAACTGGTTCTCATAGCGATGTCCCACCACCGCGCTGGTGGGGTCGGTCACTGCGATGCGCTCCTTGGCCTGTACCCCGAACCCCGTGTTGTGAATCGCCTTGGGCACCCGAATGAAGGGCTCAACCACCATGTCCACCGGGAAGTGCCGCCACTGGTAGAGCTGCCGGCGCAGTTCCCCCTCGTATGCGCGGCATTCGGGGTCCTCACACAGGAGGGTCAATTCGTCGTCCACATTCATTTCGTTCCAGCAAACCTGGTCAACCATAACCATGGGTCGCTCAGGGCGCAGCCCATTGAGCAGCCGCCACAGGCGGCGCTTCTCTTCCTGGATGGGCAAGGCGGCGATCTCCGCCGTCTCTTCCGCCAGGCGTCGGATAACCTCGCGATCGTGCTTGGTCGGCATAACTCCATCCTTTCATCGGCTTGTTGCGGGCCTCGCCGGCGCCGACTCAAGGTTCCCCGGCGCGCACTGCCCTCGAGGGCAGGTCTGGGAAGGGCAAAGGGGGAAGGCAAATCGCCCACGGCCCCTGCCGTGGGCTCACCGCCGCGTCGCCGCGCGAGCCCCTGGGCAGAGGGCTGTTCTACGCCCCTGCCCGCGGGACCTGCCCAGCGAGCAAGGTCAGAGCAATACGCCCGGGGTTTGAGGCCACCAGGGAGATGTCGTAAGAAGACCGTTGCTGAAGAGACCACTCCTTAACGAGACGTCACGGGTTCCAAAGTAAGCCGCTCGCGCTTTTCGTCAACTCAGCCTCGGCACTTGTGTACTCGCTTAGCGTTTCGTCCCCCCTACGCAGGCGACAGACCGCCCAGTGTTCCGTCTGCTTGCCGTCTTTTCCTCCTGTTTCGTTCAGCGGGTTCCGTGCCGCCCTCCACCCGGTCACAAGTTGCTGGCCGTAGGTTGTCTATGCACATACGCACGCGGTCGTGTACCAGTCCGCCCGCCCGGGCCTGCTGCACAATCCAGTTGACGATCGCCTGAAATACCTCCGGCCCTAGCCGGCCGCGGAAAGGGCGCAGGGCGCTGCGGTCCGGCCCGGTTTCGTCCGGCGGTAGATCCACAGACTACTCGCGGGCCAAGTGCAGGTTGACCTGCGTCTCGACCTGCCGGTGAGACCGGTCGTAGAGGAACTGCAATGAGGTTGTTTTGAACGGCACAGAAACGTTCGGAGCGGTGGCCATTGTCGGGACAGCAGCAGTCGCGGGCTAACTTGGCGACGAAGCCGCAAACGCTCAGTTCTCCGGGTGCGCTTCGCTCGGAGAGGAAGAAGGTACAACCGCTCTGAAGAGAGAAGCAAGGCAGCGTGGCCTTCGCCCTTGGGCTCCCAGCCGGGGGAAGGCGACTGGAAGCCTCACCACGGGTGGGGGGAAGGCCTGGTACTCCGACTACTGCGACAGGTGACACTAGCACCCCCACCATGGGCGGGGGAAAGATTTCGGAGAGGAAGCGATCGCGATGCCAGACCCCGAGCAGGTCAAGGAAGAGAAAAACTTCTATCTGGACGTCCCGGCACGAGCCGAGCCCTTCTTCCTCAAGGGCGCCAATGCCCTGGACTGGGGTATGCAGAACCGTTTGGCACGGATCTTCGACCCCCAAACCGGCAAGACGGTGATGCTGGCGATTGACCATGGCTATTTCCAGGGGCCGACCACGGGACTGGAGCGCGTGGACGTCAACATTGTGCCTCTCCTGCCCTACGCCGACACCTTGATGTGTACGCGAGGCATCCTCCGCGCGGTGATTCCTCCTACCTTCACGCGCGGCGTGGTGCTGCGCGCCAGCGGAGGCCCCAGCATTCTCAAGGAGCTCTCCAACGAGCAAATTGCCCTGGACATTGAGGACGCCATCCGCCTGAACGCTGCGGCCCTGGCGGTGCAGGTGTTCATCGGCGGCGAGTATGAGACCCAGACGGTGCACAACATGACTCGCCTGGCCGACCTGGGCAACCGCTACGGAATTGCCACCCTGGCGGTGACGGCAGTGGGGCGGGAGATGGTGCGCGACGCGCGCTACATGCGGCTCGCCTGCCGCATCTGCGCGGAACTGGGCGCCACTTACGTCAAGACCTACTACGTGCCCGAGGACTTCGATACGGTGGCCGCCTCCTGCCCGGTGCCCATCGTTATCGCCGGCGGCAAGAAAGTTCCGGAACTTGACGCGCTAACGATGGCTTATAACGCAATACAAGAGGGGGCGGCCGGAGTGGACATGGGGCGCAATATTTTCCAGGCGGAGTCGCCCGTGGCGATGATTCAGGCTGTGCGCGCGGTGGTGCACGACGGACGAACGCCCCAGGAGGCTTACGACTGCTACCTGACGCTGAAGCAGGAGGCGCAAGGCTAGTGGCGGCGTCTGATGTGCTTGCTGCACTGAAGGCCAAAGCGCCGAATCTGAGTGTCGGCGCGCTGGCGGCCGACTGGCTGGCCCTGGGCCGCGATTTGGAGAGGCTGGAAGCGACGGAGGCGCGCCTGCTGCACTTTGACGTGATGGACGGCCGATTCGCTCCGCAGCTGACGCTAGGGCCGACGCTGGTGAAGGCCGTGCAGACGACGCTGCTCAAGGACGTGCACCTGATGATTGAGGAGCCTTTGGCGACGCTGGAGGAGTACGCCGCGGCGGGAGCCGATGTGATTACGGTGCACGCCGAAAGCGGCTGGCAGGTACACCGGGCACTGCAGGCGCTGGGCGACCTGACCAACGTGAACGATCCCGCGCGGGGCATACTGCGCGGCGTCGCGCTCAACCCCGGCACTCCGCTGGAGGTACTGCCGCCGCTGCTGGAGATGGTGGATCTCGTGATGCTGCTGGCCATCAATCCGGGTTGGGGTGGGCAGCAGTTCTTGCCCAGCATGCAAGAGCGCGTGGGACACGTGCGACGGATGATCGCAAGTTCGGGGAGAGAGATTTTGCTGGGCGTGGACGGGGGCGTGACCCGACGCAATCTCGCCGAGGTCGCCGCCCTGGGTGCGGACCTGGTCGTGACCGGCAGCGCCGTCTTCGAGAGAGGCGACCCCGTGGAGGGCGTAGCGGCGATGCTGGAGGGCTTGCGCGGCGCCTCCGGCCGCGGTTAGTACGCCGGCGACGCGAACCGCGCCAGCCGGCGGCTGCTGAAAAGATGGTCACTATGCCCGAAAACTTCTTCGGTGCACTGCCGGCTTCGCTCCTTTGTGCTCCCGGAGGGGGAAGCCTTTCCAGCAAAGAAACGCTGGTTGATGCCTTGGGGGAAAAGACCGTGGTGCTCCGGCTGTGCAGTCTGTCCGACGGGGCCGCGGCGCACGTCTCGACCGTCGTGGATCTTGCCTTCGCGCGCAGACTGGTCATGGCCCCGGGCCTAACGCCTGCCGAGCGGGCCGAGGCTCTGCGCACCCGCTTCAGAACGGCGGACTCGGCCGTTCTCCCTTTGGAGGTACTGCTGCACGCGGCCGTGCCCGCTGCGGTGGTGCTGCTGGTCCACGCACCGGCGCTGCTGGCCGCGGGGGAACTGGGCCAGGTCGGCGCCGGGGTCATGATCCTGCCGCCGCCGGCCGACCCAGCCGCTGCTGCGCGGGCTGTAGCCGAGATACTGGAGACGCAGGCAGGGCTGCGCGCCATCATCTTCCGGCGCCACGGAACGGTGATCTGGGGCGAAACCGCTCAGGAGACCGCGGAGGTACTCCGCAGTCTCCTCGCTGAGGCGGACCAGCCCTTCGGTCCTGCGACGATCGGCGCGGGGGCGCACCTTGATGCGGCTCGCGCTAGGCTCATCAGTGTGCTGCCGGTCATTCGCGGTCTGCTGGCCCAGCCAACCGGCGACCAGGATCTTCCCTTTAATCGCGTCATCCTCCGCGCCCTCTGCACACCGGAGATGCTCGGTTTGCTGGCTGCCGAGAAGGCACGGGAGGCCTCCGGGTGGCTTTCCCTCTGCGCGGCACACAGCACGCATCTGGGTGCGGAAGCCCTTTGGTTGGAGAGTGCCGATCAGGATGATCCGAACGACCTGCGGGAGCGTCTCAGTAAGGCCTGCGGCCACTATGCGGAGAAGTACGGCGGGGCCCGGCCGCGTGTCGTTCTGCTCCCCGGGCTGGGAGCGGTCTGCGCGGGCGAATCGGCGAGCCAGGCCGACCGCGCGGCTGAACTGCTCCTGCCTGCTATGCGCGCTGGTCTACGCCTAGCCGCGGCGGGACCGGCGGCGGAAGTGCCCGCGCCGCTCCACCCCGCGGGCCCGTTTCGCCCTCTGCCCCTAGCGGGCCACGTAAGCCTGGTGACCGGGGCCGCCGGCGCGATCGGGGCAGGCATCTGTCGCGGGCTACTGCAGGCGGGCAGTCATGTCGCCGTCACCGACTTGCCGGGCGAACGCTTGGATTCGCTGGTGGAGGAATTGCGGGAGATTGACGCCAACCGAGTAATCGGCGTGCCGCTGGATGTCACCGATCCGGCCTCGGTCTCGGCGGGCCTGCAGAGGACCGTTGCGACGTGGGGCGGAGTGGACCTGGCGGTGATCAATGCCGGCGTGGCGCACGTTTCCACCCTGGAAAAAATGGACCTGGAGGCGTTTCGGCGCCTGGAGCGGATCAATGTGGAGGGGGCGCTGCTGTTGCTGCGGGAAATGGCTCAGCACTTTCGGCTCCAGGGAACAGGGGGAGACGTTGTCCTAATCTCGACGAAGAACGTCCCTGCGCCGGGCGCGTCGTTTGGAGCCTACAGCGCCACCAAAGCCGCCGCGCACCAACTGGCGCGCATCGCCAGCCTGGAACTGGCGGAACTGGGGGTGCGCGTAAACATGGTGGCCCCTGATGCGGTCTTTGGCGAGGGGGCGCGCAAGTCCGGCCTGTGGCAGGAGATTGGTCCGGAGCGGATGAAAGCGCGCGGTCTTGACGAGCAGGGCCTGGAAGAGTACTACCGAACGCGCAACCTGCTCAAGGCCCGCGTGACGCCGGAGCACGTGGCGCGGGCGGTACTCTTCTTCGCGACCCGGCAGACGCCCACGACCGGAGCGACACTCCCGGTGGACGGAGGACTCCCCGACGCGGTGCCCCGGTAGCGGCAGGTGGGCCTCGCCAAACGTCTGCTGGAGCGTTACGAGTGGTGGCGATTTGAGCCACACCCGGAGTGGATCGAGCCGCGCTGGAGCGAAGAAGACTTTTTCGGCGGGTACGCCGCGGGGATTCCGGGGCAAGTGCGGGTAATCTACCTCCCGACCTATGTCTGGGGTGGCGGGCAGGTCAAAAACCTGGAGCCGGGGGTATCATACCGGGCGTTCCTGTTCAACCCGGCGGACGGGGAGGAAACAGACCTGGGGCTAGTGGTGCCCGATGCGGAGGGGACCTGGCCGCTGCTGACCGGGGCCGACGGGGTGCGGCGACCTCTTCCGATATATCAGGACTGGGTACTGGTCCTGGAGGCGGTCTAGGTCTCACTTGTTTACTTCCTTTCGTCGGGACAAGCAAGCCCAAAGGAGACGACATGGAACGCAAGTGCTTTCTGATGCGGGTCAAGCCGGAGCGATTACAGGGCTACTTGGCGGCGCACGACGTCTGGCCGGAGATGCTGGCGGCGATGCGGGAGGCAGGGCTGCGCAACTACTCGCTCTTCTGGCGGCCGGACGGGACGATTGTCGGTTACCTGGAGGGGGAGGACATACGGGGGTCGCTGCGGCGGCTGGGGGAGACCGAGGTGAACGCCCGCTGGCAGGCGAAGATGGCGGAGTTCTTCGAGGGCGGTTCGGGGGACCTGGAGAAGGGCGGACTGGAGTGGCTCGAAGAGTATTTTCATATGGACTGAGGTCTGGTGCGGCAAGCGGGGAGCCTGAAATCTCTGGGCATCGAAAGGAGTTGTCCTATGGCCTTGAGAGTCGGCGTTGTCGGCATGGGCGGAATCGGGAACACGCACGCCAAGTGTTACCGAGAGGATCCTCTGGCAGAGTTGGTCGCGGTGTGCGACGTGGTGAGAGAGAAGGCGCAGGCCGCGGCCGCCCAGCACGGAGTGCCCGCCTACTACAGCCTGCAGGATATGCTGGCCGACGAGGAACTGGATATCGTGGACGTATCAACCGGCGGCTACGAGAACGGCAGCTGGCATTTTGAGCCGACGATGGAGGCGTTGGCGGCAGGCAAGCACGTCTTGTGCGAGAAACCGCTCTCCAACGATATCGGGGAATGTCGCGAGATGGTGCGCTTCGCGGCCGAGAAGGGGCTGTATCTGGGCTGCAACCTCAATCACTACTTCACGCCCACCGCGGCGCGCGCCCGGCAGTACCTTGATGACGGCATGATCGGCGAGACCATTTATCTGCTCTTCAAAATGGGCTTCAACGGCGGCGAGGAGACCTATCAGCCCAACAGGAGCCCCCGGTTTAACCAGCCATACGCGCACATGAAGGCCTTCCTGACCCACCCCTTCAGTGTGATGCGCTACTTCTGCGGCGATATCACCCACGTGCAGACCTTTGCCACCAAGCCGGGCTTCCGCAAGAACCAGCGCGACCTGCTGCTGTCGGTGAACAGCATCCACGTCAAGTTTGCGGACGACACCGTAGGCTACCTGCTCAGCCATCGCGGAGATGCGGTCTGGGGCCTGGGCGGCTGGTGGAGTGTAGAGGTGGCGGGCAGCAAGGGTACCTTCTGCATTGAAAACTGCATCGAGCGGCTCACCTACTGGCCTGCGCCCAAGCCGGGGGTGAGCCTGGGCCTAGGGGAGGAGGCCGTACCCGAGGTGCTGGATACCGGCATCAAGGATTTCGGCCAGACCTTCCCGAATCGTATTCACGCCTTCTTGGAGGACGTCAGCAACGGTGTTCCCCGTGAGCACCTGCGCGCCTCGGGCCGCGATGCGCTAGCGACCATGGAGTATATCTTCGCGGCGATCGAGTCGTACGAGAGCGGCGGCAGCGTGGTGCGCCCGCACCCGCTACCGCCTCTGCACGGAGACCCGGCGGTGGAGAGAATCTGAGCGCACGAAGCAGCAGGCGGGGACTCGCGGAGTTCCGGTCGCACCGAAGCAGGGCCGGTGCGGGGATGTCCCGGGTTGTCGCCCGTGGGGCAGGTCTTGTCACAGCACAACCAAAGGGGACAGGCGTGGTGTTTCGAACGACGAAGAACCGCGCCAGTCCCCACTTGCGTGCTGGAAGGGAGAACGACCGTGATCAAACTGGGAGTCAACTCTGTGCTCTTCAGCGGTACCGACTTCGCCACGGCCTGCCGGTACATCGCGATGGCCGGGTATGATGGGGTAGAGATTTCGGCTATCAAGGGAATGTGCGAGCATCTGGAACTGGATCGCTGGTGGGAGCAGGCAGATGATCTGAGAAAGACAGCAGCCGATCACGGGCTGGAGTTTCTCTCCATGGAGGAGGCGGCTCTGGATGAGCAGCGGCTGATTTCGGCTTTCGAGGCGGCGGCAGAGCTCGGAATCCCGGTGGTCAACGTGGGCCCCGGCGGGAAGAGCGAGGTGGAGGAGGACTTCCAGCGGCAGACGGACCTGCTCGCGAAGATGGCGGACCAAGCCGCGGCGTATGGGGTCACACTGTGCTGCAAGGCGCACGTGGGGGCCTGCATCTACAACACGCCGACCACGCTGCGGGCAATGGAGAGAATCACCTCCCCGGCGTTTGGGGTAGATATGGACCCCAGCCACATCCATCGCGCCGGGGAGGATCCGGCTCAGGCTCTGGCCGCCGTGCTCAGCCGGGTAAAGCACATTCATATCCGCGACTGCCTCGGCCCCGGCCCCTCGCCCGGGTCGGCGCGAGATCAGGCCTGCGGACGAGGGGACATTGACCTGTGGGCGTATTGCCGGGCCATGGTGAACGGCGGATACGTGGGGCCGGTGTGTCTGGAGATCATCGGAGCCGGGGAGTTGGAGTTGACGGAGCAGGTGACTATCGCCGCTGAAAGTTACGGATACCTGAACGCTTGTTTGAGGGCGCTAGGGGCTAGATAAGAC
>Ga0136652_1001367_pt1 | contig 10345 bp, 8 predicted proteins | sample ConPoolayeEmetaG_FD_94864 | JGI IMG/M metagenome (GOLD analysis project Ga0136652, IMG submission 94864) | Hot spring microbial mat communities from California, USA to study Microbial Dark Matter (Phase II) - Cone Pool mat layer E metaG... ...
GGCAATTACATCACCCAAATAACCTTTTATGCTCGAAGAAATTTCAATCTTTCTGAGAAGATTTCCTGTTCTGAGATCAACAACATAAAGTTTTGGAGATTTTGTCTGATTTCTTCCTGAGAAGTTTTCAGGACCATTCCCAAAAACAAGATACCAATCACCATTTGCACTCCTATCTCCAAATCTAACTACTGTTGGGAATGAAGTGGTGAAACCAAGATCAGGATCTGTAAATTCCCACAATAGGGAAGGATTCCTTGGATCTGTAACATCCATTGCAAAAATTGCTGACCTGAAAGTCCTTGTCTCATTACCGAGCCCAAAATCTCCTGCTATACTTATAGGCTTCCCTCCAAGTCTCATTGTTCCAATGAGTATTGTCCTCCAGCTTTCCTTTGTCTTGGTTCCATTTGAAGGACCATTTATACTTGCATCAAAGACAAGGGTTCTTCCATCAACATAGTAAATGTGGCAGTAATCGGGATAACCAATCCAGGGAGTTTGAGAAATTAGATTGTAAGGAATGTAAGCCCAAAGCTCTTCTCCCCTATCCTCACCCTCAAGATGGGCTTTTTGAGCAGGATTATTTGGATTTTTATCCTCTTTAAGCTTTCCCATATTTACACAGTGGAGCATTCCGTCATTGGCACCAAAATAAACAACATTTTCCCTTCTCTCGTAAAGAGTGGGATTGGAAGGTTCATTACTTTTAACAAATTCCTGATATGTTGTGTCCATATAATCAATGTGGTAAGTGTTAAGGGGAATATTACCAACAATTCTTGGTGTGGAATGGACAATATCACCCAATTTCCAGACTTTTTCTAAAATTGTTCTGTCTCTGTGCCCAAAGGTTGAGCATGTAGGAGGATCGAGACATATATCAATATCTTCACCCCTTATATATCTAATGTATTTTTCAGCTTCGGAAGATGAAACTCGAAAATAAGGAGCAAGTCGAGAGGCTTCAGAAGTTTTGAACTCAATGAATTCATTACTATCAGGTCTTCCATTTTTGTTGGTATCAAGGAATGTATATATCGTTCTATCATCAGGATTGCGAAGGAGCAAACGATTTTCAGCTCTCCATATTGCTTTTATCTCCTCAAAGGATCCAATTCTTTCCGGAGTGCAAGGGAAATCAGGTTTTCCGTCATAATCGTTGTCTGAAAAATATCTGACTTTGATATCATTTGTAGAAAGATCCAAATAAGGTTGAATTATCTTATCCTGATTCAAAATTAATCTATCATCTCTTACAGTATCTTCCCTCACATTAAATCTTGGATCAAGCCACAAATACTGGAGATGACCTGTCCATGTTAGTTCCTTATCCACCGTTACATATTTTGGAGTGAAGAATGCCTGAAGCATCGAAACCGCCCCTCTTGTTGATGTGGAAAGGACTGATGCTGCTGTTCCAGAAGAGGTTCTCTGAAGTATGTCATTTATTGCTGAAATAAGGGCTCTCTCAAGATCATATCCACCAGAAGCTTGATAGTAATTGTCAGGATCCCCATCCCCATTTTTATCCCATTCAGCCTGAAGGTCTGGTCTATCGTTTCCATTCATATCGTCAAATCCACCGTATTTCGCTGCAAGTTTCAAAATAATTGATTCTTGAGGAGCAAAGGCAAAAACTGTGTAAATGTGAAGGTTCTGTTTCCCTTTTGACTTTGGATAATTAGAAACATCAGGTCTTAAATCAGTTATATGAGCCCAGTAGGCTACACCCTCAAGATAAAATGTTCCATCCGAAGCATCGTATCCACAATCTGATGTGACCTGATCATAGGCTGATCTGCAATATGGGCTCCCTCCTTCATTGCTATTTATCATTGCCATATATGTTTCTATGTTGATATTTGGCAATGGAACTCCTTCAGGACTATTCCCTGGTGGTGAAGGATTTGGATTCCCCCAATAACCCCCCGGAATATTCTTGTCCATTGTGGGGTTTCCATCTGTAACAAATATTACAAAATTCTTCTGGCAGTAATACTGGATTGGGTCTTTTGAAGAATAGTTTATACCACCATTATAAGCAGATTTACCCCCTTGAAATACTCTTACAGCCTCGTAAAGAGCTTCTGCCGATGGAGTCCATGTGTCGGGAGTTATATTTTCTATATTGGTAACAATAGAGGTGTTTAAATCTCCAATATCATTCTGAAGTTGCCCTCCATCTCTATTCCTACCCTGCTCAAAGTAATTCCCAGTGTTAAAAAACATTAATCCCCATCTAACCTTATCTGCGGTTTTCTGAACAACTCCTAAGGGTTCTTGAGTCCCAATGGAAACTGTTATTGTATAGTAGGCTATAGGATTTGAAAAAGGACTTGTATCATCATCCACATAAAGTCTTCCGTATCTGTTTCCATAATAGTAATTTCCATGGTATGGGGTTTGATAAGGAAAAGTGTTATCATTGAACCATCCTCTATAAAAATCTCTGTCAGGGTTAGGCTCACCAACAAGATATTTAACGGAAGAAGGATTTGCCCTGTTTACACAAAGTCCACCAACCATAACTCTCTTTGCAACATCAACCCTTCTCATTGTTGCCCAGTTTAGCCAGTTTCCTGACCACTGCCCATTTGCATCTTCATAGAAATAGCCTCCCGCTTGAGTGGAATAGCTGTATCTCTTTGTTGGATCGAAATATCCATAGTACAATCGGTTTCTATCAAAAGTAGCAGGATAGGCAAGGCTCATCATAGATCCTGAATTGTCAAATATTAGAAGAACATTGGGAGTAATAGATGTGCTTATATAGGGAGGGACAGCGCAATAATCAGCCATAATCTGAGAGATTGAAGGAGATGTGAGAATAATGATTAAAATTAAATTTAAAATTATTTTTTTCATGGCTTCCTCCTACTCTCTTCTGAGTTCAATAACTATCTCTTTTACCTTTTCCTCAAAAATAACAATCTTTACCTTTTCAACTGCTCTAAATAAATTTAGATCCAGCTTTTCCTCTTCATCTTTAATGATTTTGCCATCCTTTTCCTTAACCACGAGTTCGTCTGACAATGAATAAATCTTTCCATCAACTGTTATTGAATTTTTTGTTATTTTTTCAAGCCTGCCTGAGACCTCTCTCTTTTCCTGGGAAAAAAGTAAAAAAGTCGAGAAACTAAAAATCAGAAATAAAATAACATATTTTCTCATTTTCTCCCTCCTCACAAAACCTTAATATAGATACAGGAAAGGGTTGTCATTGGTTTGTATTTATAGGATGCTGAGCCCAAAAATCCCTCTTGAGATGCAGAAACCCTTTCCCTTAGAGAGTATGCCTTTGAGTCAATCCTGTATACAAGGCAGTTCCTTCCATACTTTGCTGTCTCAGGAGGGAAAACAGGACCAGCTCCACCAGGTAAATTGGAAACATTCAGGAAGATTATTTCAGCTTCTATCTTATATCTTTCACCCATAACAGAGACTTCCTCTTCAATCTTTCTTTCATTCTGGTCCTGAATTATTGATGGTGTTGTGAGAATCTTGTGAATTGCCTTTTCAACTCCACTTTCAGCTGCCTCAAAGGCGGAAAGGTATCCCTTTGCAATCCCTGAAACCTTCATGCTGACCACAGCAATGTAAAGGGTTAAACCTCCTATGATCAGCATGAAAACCATTACTACTAATGTTGTTGGAAGAGCTATACCTTTTTCTTTCATAGCAAATTCCTCGGTTTTAATTCTAAGGTTACAATTTTCCATCTATATTTTCGTTGCTCCGATGTAAAAGTGTATGTTCTATCCTCAATTTTTTCAAAGTTTTTCGGATGTGGTATTGTTATAAATTGTCCCAATCTTGCCATTGGAATAAGAAGATTTACCCTTACCAATTTTAGCTGATCCATTATGATATCATAACTATAAGAAGACAAATCATTCTCCCATTTCGTATTACCATCAGAATCCATAAGCTGATAAGCATACTGAACATCTGCAACACAGGGCAATATGGTCTGGGTATTCTGATTTGCAGAAACCTCATTCCTTACAAATCTCATACATCCTGGAGGACATTTGTCCTTTGGATCAGAGGGTTGGAGGGTGTATGTGACCTCAGCATAAAAGGGATTTCTTGGCTGTGCCTTCTCAGTCACTCCATATACAATAGTCCCTGGAGTTAAAACATCTTCAAGGGTAACCGAGAATGAAAGGGTTCTCAGCTCATCAGGTGGAGTTCCAGAATCGCTCGTGGATACAACTCTGTAACAAAAATTTGTTGCGCTACTGTTATTTATAACCTTCTTAGTGAAGGGATCCATAAAAACAACCCAGTATCCTGCTTCTATATTCCCTCTCTCCTTTAATTTCTTTACAGTAACCAAATTGGAATTGACCGCAGTTACAGTGGAAGCAGACTCTCCTGCTTTCTCCAGAGTAATGTATGTTCCCCTTAAAATTATCTCATCGAAACTGCTATTTTGATTTCTGCTTTCGATTGATAAGACTTCAGATGGAAGACCAAAGCCCGCCATGAAAATATCCCTCTGGAGAAGATAAAGAGCAGTCCTCTCCTCCATTTCTTCTTCTGAAATGAACCTCTGCTTTGCTGACTGTCTTATGAATGCAGTGTAGACCGCAAAAATTGCAATAAGTGCCATTACAATTATAATTGAGCTTACAAGAAGCTCAATCAATGTGAATCCTTTCTGGTTTCTCATAATGCCTCCGCAATTGTGAAAGTATATTCATAGGAATGATGGGGAATAGACTTGCATTGCTCTATGTCCATGTTATCCCTCATACATTCATTGAACCGACTTCTTCCAGAACCAGAAGGTCCAACTGCTGCCTCCATACCCCAATAGACTCCTATTTTTATCTCCCTGAGCTCAGGTTTCCCTTCCGGAATAGAAACCTTTTTTTGAACAAAGTAAAATGTTCCCTCCTTGTAAACTTCTGTAAATTCATCTTTGATATCTTCAAATCTCTTTGCTTTCACTTTTTCTGTTTCAGTGAAGGCTGTCATCACTGCACTGTTCCTTTTTGAATTGATCAAATTTACCCTCATTGCAAGAAGAACAAGCTGAAAAAGTAAAAGGATAGAAACCACAAATAAAGCTAAGGAAATTAACAATTCAATTAGTGTGAATCCCTTCTCCTTCATAATCTCCTCCTGTTATTTTTTAATTGCAACTCTCATTGAAATATCAATTGTCCTTTCTATCTTTTTAGCTCCTACTAAAACAATTTTGAAGGATTTTTGGGCGAAGTTCCCATTCTGATCTCGAGGCAACCCTCTTTTATCAAAGAATATCATCAGAGAAGTATCTGGAGGAGTGTATTCAAATGTAAGACTTTTAGGAAGATTAAAGTATGAAACTTCTGTTATCTCATCATTTTCTATCCTGTAATTTCCATTTTTATCATCGAATGTAAAGGTGGCATAACAGTCCCTTCCACTTATACAGCCAGTTTCTGTCATAAATCCTCGAAGTTTATCTGTTGTCATTGAACTAAGTCTCAAATCCATTAAGGTGGTAGCAATTGAATTGGCTGCATTATCAATATCTATCCTCTTTCTTGCACCTGAATAACCAATAAAAAACATACCAGCAAGGACAGCAATTATTACTATGACAATCAAAAGTTCAACTACAGTAACTCCTCTATCATTCATCGTTTCCTCCATTTTTTGAAGTATCAAAATTCATGCCATAAAAAAAATCTTAAAAATAAAAGACTTTTCAATCATCAAAAAGAACAAAGTGGATATTTTTTATCCATTTTAAGGAAGCTCATTTCCTTATTTATAAAAAAAAGGAAGGGTCAAAAGACCCTTCCTTTGGAATTTCTTAGATTATTTTTAATACATATCGGATGGAGGAGTGGGATACTTAGAGTGCTTTTCTTCCTCTGGGATTTCTGAGACAAGGGCATCAGTTGTTAGCAGAAGGGATGCTACAGAAGCAGCATTCTGAACTGCTATCCTGACCACCTTTGTGGGGTCAATAATTCCAGCCTCAATCATATCAACATACTTCTCGGAAAGGGCATCAAATCCCCATGTTGTCTTCATTTCCTTTACCTTCTCAACAACCACATTCCCTTCCCATCCAGCATTGTTGGAAATCCACTTTATTGGCTCCTCGAGAACCTTCTTCATTATGTTAACTCCAATCTGCATGTCTCCGTCGAGCTTTAGCTTTTCAAGGACAGGAATACATCTCAGAAGAGCAACTCCGCCACCAGGGACTATCCCTTCTTCAACAGCTGCCTTTGTAGCATGCATTGCATCCTCAACCCTTGCCTTTTTCTCTTTTAGCTCTGTTTCTGTTGCCGCTCCTACCCTAATTACAGCAACTCCACCAACCATCTTCGCAAGTCTTTCCTGCAACTTCTCCCTGTCATAGTCTGATGTTGTCTCCTCAATCTGAACCCTTATCTGCTTAATTCTTGCCTCAATAGCTTTTGGATCACCTTTACCCTCAACAATTGTTGTATTGTCCTTGTCAATAACCACTCTCTTTGCTTCTCCGAGCCAGTCGAGGGTTACATTCTCAAGTTTTACTCCTATATCTTCAGTTATCACCTTCCCACCAGTTAGGATTGCAATATCCTCGAGCATTGCCTTTCTTCTGTCGCCAAATCCAGGAGCTTTAACTGCAGCTGACATTAATGTTCCTCTCAGTTTGTTAACTACAAGAGTTGCAAGAGCTTCTCCCTCAACATCCTCTGCGATAACGAGAAGAGGTCTTCCCAACTTTGCAACCTGCTCAAGGAGTGGGAGAAGTTCTCTAAGATTGGAAATTTTCTTTTCGTGTAAAAGAATCAATGGGTTCTCAAGAACGCATTCCATCCTTTCAGCATCTGTGACAAAATAGGGTGAGAGATACCCTCTGTCAAACTGCATACCTTCCACAACTTCCATTGTGGTTTCAAGGGACTTTGCCTCTTCAACAGTTATAACCCCATCTTTTCCAACCTTATCCATTGCATCAGCAATAATCTTTCCAATCTCTTCATCATTGTTTGCAGCAATTGAGGCAACCTGAGCAACCATTTTCCCTTCAACATTCTTGCTCAGCTTTTTCAGCTCATCAACTATCACCTCAACAGCTTTATCAATACCTTTCTTAACAAGCATTGGGTTGGCGCCAGAAAGGACATACTTAAGACCTTCCTTGTAAATAGCCTGAGCGAGAACAGTTGCAGTTGTTGTTCCATCTCCTGCAACATCAGAGGTTTTTGATGCAACCTCTTTAACCATCTGAGCACCCATGTTCTCAAGGGGATCCTTGAGCTCAATTTCCTTTGCAACTGTCACTCCATCCTTTGTTATAACAGGAGATCCGAACTTCTTCTCAAGAACTACATTTCTTCCCCTAGGACCAAGGGTTACTCTCACTGTATCAGCGAGGAGATTAACTCCCCTCAATATAGCATTTCTTGCTTCATCGCCATGGGTTATATTCTTTGCCATATTTCACCTCCTTACTTTGAAATTATTGCGAGGATTTCATCCTCACGAACAATCAAGTATTCCTCATCATCTATCTTGACTTCTGTCCCAGCATACTTACCAATCAGCACAGTGTCTCCTTCTTTTACATCAAGGGGAATCACCTTGCCATCTTCAAGAATCTTTCCTTTTCCAACAGCAATTACACTTGCTTGCTGGGGCTTTTCTTTTGCAGTATCAGGGATTATAATCCCACCTTTTTTTACTTCCTTCTCCTCAATTCTCTTGAGGAGAACCCTGTCATGTAAAGGTCTAATTTTCATATTCACCTCCTTAGCAATCTTATTATTAGATTGCTAATATATCAAAAAATTACCCTATTTGTCAAGAGGTTTAAAAAATTTCTTGTTATTTTTTAAAGGTGTAAAGGAAAATGAGTAAATTGAAAATCAAGAAGAATTTGAGAATGGGGAAGAACCCAGCAACGGGTAGAAGGATCGCTGAGATAGAAAGAGCTCCGATTGTAGAGCCACCAAGATCAACAGCCCATCCAAGCCCAAATTGTTTCTTTTCTTCAATGAATAATTCATTGGCAATTATGAAAATTGAACCGCTAATTAGACCGTAGAAGAATAGAATAAAGAAAATTAGAAGATGACATAATGAACCGGCTATTATTGAAACAGGAATTTTGAAGAACAGATAAGACAAGCCTGTGAGAGAGAACATTAAAAACTGAAAAATTGAAAGAATTTGTGGAGATGGTTTAATGCAAATTTTTGTAAGAGATGAGCCAATTGTAAGACCAACCATAAAAGAAAATAAAAGAAGAGCTATCCTTCCATAAAAATAACCGTAGAAAACCTGATAAGCGAGAACTATTAGAATTTCCATTGAAAGGGTTGTAAACCCTATTCCAAATACTGGTATCATGTAAGAGCGACCCTTTCTTAAAATAAGTTTAAAAAGAACAAAAACTGCAAATATAATCAATGGAAGTTCAATAAGCCAAAAGGTTGGAACTGAGATAAGAAAACTGAAGAATTTTTTTTCCATTTTACCATGATAACCGCTCAGATAATTAAGCTGAAAAAGATATAAAGAGGGATTAAAATCTGAATTTATCCTTTGCTCAGTTTTTAATGCAGACTCAAGCAATGTATACCTAATAGGTGACATCCTCATCATTAAGTATCTTTCATTTATGAAGGATGTCTCTATGCCGAGCTCTTTCTTTTTTTGGAGTATCAACTCAACGCTTACTTCAAAAGGCTCTTTCGAAGCCAAAAAAATACAGGTTCCACCTGGAATATAATTTACATATGGAAATACGCTTTTTAGCGTGACAAAATGAATTGAAAGGACTTTTTGAAGGTCTAAATTTATATACTCCGCTGATGAGAGAACCTTGAAAGAGAATATCCCCCCATTTTTTAACCTTTCTTTTACAAGGTTATAAAACTCTTTTGTATAAAGTCTATTGATCTGGGCATTTATAGGCTCCGGAAGACTCATTATTATGCAATCCCATTTTTTTCTCTCCCTCTGCAGAAAACTTCTTGCATCCCCCCAGTGGAATCTTATCATTTCCTCTTCAAAAAATTCTTTAAAATCTTTAAAACCCTCTGAGATTCTTATTATTTCAGGATCAAGCTCAAGATAATCGATTTTGACATCTTTGTATTTGACAGCTTCCCTTAAAGTTCCTCCAAAGCCACCACCTATTATCAGAATCTCTCTTGGAGATTTGGTCAAAAGAATAGGAAAATGAACACTTTCCTCACCACCTTCCCTTTCATGGGAAGAAAAAGAGAGCATACTATTTTCGTAAACAGATAACTCTCCCTTCTCATCAACAACAGAAATCTTTCCAAATTTTGAATCCTTTGAAATTATTAGCTCTAAAGGAGACCAGTATTTTTTTGCAAAGAAATTGTCAGCAAAAAAACCAAAAATTAAAAGAATAAAGACAAGCAAAAATGAAAGGGAAAAAAGTTTTAAATTTGGTCTGAAAATAAGTAGAAGGAGTAAAATCCCTATTAATCCTACAATTGTTGTTCCCATCCAGTTGGATGTGTAGGGTACAATAAAAAAATAAACAAATATTGAGCCGAAAGAAGAACCTAAACTTTCAAGGATATAAGTTATTCCCAGTCTTTCGTTTAAAAGTTTTACATTCAGAACAAAGAGAATTCCAAGGAGAAAAGAGACCATAAGAGTGAAAAGAGCTGAAAAGAATATAATCCAGTGAAAGGGAGGAATTTCTCCCGGGAGCTTATGGATTAAAAACCTGTTTAATCTTAAAAGTATCAGGGAAAAAGAAAAAAAGAAAATTGTAATTAAATAAAAATTATAGATTTTATCCTCGCTGAAATGAATTCTTTCAGCAATTAAAGCTCCAAGCCCTTCCCAGAGAAGCCAGAAACCAAGGATCAATCCAAAGTTAAGCTCATTACCCCAGAATACAGCAGAGAACTCTCTTATGATTATTATTTGAAAACCAAGGCAGAAAAAACCAAGAAGAAATGGGGAAAGAACCTTTAAGCTTTTCATTTATATTAATTTAACTTTAGCAGAGAATGAAAGTCAATTTTCTGCTTTGAAGAGGAGTCTTTATTTGTTATTTTTGTTTATTGATAAAAATGGCGGGGCCGACGGGACTTGAACCCGCGACCTCCGGCGTGACAGGCCGGCGTTCTAACCAATCTGAACTACGACCCCGAGACTTTAATATAAAACATTTAGAAAAATTTTGCAAGACCCCGCGTTAGATCATATAAAATGTCCACGAAATGTATCTGGTTAGATCGAAATTAAATGTCCATGAAAATGATAAAATATTCCTGACTTTACTAAGTCAGGGAGGAGATATGGTAAAGGAGTTTGACATGGAACTTATTAAAAGGCAATTAAAAGAGTATTTAAA
>Ga0136652_1001368_pt1 | contig 10340 bp, 20 predicted proteins | sample ConPoolayeEmetaG_FD_94864 | JGI IMG/M metagenome (GOLD analysis project Ga0136652, IMG submission 94864) | Hot spring microbial mat communities from California, USA to study Microbial Dark Matter (Phase II) - Cone Pool mat layer E metaG... ...
CAGGTCATACATAGGATACTTAACGCCATCAGCTCTCGCCTCCCATTCACCAACCTGCTTAAACGGCACAAAGCCACGCCTGCCATCCCAACAGCAGATGGCGAAGAATCGAATACCGGTAGCCCCACTGCGCCAAACTTTGCGGAGAAAGCCCCCAATGTCCCCATTCCATTCCATCAAATTCAGACACTCAAGAATGACGTGTTTAGTCATTATTTCCCCTCTCCTTCATGGCGTTGTTCCATAATTCCAGGTATCCATTCATGAACTTGTTGGCACTGGGCCGTCCCGGTGGCGACACATGTGCTTTCGCACGGTCCATAAAGACACACATCGTTTGCGCAAAAAGCACGACAGCTATACAAATAATCTAAAAGCGCTTGTTTAATAAATGCTTTCATCACCGATCTCCAATAGCCCCATGCAGGTCATGCCACATTATGCCCAGCAAGAGATATATCATAAAGATACTGCGGCCATTGGCGCCCTGAATAGGCATACGCTCAGAGCCGATCAATCTCGGAAATATCTCGAATACGCCATAAAATACCAGCCCCTGCATAATTCCCCAAAATAACCCTACCAGATGTCTTTTAATCTTTGGGGAGATCATCTTGTTTCCTTCCTTTCTTTGCCCGCAGTTCCATGTCATCTATTTGGGGAAGCGTCCGATATTCCTCTTCGAGATATCGGCATCCCTCCAAGATTGCTTGATGATGATATCCCATGGCGATGAGCATAGGATGTATCAGCTCAACAAAAATATCATAGATATCAGCATCTTCACGCACATGCCATGAGACATAATGCGCTTTCCGATGTGTTCCCGCCGCCATGTTAACACTTACCACAAAATCATTCAGACCGTGATCTTCTTCCCGGTTCATTTTGGCGCCTCCTTCCGTAATTTCTTTATACATTGACCGCAAATCCATTCCCCGCTCACCAGTTTAGTCAACTCCGACATTTTCTTTAGTTGACCACAGGTTTGGCAGGTACGAATCCACGCTGGTATCCGGTCATAAGTAAACGTAAACCACCTTTTATTATCCATGTTTTTCTTCCTGTAACATAATTAACGCAAGGGCGCAATAATTAATGGTATCACGCAATGTATCCTCGATAGATTCGTTATTTTCACGTTCACGGTTCTTTTTGGCAAGGTTAACTAAGCGCATCATCTTGTCACTTAATCTAACAATAATACCATACAAACCAAATAAGCGCAGGTTAGCCAAGGCGTCATTCTCTGGGGTATAATCAGCATTCTTTTTCTTAGCCAACAACAGGCATTCCCGAAAAACACTTTCCATCAAGACAATCAAGGTGCTGGCATTCATATGCGTGCCCCACTCAACTCTTCCATGCCGTAATACACCGGAATGCCATACTTTTCGGCGACTTCAATTTCTTTTTTGGTGCCTTCGGATTGTTGCCAGTTTGGCAAAACCAATACTGCGTCACATCGCAGTAGCCACTGGAGGCTGTAGTTTTTAATTTGTCCTTCCGTGATCTGGACCTCGTCTGGGCGTATCAAAAAAAACAGCATGTCTAAAGCTGGGCAAAATGGCATAAATCCACGATGCAATAACTCCACGGCCGCAAGCACCATCGTGCGGATATTATGCAGGTAGGCTATAGCTAGAGAGGCTAGAGAGCCTTGACGAGATTTTATCTGGGGCCCAATCGGTCCGGCCACGTAGATATGGATAGGCCTGATAGAATCAAGACACATGGTACACCTCACCGTTCTCGTTGCGCTTACGGTCCTCGTAGGGAGCCGCCATGCGGCGGTAAAACTCATAGGCGGCGCAATGCAAGGCGCCAATAATGGCGTTGTAAGCACGATAGTTTTGTTCTGAGCCATCAAAATAACCCAGACAAAGACGAGTAATGACATAATTTAGTTCGCCCACGCCATGGATCAAATACGTAAGCTCACGGATATGCTTCTCCATTGGCTCACGTACGCCAGGCTTGATGTATGGCATGTTATACCTCCTTAAATACTACGCTTTTGACTGGTCATAATATAAGGCTTAATTTTCTTGTACAAGGCCCTCAAAGATATCACGTCCTCCACATTATGTTTCCAAATAAATCGCAAGGCCTTGGGATCTCCAATGCTGGCCCGCTTCCATATAGGTTCCTCAATGGGATGGTTTTTGGCTGGAATGCCAAAAAATTTACACGCCGCCCCAAGGCGGTTAGAAGATAGGCAGAATTTTGCCCTTAAAATGGGCTGGGTATCAGTCACAAAAATATCACGATATAGAGGAAAGCGATAGCCGTAATGTACGCACAAAGTACGAACAAAAGGTATGTCAAAACGATAGTCAGAACCATAATGCACAACGATCCGATCAAATCGATTGAGATTCGTGATAAGCTCCTTGAGCAATTTCTTGTCAAATGTGCCATTGAGTATCTCCTTGGATGTTAAGGTACGACCCCAGATTTTTTTGGTATCATTGTCCAATATGGCATATGACAAAACATAATGAAAATCCGCCTTAAGTCCGGTAGTCTCAATGTCAAAGTATCCTATGGACTCATGCCATGGGGATTCGGCCGGGTTCTCACGCACAAAGCAATTATAATGCTCCAGATAAGACACACGATGGGCCTTGCAAGTATGCGTAGCAAGCCACTCCAACTGCTGGCGAGTTAAGCGTCGAAATGGTAGCTTCAATTGTCTTTCCTTTTCAATGCTTTTTCCAAATCTTTCTCCATTTCTGTTTTTATCTTCTCCTCATTTTTATCTCGAGGCCACTCGGCATTTGTGGGCGACCCTGTCTGATCACTATACAAATGCATCTGAAAAGAATAAGCGACAGATAAAATGCGTGAAACAATGGTAGATAGCTCCAGCCAGCTATGCAGGACCACGCACTCTGCGATCGGATCGGAGTTCGGGATCTGCAGTTTAGCTATCACCTCGATGTGATTACGATCCAACTGACGTATAGATATTGTCACACCGAGTTGCGAGTCCACGGATAAGGCCGCCGAGGTGTTGTTAGACATTTGACTTGGCCTTTTTCTCAATTTCGTCATTAAAGTCGAAGTCGTCAGGAAACAGGGATAATTGGTCCTCGTGATTAGGTGGCGGGTCCTCATGTTTCGTGTTAATCACTACACATTCCTTGTCATACAACATCTTAATGTACCAATGAATACATGCCTTCATAACATCCTTCATCAACCCATCTCCGCATTTACGGTTAATGAGTTCATTTGACATTTTAATTGCTTCTTTGTATTGCATAATACCTCCTTTTTTACTTATCGTCAATTTCCCGATATGGGCAAAATTCCAGATAGCGGCACAATGCGCAACGCCAGCTCTCTGGCTTGACAAATTGAGCCAGTACAGACGGGTCATCCTCACGAATAGCGTGATCCAAGCGCTCCTTCCTTTGTAACATGTTTTCCCAGGTCGTCTGAAGGAACGAATCGCTATAAAAGACAGACCAGGAACGTATAGCCATCGGAATATATTGTGTGCGTGGATGACCACGCTCCCGTATCGCCCACGGGAGAAAATCTGCCATATTGCCAGCCGTAAAAAGCACCACAAAATGAGCTACCTGAACCTCATGTATATAGCAATAAGCGGCTGTTCGAATGAGCCAACTTACCTGCTTGGATAAATTAAAGCTGGAACATCCAGAGGCCACGCTCTTAATCTCAACTGGCTGAAATTTGGATTGGTCCAATGGAGATACAATATAGTCATCGATAGTGCCTACTATACCATCTTTTTGAAGAGGACTGATGTCCCGGTGCAGAGCTACAGCGTGTTCAAACAGGCGACCCCGGAAAAACCTCAAAACAGACAGCTCATCAAGCACGAACTCATCAGGCGGCAGGGTGCGACTCCAGAAGGATGCATATAGACAACCCTCCAAATCAGAGAGGTGCCAAGCATCAGATTTGCTACGGTCCTCAATGCGTATTGCCGGCAGGGTTATGCGACCCTCTATAACTTGTCGCATATGATGCACATATATATCAGACAGCTTATTAGGCATGATGGTAATGTTGCCATTAGTAAAACACGCTTCAGAAGACGCTAGCTTCTCCATGGGAGCAAAGGACATAGTCCGCAAAATGTGAAATGACAGATCTGAATCGGGGGAATCCTGCTTTTTCTTCATGTTTTGCTCCCGGCATAATACCATGGACCACGTGGATATATATTGCCTCCACGATCAATGCGAAAATTGCGGGCCTGATACATGGGATTAATTATCCCATCCCAATTCTTGGCCTTGACGATCTTAATATTTCCCCAGCGCATGGTCATGTAGAGACGGGGTTTTTCAAGCGCAAATGTTTTACCACGGCCAAGCAGATGATCAGGGTCTTTTTGCAATGCGATAATAGCGATTCCATTTTTCAACTTACGATAAATGTCATTGATATAACGGCCCACCTTCCAGAACTCGTCCAGCACTTCCAGGTAATCGATAACATTCACTGCGTCAGGGCGGATGACGTCGGCAAAATTCGAGGCACGCTCCCACGCAGAAAATTTCCACTCATCAGCTTTGATGTCATCAAACCTACTGAGGCGCAATGATAATTCCGAGGCCGCCATCTCAGAAGAAAAATAATGAATCTCGTACTGATCCATATTTAACTTGATAAAATTAAGCAAGTAACTGGTCTTGCCGCTATTTTGATCGCCGGCAAGAACAATGACGTTGGATGGATAGACCTGGATACCAAGCGATTCCACGCTCAATGGCCACTTAATGTCCATTGGAGTAGCCTCGGTATTGCGCCACTCAATTTGTTGTGTGTCACGCTCGGCCCGGCGGTAAATACCATCACGCTTGCCCTCTCTTATGATCAATCCGTCCTCAGCTAAGCGGTGAAGGGAAACACGAATATTAGTCTTATCCTGTACTGTGCTTACATTAAAGGCCCGATAAATTTCGCTAATGGTAAAAACACCCGAGGACATTTCGATCCACTTAGCGAGCTCTTCCTTCCACCCCTGTTTTCCGGGACCACGGTAAAAGTGTTTCCATGCACTTTCTGCTTTCTGTCGGGCTTCTTTTTCGGTCCACGGCGGATCACATGTGGATGCGAGGCGAACAAGGATTTCTTCCACATTGTCCTTGTCCATGCCGCTCTGGATTAAGTGCTTGGCAACACGAAAGATAGTATTATCACGATGCCCCTCCGTATATAACATCAGCTTGGATTTTTTGGTGACTCGTGTTTCAGCGTTGTTACTCTTAGCATCTTTGTACAAATTACGCACTAAGTCAAGGTTGGCCTCTGGTAGAGGATTACCATCAATTGGCACCAGCCACTTATACTCCACGCCACGGTACGTAGACGGCGGCAGGGTAATGACTGAGCGGTCGTTCTTGATCTCCACGCCATTCCATACTGGGCCAGACTGGCACGGGAAATAAGAGAAATAAACATGCCACCCATTGGGAGACTTAACGGTGGGAATATTGGATTGATAGCCTTGTCGGGCCAGGTACTCCATGAAATGTTGGTATGGTGCCTCAATATCAAAATCCAATACCGTTACTCCGCTAATGCGGCCAGCGACCAAAACAACATTAGCCTCTGGGCGATCGGTCCACCATTGTCGCACTTCGCCCTCGGACGGTAGGCGCATTTGGTAGTCACCCCATTTTACCAGCGGCACCTTGTTGCTATCAGACGGAATAATGCTCCACCCACGACGCAAATAATCAAGTGCGGCACCTAGGTTAGACATGTCACCAGCCAAGCATCAGGCCTTCGGTTCGGCGGCCTCCGCCGACGCAGGTTCCGCCTGGTCGGGTTGCATGTCTGCGCCAAGCTCTACCTCCATTACCTTGCCGTAGACATAATCCATAATGCGATCAGCAATGCGTGTAACCAAGGCCATGACATCTTCGATCTTAACATTTTGGCCCGTAGGTGACGCTACATGTAACACATGGGGCAAAAGATTAACGGCATGACCAATGGATGACTGGGCAATATGCTGGGCAATAATGGCGGCCTGCCGTTTCTGATAATCTTTCTCTAATTCTTGATGATACTTCGGCGACGGGGTGCGAACCACCGCCAGCTGGGTAATGTTGTAATATTGTCCCTTGCGCACGTATTCCATCTGCACTTGCTGTCCCTCTGTTAGGCCATCAATAGTCTTGCCCACGCCGGCCGAAAAAGTCGAAGCCCAGAATTCCTCTCCACTTGGCGTAGCAACTTTAATCGACCAATACTTTGTCCCAGACGGGGTGGTCTTAACACTCTTGGCTTTAATAGTTACGATGTCCATGATTTTTAATCCTCCTAAAATTTCACTGACCCGCTCCAGCGTTATCATTGTCCTCTCCGCCTTGATCCCGAAGTGCCGATACCAACAATGAGAACGCCAGGCTCAGGGCATCCATAACTCCCGACCAGTAATCGGCATCAGACTGCATAATTAGGGTCTGACACCAATTCAGCACAATTCTTTCTTGCGGCGTCATGTCTTGATGTTTTGCCGTGAACGCCCGCAAGATGGCCAACGATTTATCCTTGGAAAATCCCATGTGTTACCTCCACGTTAACTATACATCACGTACTCAGCGGCTGTCAAGCGAAAATCGGACTTTTTGCTTAACTTGCCTCGCTACACACAAATGGCCTACGGCACTTACCGCACATAATCACAAGGTCCGGATACACACTCTTAACCTCCGCCCCGCATGTAAAGCACAGATAAGACCATAGTTGCGGCTGACGATATGGGTCTGGCGCTGGTGGATTGCCGGTGCCCGGTGTTGGATCATCATAAGAATGGCTATTGGTACCGGGTAGAGAGTCTTCTTGATCCGTGCCTTCGCCATCGGCCCGGGTACCGGGCATAGGTTGGGCGGCGGAAACAATGTCAACATCTATGGATTGATTGGGAAAATACGGAAGAAACAAGTCTTTGTCCTCTATGACACGACATATCAGTTGATCCAGCTTGCTTCCCGGGATCACCTCGCCCCGCACATCATCCCAATTATTGTCTTGTATGGGCAAGGTGCGCAGTCCAATTGTTTCTGCCTTATCCCGGTATTCTTGGTCGTGCTTAGGGCCTTGTGCCGAATGGCCGCCACGATGGAATTGCCACAAGTGCACCATTTCATGGGCCAATATCAACATCAGGTCCGACAGGTTATACATGGCATTAACATTAACGCATATCTCACTGCATCGGTTGGTGGAGTCGTAAGATGACGTCCAAGCGTTGGCAATGGCGTAGCCGCCGATTCTTGGACTGTGGCGGGCCAGCAAAAAAACTGGCCGTGGTATGCTACTACCAAAGAACTCATCGTTAATCAAATTAAATAACTTAGTATACATGTTACCTCCTCAGCCTACCCGGAGACGGTTAATAGTATCGCCAGTATTCTGTATCCGGCGGGGATCAAGGATGACCCCGTCCCCGAACATGGCGTAACGAGTCTCGAATGTGCGCACCACGCCATTATTGGGGTGTGTGGTACCGATAATATAATCCATGACAACATTAAGATAAGTGTTAGTCACAAGATTACTCCGCAACAATCCCCAAGTAATGGCATGCAATGGCTCCCCAAAGTCCTTAATGATCACGCACGCTTGCAGGGGATGTGGAAGCTCCGAAATGGCGACTGCCCACAACCCAATGATGCGTGTAGCCTTATTAAGGCGTGTCGCCGATGCGATATACTCAGCTAACCGCTTGGTACGCAATGATATATGTTGCTCGCCACGCTCCGCCCAGCAGACGCCCATGTCAAACAATAGAGTTAATGACAATCGAGGGCGATGTTGACGTCGGTAATCGATCATGGCCCTTGGTGATCGGCTAACATACTCATCGATATCAATGGCATAGCCGGTCGCATCCAGCACCTCCCGGCTACGATTATGATAGGCAATCGTACGTTGTCTGCGGATGGTGTCCACGTCTGGCACGCAAGCACGTAGAGACTCCCGCAATTGACGTAAGTGCGCCTGATGCGGGCGATCTCCAAAGGCGGTGGGCATTTTGCCACGCAAGCAATAAGCCAGGCTGTCGATCATATGATACCATATGACATGACGACGATGCTGGTTACGGTTAGCGCTCAGATACTGCACTATCTCTAATATCGTATACATCAGATTAACTCCCCGAGCATTGTTCGCTCCGCATCAGACAGTCCGCCAAGCATACCCAGCTCCCAGGCCCGCCTAACCGGCAGGCCGGCATGGAAAAGTTGCACCACTTGTCGGAGCCTACGTATAGACACATCATATGGCACCTGCGCCTCCCGCACCTTGCGTGCAAGCGACTCATACCATATCCTAACCTGATTACCGGCAGTTGACGGCAAAAGCGATATGACATAATCAACAACTTGCGGCGAGTAGTCCATGGGATACATTACAAATCGAGAGATAAGGGACTCGTCCTGGCGCTTGGTCCCGGAATACATCTCGCTCATGGATCGTCCGGATGTGTTAGATGTAGCCACAATAGTCGCCTTGCAGTGGATGGTGCCAATCGGGGTCACGATATACCGTTGCGACGGCTCCAAGATGCTGTTGAGGCCCAGTCCTATATCCTCGTCGATAGACATGATTTCGTCAAGCACTACCAGCGCATTAGGGTCTTGTATTGCCCGTAACAACGGTTGCAAGGTCACCTCAGAGTTACCGTCACGCAAGGTAACTGAGTAAAATAGCTGGGAAAATCGAATCCCGCCGCTAACGGAAAATTGATGAAACGACTTGCCCAACACCTTGGAGACTGCGTAGAGTAGGGCATCCTTACCGCATCCCGACGGACCGTATAAGCATAACTGGACGCCAGCCTTAACCAATGTCGCAACCTCGTCGGCGCACTCGGGCGGAATAAAATCAGGCACTATGCCCCAATCAAATGCGCTCGTCGGCCCATTCGGTTCTGGTTCCGGCGGCGGAACCGGGGCCGGGGCCGGGGAGGGGATGCTGGGCTTGGGCCTGGTTGATCGATTACCTGATCTCGCATACGGTTGCGGCGCATTAGTCCACTCAAAGCCGGGTATATATGCCCTAATGGCACTTAGCACTGCGTCATAATCACCCCTATCGTAATGCTGTAGTATGCGATCGGCATCATCATACGACAGGGCATCGGGTGGACCCGATGCGTTAGACTTAGCCTTGCGTATCCAGTCGATATTATCACTGCCATACCGACGGCAGATACCCCAGAGACGATGAGCCTGATAGAGACTCGCCTTACGCATTATCAACCTCCAACCGCTCCAAGCACGGGCCGAGAGCTCGGCGTACGTAATCAACCGCCTCCGCCCAGCTGGATGCATAATAGACATAGCTATCGTCATCATCACTTATGGAGATACGATAGGTACCACGACCCTGCACCTCGGAGATTAAGATAACGTAACGTGCTATTAATTTAGACATTTGCCTCTCCATCATTATCGCCGGCCAGGGATCGGCTAATCAGCGCCGTCTCGACCGGACCGATGTCGATCTGCATGGTGGCGTTGAGCCGCTGTCTATCGGACTCCAGCGCATCAATCGTAGCCTTGTCGTTGTTGATGAGAGCATCGAGAGATACATACTTAAGCCAGCGGCGGGGCGGGGTCGAGGCGCTTAAGAGACCGCCAACACCCATAATAGACAGACGGGGCTGACCCCAGTAATACCCTAGAGACTTAATGATGTCCTTAACTGGGTAAGTCCCGCCAGTTAGCATAATCTCCGCCAAGAGACGACCCTGGTCATCCCTCGTCACGCCGTCAGCTCTGACATGCATGACGATAGGGCTGGCGTCCTCCTGGGCACGGCATGCCTTGCGGTAGCAGTCGGGACAATCACGATCACGTAGCCATGCCGCCCGTCTCTCTCGGTCGTCGACTGGCCCATACATCTCATGGACCGCAGTGTGACCACAAGCATGTTTAATTGTGTATTTCATTGGTATACCTCCCTGTCACGCCCAGTCGATTGGAGCGATAACGGTCAGACCGTCGAGGTAATAGACGATACCGGGCACCCGCAAGTCATCATCAGTAATAGGGGTCGAGCTATAATTGACGTAGTCCCTGATTAACGACCGGCAGTTGCGGACCCGCTTATGCGGTACACGCTTATGGTCGTAGCCATAATCCGCCAGATCTGACTCCCAGTTGTCGATAATTGCCGTCCCGTCTGGGTAGACCACGATCCCCGACTCCTTACCCGTGAGTTGCGAGAGCGTCATGATATATCTCCTATGCCGACCAGCCCTCCGGGCGCACCATCGGGTCTGGACTCCCCCAGGTTCGGGGGAAGATTAAGGCTATGTAACACTCCGTAACAGATCG
>Ga0136652_1001370_pt1 | contig 10339 bp, 10 predicted proteins | sample ConPoolayeEmetaG_FD_94864 | JGI IMG/M metagenome (GOLD analysis project Ga0136652, IMG submission 94864) | Hot spring microbial mat communities from California, USA to study Microbial Dark Matter (Phase II) - Cone Pool mat layer E metaG... ...
TGATTTCTGGTGGGACCTTTGACGCGTCAGGAGACAGAACAAGCTATTCTTTATCGATAAAAGAGCACTATGCTTCAGAAGTTAAGAGGAGGGAGGATGAAGCAGAGGATTCAGAAACTAATGACCGGATGGCCTTTGTATATTCGTTCAAAATACTTGATCTCAAATCTTTGGCACAATCTATTCAACCTCTACTTGGACTAATTCTGCCCCACACCCGTTCATGACACCAGATGAACATAAACAGAACGCATTCCAAATGCAACTATCCCACCTAAAATTGCTGTTCCAAGCTGCATTGCTCCCATTGCTGTAAGAAACATCGCTGGTAAAACATTTACTGCTACCAAAACATATGCAACTGCAAACAAAAAGACTGCCTTTCCAAGTGCCGAAACTCCCACCGCGATGAAATAATCTGCACCTTTTACTAGGTGCAATTTCTTGAACAAATAAACAAGAGCAAAATTACCTAACCATATAAACGGCATCATGTAGAGCAAGAAGATGGTAAACGGGCCGAATAAAACGCCATTGAGCACAGCGGCAATAGACGGTAGCATGACGAGTGGAAGAATCTTCCATCCACGAAAATGAAGCGCAGTCATGATAAGAAACGCATTAACGAGAGTACCTGTAAGTAGTTGAGGATGAGGAAAAAGAAGAGGGATTGTAAACGCAACAAGCGAATAAAAGAATAATTCTATGTTTTCGTATTTCACCTTAAACTCGTAAGATGTCTGATTAAGCGTCACGTAGATTTCTTTCATAACAGCTGCTCTGTTGATAAGTACTTAAAAATCTACCGAACACGTCGATCTTGAGCGCTTACAATTAGCAACTAAGAGAAATTTATTCAACAGAGTGATTGGAAAGGAAGCGATTTATCAAACATTTTAAATCCATCCATTCAAATTATTTCCATGCTTGTTATAGGATTAACAGGAGAAAACTGCGCAGGAAAGAGCACGGTTGCGGATTATCTGAAGAAAAAGGGATTCTATTTTCTTTCACTTTCAGATATTCTAAGAGAGGAACTTAAGGCGGAGGGAAAGGCGCTCACGAGAGAAAATCTTATAAACAAGGGAAACGACCTCCGTGCGAAATTCGGGCCGGGTGTCCTTGCGAAGAAAACAATCGCGAAGATAGAAAAAGCAAGGGACAGAAATTACGTCATCGATTCGATTAGAACTCCTGGAGAGGTGGAAGAACTAAAAAAACTCCAAAACTTTTTCCTTCTTTACATAACAGCGCCGCCAGAGGTTAGATTCGAAAGGATAAAGCGAAGGGATAGGGAAGAAGACCCGAAGACCTTCGAAGCGTTTTTGGAGATTGAAAAATTAGAAATGGAAAATGCTGAAAAAACAAAACAAAATCTAAAGGCCACCTTCGCCCTTGCGGACAAAAAGATAGAAAACATAGGCAGCCTCTCCCTTCTTTACGAACAGGCGGACGCTGCACTTAGTGAATTTTCATCAGAGTTCAAGCTTGAAAGACCTAGTTGGGACGCATACTTCATGAGCATAGCAAAGCAAGTAGCAACTAGAAGTAATTGTATAAAGAGAAAGGTTGCAGCCGTCATCGTTCGAGATAAGCAGATAATATCAACTGGTTACAACGGCACCCCACGCGGAACAAGAAACTGCAATGAGGGAGGATGCCCAAGATGCAACTCATTTGAAGAATCAGGAAAGAATCTTGAGGAATGTTTTTGCTCTCATGGTGAGGAGAACGCAATAGTCCAGGCAGCTTACAATGGTGTAAGCACGAAGGGTGCTACGATATATACAACGTTTTCTCCTTGTCTCCTTTGCACGAAAATGATAATCAACGCAGGGATAGTAGAAGTTATTTATAATGAGAAGTATCCAATCGCAGAAAGCGCTATGAGATTGCTAAAGGAAGCAGGTGTAAAGGTAAGACAATATAAGTTAGAGTGATGGTTACAACATTGCGAGAAACAGTGCTAACGGAATAACTGGCGGCTTTCTTTCTCTATAAAAACTTTTGGAGATGTAAACAAGGTTCTTTATTGGGCCGACCTTCTGGGAAAACGCGCCCTCTCTCTCAGTCCATTTCATCTCAAAACCAAGCAGACCATCTGGCGTGTGTGCAACCACATCTATCTCATACCCGTTCTTCCAGTAAGATACGTAATCATTTAGCCGCCTTCCCCGATATTTTCTCATTAAAAACCTCGCAAGATGGGATGCAAGGGTTGCCTCAGCAATGACTTCGGTTTTGTGCTCCACCGATTGCATGCACCACTCTTCGCACAGATGCCAGATAAACGGGTCCTGAAGATGAAGTTTTTTATTCTTGGCAAATTCCTTAGTTCCAGTGTTCGGGTTTTTGCATAGAGGGGGAGCTCCTCAAGATTCAGGGGAATCCATCTTTTTTCATGCTCCCTCCACTGAGTAAGATGTACATCGTTTTCTATCTTTCCTTCCCACCAGATATTCTGCTTCGCCAGAAGAGGCAAATATTCGCTCTCCATATCAATTTTTATAAAAACGATATTGCTGGCGGAACATACGTATTACTGTCAGAGATGGCCGTCATTAGAATAAGAAATCCTGAACTGCCAGCATTCCAAGATATGCAAGAAGGACATACCTGAATGTTCTTCCAGCAACGCATGCAAGTAGGAACTTCCATACGGGTATTTTTAGAGCACCGGCGAGGAGGCCAGCAACATCAAAAAAAGGATTTGGGAGAAATGCAAGCAGAAATATCGCAACAGAACCGTATTTTTTAATCGCTTCCTTGTACTCGTTGAATTTTCTACTGCTAAGTCCTGTTGCTCCGTTACCGACCATATAACCAGTTATCTCTCCGAGCCCGCTTCCAACCCCAGCTACAATTCCGACGAGATAAGGATTAAGTCCTAAGAGAGTTACAGCAGTTATTACAGCAACCCAACCAGGAGCAGGGAAGATTATGGTTGCAGCGCTTAAGAACAATGCGAGAAACACGCCAACATAACCAAGGTCGCCAAGTGCGGCTATCTCGTTCTGGAATAACAGAACTAATAAGCCAATAAGAATTCCAAAGATTATCTCCAATATGTTTTTTATCTTCTCATCCATTCAAACCATCTATACCTCTACGAATTCCGTCCCGCCTGTATGATACAATCCCTTTGTCTGCCTTCTCTTCACAACGTTAATTGCCTTGCCGATGAAAACAACGTGATCTCCGGTTTCTATCTCTCTTTCCACCTCGCATTCTATGGTTGCAGGTGCATCCGCGATCATGACTGTCTTTTTTCCTTCTTCGCGTTTCCAACCAGTTGCTGCAAACTTATCTATATCATTTCCGGATTTGGAGCCGCACAGAACTACGCCATCCTGCATATCTGGAGAAGCGAGATTTATCGCGAATGCCTTTGATTTGTGGATAAGCGAATATGTGAATCTCTTTTTTGCAATCGCGACGCCGAACATAGGAGGGTCGAAGGAAAGGGGAAAGCACCAAGCAGCAGGCATTATGCTCTCCTTGCCGCCAGCCCTCGCGCTTATCAACACCACTCGCATTGGATAGAGAAGATGATAGATTTTTTCCATGAGTTCAATCAACTTATCATTTTTTAAAAACTTTCTATAAACACTAAGTCATTACTGCGACCGTAGTCTAGATGACACTGGACAATGGTTAGGATACGAGATTGCCAATCTCGCGACCCGGGTTCGAGAGTTCGAGTGGCTAAAAATGTCATAGAAGCCGATAACCCCGGCGGTCGCACATTTTCGAAAATACATAAGGAAGGTCTGAGTTTATGGCTGAAAAGATATCTTCTGTTTTGGAAGAGATGCTGAACAATCTAGAAATAAGAGAAGTTAAAACACTCTACGGCCACGAGCAAACAATTTCACGTAATCTAAAGAGACTTAAAGAAGCCATGCTGAATATAGGCCAGCTTGTAGATCCCATAATAATCGATAAAAGAACAGGAGTTGTCTTAGACGGAAACCATCGCCTAAGGGTTCTTGACATAATAGAATGTCCATATGCTGTATGCCAGACGGTAGATTACCAAAGCAACGATATTCGTGTTGGTACTTGGCATCTAGCAGTTTCCAAAAGCATAGAGGAGCTTGCAAAGTTGGATTCCATAAAATACGAGAAGGTTGATAGAGAAGCAGGAGAAGAAGCGATCAAAAATCTTCGTGCTCCATTCATGGTAATCTCAAAAGATAACCAAACATATCTACTCAATCCAGGAAACTATAAATTGAAGGAGATGATAGAAGAGCAAAGCTACATAATAACATTACTTGAAAAAAACGAAGTCGATTACATACCAGATGAGGAGATAGATACCCTTCGAGCGATGGGTAAAAGTATCTTATACCGCAAGGCGTACACAAAGGAGGAGATAATAAAAGCAGCACATGATCATACGCCATTCCCACCAAAATCTACTAGACACATAATCCCAAACAGAATAATAAGATTGAACATGCGGCTCGGCTGGCTTCATCTTGATAAGGAAAGTGCTATGAAAGAACTGCAGGAAATGCTTAGCAAAAGGGTTTATGCAGGCAACGTAAGGAAGTATTACGAGCCGGTAATTGTAATATATTAATCCCAGTAGGGCGGCTTCCAGTGGCTCTTATAAGGCGGTTCCCATTCCCCTTTCAAAAATTTTATAATCATTTTTGCGCCTTCCAAAAATTCCTTTGCCTACTGGATTGCAGCCGTCGCTGAGTTTTCTGAGTAAACAAGGCCATAATCAGCATCTTCACGAAACCTCATACAATCCCTGAACCGATTGAAATGTTCTCTGTTCATCGCACCAGAGTCAATAAAGAGTGCCTTAAGTGCTATCGAAAGACAGTAGTGGCTCTTTTCGCGGTACCCCTTGCTGAGAACAAGTGCCTTTGCTGTGTGGAACATAGAATAATATGCCTGTACTGTGGCCCACTTGAAGTCTTTCTCTGCTGCTGAATTCTTTGCGCTTTTAAGGTCAGATTCTGCGATCTTCAGTTCCTTTTTCACCAGATCTGGCTGCAGCCTTTCCTTTGCCAGTTTTCCTTCTTGCATGCATCTTTCAAATCGTTCGTCCATGCTATTCACCAGAAAGCTCTATGCCATGCTGTACTCTATCATATAATGGTTTATCCTTTTGCCGAAGCTCAGCGTATTCGACTGGGTCTAGAATAATTGCTTGAAGTTTGGGATAATTATCAAGATTAAACTCTTGCGTTCTTCTCATGACTCTGGTTTGTCCCATAGCTTTTAAGGCAGCGGAAACTGCTTTGCCACGATACAGCGGCTTAAAAGCTGTAGGTTTCCTGACATTCGCAAGGCAAAATTAGTGACTAACTTGTTACACCAAGGGCTTTTAAACCTTTCCTGACATCGATTATAACATGAATAATGGAGGAAAAGAATTCTACAACAAGATAATAGATTTACTCAGGAGAGAAGAAGTAGAAGAAATAGTTTTAATTGGAAAACCTGCGGTTCCTGCTTTGATTTATGCATTGAAAGATAAGAATGAGTTTGTGCGAAGGGATGCTGCTTGGCTACTTGGAGAAATTGCAGAAGCAAATCCTGGTAGTACTAAGATTTTGAAGGCAGTTCCTGCTTTGATTAAAGCATTGAAAGATAAGAATGGGGGCGTGCGAATGGAGGCTGCTGAGGCACTTGGAAAAATCGGCTTTGATAAAGTTCCTGAAGAGAAAAGAATAGAGGTTGAGGTGCTTGCTTTTCTGATTCTAAATAAAACAGATGACATTGTTAAGATCGGGAATGATGCGGTTCCTATTTTGATTGATGCATTGAAAGATGAAGAGTGGCGTGTGGAATGGAATGCTGTCGAGGCACTTGTTAAGATAGGAGAGACTGCAGTTCCTGCTTTGATTGATGTATTGAAAGATAAGGATAAAGACGAGGATGTGCGATGGGACGCTGCTAAGGCACTTAGAGAAATTGCAGAAACAAATCCTAGTAGTACTGAGATTTCGAAGGCGGTTCCTGCTTTGATTGATGCATTGAAAGATGAAGGTTGGGATGTGCCAAAGGGGGCTGCTGAGACACTTGTTAAGATAGGAGAGACTGCAGTTCCTGCTTTGATTGATGTATTGAAAGATAAGGATAAGGATGTGCGAGAGAGGGCTGCTGAGACACTTGTTAAGATAGGAGAGACTGCAGTTCCTGCTTTGATTGATGTATTGAAAGATGAAGATAGGAATGTGCGATGGGACGCTGCTAAGGCACTTAGAGAAATTGCAGAAACAAATCCTAGTAGTACTGAGATTTCGAAGGCGGTTCCTGCTTTGATTGATGCATTGAAAGATAAGGATGGGAATGTGCAAAGGGAGGCTGCTGAGACACTTGAAAAAATAGGCTTTGATAAAGTTCCAGAAGAGAAAAGAATAGAGGTTAAGGTGCTTGCTTTTCTGATTCTAGAAAAAACAGATAAAATTGTTAGTATCGGGAATGATGCAGTCCCTGCTTTGATTGATGCATTGAAAGATGAGAATGAGTTTGTGCGAAGGGAGGCTGCTGAGGCACTTGGAAAAATTGCAGAAGCAAATCCTGGTAGTACTGAGATTTCGAAGGCAGTTCCTGCTTTGATTGATGCATTGAAAGATGAAGATAGGAGTGTGCGAAGGAGGGCTGCTAAGGTACTTGGAAAAATCGTTGAAAATTTCGTGAATAAGAAGCTCGAGGAGAAGGATTACAAGGCTGCACTTTCTATGATAGGAAATACTACTGATCTAATCTTGAAAATGTATAGGGCAGAATTCCGCAAAAAAGGGAAAAACAGGAATTTGGTGAAGGAAAAAGAGGGACTAATAGAGAAGCTTAATTCTCTTACTGCTCTGATTAAGGAAAAGGTGGAGCAGGAAAAGGTGGAGCCTTCGAATCCATTGAATGAGAAGGAACCGATAAAATGGAAACTGCCTAAGGGAGAAATACCAATTAAAAAATGCGAAACTCAAGGAATAGGAAAGATTTGAATTTCCAAGCAAAAGTGTGTTATATATAGATTCTTCCACCAAAATACTTTTGGTAAATCAAGAGCAGCTCATTCCACATCTCCTGGTGCTGAGGTTCGAGTGAGCATATAAAATTCGAAAGTCTCTTTCCTTGTGTTACATAGTGCATGTAATTCTCTGCAATGAATTCGTTCAGGGCATCCTGCTGACGGTTTATACGGCTTCTTTCGCCATAGAGATAGTCAACCCCTATCTTAGGTATTTTACGGTGAAGTTCGCCAAGCCTTTCAAGATCAGCCTCATTGATTAAATTTACAAACGAATGACCTATCTCATGGAGGAGCAACGCCATGTAGTTTCTTCTCGGGCCATCAATAGCGAATGTAAATAGATGGACTATTGAATCATAGTACGCAGAGCACAGTGAGCTTTTGTAGTTTCCGCTACCCCAACCACCAAGTTTTAGCACCTTAAAGTGTTCATGGCCAAAATGGTGGTCTGGAAGTATTTTGAGTATTGAAAGCGTCAGTTCGAAAAGTTCTTCGTGAGGAATCCCAACATGGCTAGTTTTCAGCTCAACTCCTCTTTCAGAAAGAAATGAACTAAGTTTTTCGCACGCTCTCTTGGCTGTCTCTTTGTCCTTTACATCAGGAAAGTATTCATCGCGTGCGACTTCTGCAAAGCGTTGCGCAGTCCTTTCATCTATTGGTATCGCCTCTATCGTTCCATCAGCACCGCTTCGCCATTTACAAATATACCATCCACTCCCAGAGTAAAAAATTCTACTACCGAATCTAATACGCTTTTCTATTTCGTCATCCACCTTCCTGCCCTCAAACCATGGCCTTTGCAGCTGTGCTAACTGGGATGGGATTTCAACCCTCTTTCCATTCTCTTTAACCGACTGAGCAACAGCCTGCACAACTCCAGCCTCCTGTTGACTCTGCGGCATTATTCGCCGGCCGATTCCTCTGAATAATTCCACTAACGGCTTTGCTCTCAGCCTTTTATTTTCTTCATTTGCCCTTTGTGGGTTAGGATATTTTTCTATTGCAAATTTCTGCACGTACCCACCTACTCTATGTTATTATATGTGCATGCACGTGTTTAAAAATTTTACTGCGCGGCGAGAGAGCTAAGTCCTCTTTTTGCTGATTCGTGCGTTCTGGTAAGCTTGTTGAATCCTCAGAATTCTCCGGAACGTAATATTTATTACTCTGCTACTCTAATATGCCTACATGAGCAAAATTCTTCTAACACCCGGTCCTGTCCCTATCATTGAAGAGATAAGGATGGCGCAGACAAAGGAGATGATAACGCACAGGAGCAAGGAATTTAGCGAACTTTATGAGAACCTTTGCACTCGGCTAAGGAAATATTTCAACTCTGAGGAGGCGTATGTTCTTACTGGTTCTGGGGCTGTTGGGCTTGAAACCCTTGTTGCGAACCTCTGCATAAGGGAGGAAAAGGCAGTCTGTTTTCCGAATGGAGAATTTGGGGAAAAGCTTGTCGAGACAGTTAGGGTGTACACAAATACAGATGCACATCCAGCAGAGGGAGCACGAGGATGGAATTTAGAACGAGCGAAGACTGCAATTGATGAGAGCAACGCTGATGTCCTCGTGATGGTTTATAATGAGACTGGGTATGGAATAAGAAACCATGTAAAGGAGATTTGCAGATATGCAAAATCAAAAGGAATGATAACAATTATAGACGGGATATCAGCATGGCCAGGAACGGAATTCGATATGAAGGAATTTTGCGTTGATGGATTTGTCACAGGAAGTCAGAAAGGGATAGCTGCTCCTCCAGGGATGGCGCTTATTGGTTTGAGCAGGGAGGCGGTGGAGCGCTTCATGTCGCGCGATTTCATTCCAAGCTATTGCTTTGACTTGAGAAAGCATAAGAAGAGATTCGAAAAGGATAGGCAAACACCAAACACGCCAGCGATAAGCCTCTACTGGGCACTTCAAGCAGCGTTCGATGTTTTAGATAAAAAGGGCGGATTGCCAGCCTGTGTAAAAAGGCATGCAGATGCAGCAGCGCACGTGAGAAAAAGGCTCGTTGAAATTGGCTTCAAGCTTGTTGCGGAAAAGGGCTTCGAGTCGAATACCGTAACGGGTTTCATCTGTGAGAGTCCTGAGCAGGCAAAGACCATAAAGGAGAGGCTGGAGAACGAATTTGAAATAAAGATAGTAAGCTGTCGCGGCATCTACAAAGATAATGGACTGCGGATAGCGCACATGGGAAATTTCGAAATGGAATGGTTAGATAAGTGTCTAAATGCAATAGAGAAAATTCTGGGCAAACCGAAAACGTAAGGCTGTTTTAAATATTTATCGTAGCAAATTCATGTGGTGGAAGGGGATTCTAATGGAGACGGTTCAAAACGATATCAACAAACTCGTTTCGCTTACTTTTGATGAAGATCCTAAAGTAAGGTTGAAGGCAGCTGAGTCTCTCGCAGAACTTGACGACCCGGCAGCGATCTTCGCGCTTATAGAGCTCAGTTATGATAAACAGGCAGAGGTAAGAAAGAAGGTGCAAGAGATACTTGAGAAAAAGAAAAAAGAAGAAGCAGATGTGATGTCATTCGCAGAGCTTTTCGGGAGGGGAGTGAAAAAAGATAAAGAAAAGGATGAAAAGGTCTGCATGCTCGATAAAAAGGAAAAAATACTTTCACCCATTACGAGCCTTTTTGAAAAAAGACTTGGTAAAGAAAAGGCAGAGAAGGTCAAGGCAAAGATGATGCCAACAATTGAGAAGATCTACAGAAATGCGAGCAGCCGGGGAAGAATAGTTGACGAGCGGCACAGCAAAGAGGTCATACAGGAGTTCCTTACAAGCTATCTTGAGGCTGTTTCTGGAATAAACGAGAAAGAAGCGCCAGCAACAGGGCCAATCGTTGATAATGATGCAAAAATAGTAGACCAGTGCGCTGAGGATGAAAATACAAAACCAATAGCACATGAGGCAGAGTTTATAGACGCTCAGCCGCAGAAAAGAGAGGAGGTCGTCTTTTTGGACGAAGTCGGCACAAAGGAGAGGAAGACAGACATTGTATCATTAGAAATAAAAGAGATAGAAGAGCGCGACTTTGTTGAAACCAAAGAAGATGATAAGGCAGAGAAGAACCTTCCAGACTCTTTCTTTAAGAGGGCATACGAGACAATGATGCTCTCAAACGGAGATGAAGACGTAATGCACAGCGAGATGAAAAGGATGCTTATCCAGGCTGAAAAGGACATAAAGCTTGCGTTTATGATAGCTCGCGAAAGATTCAGAGAAAGAAAGATAACAGATATAACAAAGATCACTGACGGTATGAGAAATATAAATACAGATCTACTGCTTGTAAAAGAAGTCGAATCTATACAATACAAAAA
>Ga0136652_1001371_pt1 | contig 10337 bp, 8 predicted proteins | sample ConPoolayeEmetaG_FD_94864 | JGI IMG/M metagenome (GOLD analysis project Ga0136652, IMG submission 94864) | Hot spring microbial mat communities from California, USA to study Microbial Dark Matter (Phase II) - Cone Pool mat layer E metaG... ...
AGTTTCTGGAAGCCTGTGACATCGTCAAATACGCGGCGTTTGTGCCGCAGCGTGCGGATGCCGAGCGGGTTCTGGCGGCGGCCCGGGCATTTGTACACCAGACGGCGGCCGCAGCCGCGCAGGTTGCCGCCGTGGCACGACCCAAGGAGCAGGCCGCATGACCCACGTGCACCTGCCGCTGACGCCGCCCTGGCTGCTCTTTCCGGTTCCGTGGGTGTGGGCTCTGCTGCTGCTTGTACTTTTGCCGGTCATGTGGTGGTGGTGGCAGCACCCTTCCCGTCGCAGCGTACTGCGTTTTTCGGATGTGTCCATCGCACTGGCCTGCGGAGGAAGGTGGCGCCGGCGGGTCCGATCCATCCTGCCCGGGCTGCGGACGGCGGTGCTGGGTTGTCTGATCATCGCGGTCGCCCGACCCCAGCGTCCGGATGAAAGCAGCCTGGTCTATGCCGAGGGAATCGCGATTCAGATGGTCGTTGACACCTCCGGCAGCATGGCGGACGAGGACCTTTCGCCGCCCGGAAGACGTCTGCGCCGGATCGACGTGGTCAAAGACGTGTTCCGGCGCTTCGTGATGGGCGACGACCAACTGCCCGGTCGGCCCAATGACCTGATCGGGATGATCAAGTTTGCCCTCTATCCTGACAGCGTCTGCCCCTTGACGCTGGATCACCAGGCCCTGCTGGAGGTGCTTGATCAGACGGACCTGGTGCAGTGGCGTGAGGAGAACTTCACTGCTATCGGCGACGCTCTGGCACTGGCCGTTGAGCGCATGAGAAATATTCAGCGTACCAGCGGCTCCGGTCAGCAGTACACGATCGCCAGCCGGATTATCATTCTGCTGACCGACGGGGAGAACAACGCGGGTCAGATCGATCCGGAGCAGGCGGGCGACCTGGCCGCGGCCTGCGGCATCCGTGTCTATACGATTCTTGCGGGGACCGGCGAGCTGCGCGGGTTTTTCCGAGCCCCCGTCAACGACCGGCCGCTGCGCCACGTCGCCGAGGTCACCGGCGGGAAGTTTTTCCACGCGACGGACCGCGAGGCACTGGTGAAAATCTACGCGGAAATCGACCGGTTGGAACGGACACGTACCGAGGAGCGACGTTTCATTCGATGGGGTGATCTTTCGGCCCCGCTCTTGGTTCTGGCGCTTTGCGGTGCGGGACTGCATACGCTGCTGGAGGCTACGTGGCTGCGCAAAATTCCGTGACTTCAGGTAGCGGCAGCGGCTTTGAGCCGGCCGCCGGGGACACGCGATCATGAGCGCGGTGAGCTTCGACGAAAGCTGGCTGGTTTTGCTCTGGGTGGTGCCGCTCGTCGCGGTGCTGGAGCTTTATGGCCTGTGGCAACGCCGCCGTTCCTTGCGCCGGCTTGTCGATTCACGCTTGGTCTGTCGCCTGACCGGGCCAATCAGCGGACCGGAAGCTGCGGTGCGGATAGGGCTGCTGGTCGCGGGGGTCGCGGCCCTGTCTGTCGCCGTTCTGAACCCGCGCTGGGGGCAGCAGGAGGAGGTGGTTGTCCGACGCAATGTTGACGTGCTCGTGCTGCTGGATGTCTCGCGCTCGATGCTGGCGCGTGACATCGCCCCCAATCGGCTGGAGAGGGCCAAGCTGGCGCTTCGCGACGACCTGCTGCCGGCACTGGGCGGCGACCGCATCGGACTGCTGGCATTCGCCGGCGCGCCGGTCCTGGTGTGTCCGCTCACCAATGACTATGGATTTTTCCGCCTGGCCTTGGCCGACGTCAGCACGCGCACGGCTCCGCGTGGCGGAACCCTTATTGGTGATGCGATCCGCAAGGCGGTTACCTGCTTTCCGTCGGGGATGCCGAGTAGCCGCGTGATCTTGCTGATCACGGACGGCGAGGATCATGAGAGCTTCCCGGTGGAGGCGGCGGCGGCCGCCTGCCACGAGCACAAGGTTTTGCTGGTGGCGGTCGGGCTGGGCGACGACCGCGAGGGAGCCAGAATTCCGGTCCCGCGCGAGGACGGTCGCGGCGAAACTTACCTCGAGTACGGCGGACAGGTGGTTTGGACCCGGGCGAACTTCGAGCAACTGGGGCAGATTGCCGCGGTTTCGGACCTGAATGTGTTTGTGCGCGTCGGGACCCGGAACTTCGACTTGGGCGAAATCTACCGCAAGCTGGTCTTGCCGCAGCTGGAGTTCCAGCAGAAGTTTGAGCGTGAGGCGGTGCCACTGCCGTCGCAGTACCACCCGTTTGCGGTCGCGGCGCTGGTGCTGCTCGTGGCCAGATGGTTGCTCCGCGAGGGTCCGAAACGACCTGCGGCGTTCGCGTTCGCCCGCGTAGCGCAGGAGCTGGCGGCATGAATCCCGTCCGTTGGGCCGTAGTGGTGGTTGCTCTGGCTGCCTGCATGCCGCAGGCGCAGGCGGCCACACCGCGTGTGAGCTGATTGAGGAGGGCAACCGTCACTACGCCGCCGGGCGCTACGCCGAGGCGCTGGAAGCTTATCAAAGGGCGGAGCAGGCTGCCGCTGGTCGGTTTGCCGCAGAGTTGCTGCACAACCAGGCGGCCGCCCAGTTCAAGCTGGGCCGTCTGGAAGAGGCTCGCGAGCTGTGGGTGCGGGCACTGGCGCTCAAAGATGCGGCTTTCGAGGCCAGAATCCGCTACAACCTCGGAAATTGCAGCTACGTTGAGGTGCTGCGCTCCAGCCAGGCTGCTGATCATGGTGCGGCACTACAGGCCCTGGAGCGGGCCATCGAGCAGTACCGCGACGCGCTGCGCTTGGACCCGCAGTTGCTGGATGCCCGGGCCAATCTGGAGCTGGCTTATCAGCTTCGCCAGCAGCTCCAAGAGGCGGCGGCCCAGTCTCAGCCGACAACATCTCAGTCGGGCGAAGGCGAGAGCCAGCCGACAAGCCAGCCAGGCGAGCAGCAGCCGCAAAATGATGGTGCGTCGACCCAACCCGACAGCCAGCGGTCGCAGGAGCAGTCGCAAGAGCAGTCTCAAGAGCAGTCGCAAGAAGCTTCGGCGACGCAGCCGTCGCCCCAGAGTGCTCCCGCGCCGCAGACTCAGCCGCAGCCTTTGGAACAGCCGACGACGGAGCCGGTGGCGACCGAGCCGTCGCCAGTGACGCAGCCGGCTGAGGTTCCGGAAGGTTCTGAGGAAGAGTCGGCCGGGCCGATGACGCGTCAGGAGGTCGAGCGCCTGTTGCAGTTGATTCGCGACATGGAGAAGGCCCGGCGCGAGATGTTGCGTCAGCGCGAACGCCTGCGGTACAAACCGGTCGATAAGGACTGGTAGGGCAAGAGTTGCCCAGGCAGGTGAAGAAAGGTAAAAAGCGCAGTGGGCATGTCCGCCGCGAGTGTAGGGCGGGCGTCCGGCCGGTACTCAAGTGCAGGATGAGCAAAGGGAGTGGCCACCATGATGTCTGATCGTGTCAAGCAGATTCTGAGCTGGTATGAGTCGGATAACCCCGGCACGCTGTCGAAGTTGCGGTGGATTCTCGGTACGGGGACGCTCGCCGACACCGGCAAACTGGTGATTCTGCCGGTTGATCAGGGGTTCGAGCACGGGCCGCACCGCAGTTTTGCGCCGAATCCGCCCGCATACAATCCCCACTACCATTTTGAGCTAGCGCTGGAAGCCGGCTGTAACGCCTATGCCGCCCCGCTGGGGTTCCTTGAGGCCGGCGCCCGGACCTACGCTGGGGAACTGCCGTTGATCCTCAAGCTCAACAGCCACGAGCTGCTGCATGAGGAGCGCAATCCGATGCCGGCGATCACCGCCTCCGTCGATCATGCCCTGCGGTTGGGCTGTGCGGCGATCGGGTTTACGGTGTACCCCGGCTCGGCGCTGAATAATGCGATGTATGAGCAGTTCCAGGCCCTGGCAGAAGAGGCCAAGTCCGCCGGGCTGGCAGTGGTGATCTGGTCATACCCGCGGGGCGAGCAGTTGAGCAAGGAAGGCGAGACGGCGGTGGACGTGGCAGCTTACGCGGCCCAGATCGGCTGCCAGCTTGGGGCGCACCTGGTGAAAATCAAGCTCCCGTCAGAACACATCGAGCAGGAGGCAGCACGCAAGGTGTACGAGAAGGAAAACATCCCGATCAAGACGCTTGCGGACCGAGTCCGTCACGTAATGCAGGCGGCCTTCGACGGCCGACGCATCGTGGTCTTCTCGGGAGGGCTGCTCAAGGGCGAAGAGGCGCTCTACGAAGAGTGCCGGGCGATCCGCGACGGCGGCGGCTTCGGTTCGATCATCGGGCGCAACGCGTTCCAGCGGCCGCGTCAGCAGGCCCTCGCCATGCTGCGCAAGATCATGAACATCTACCTGGGTAAGGAATAAAGCCGCCAGGCGCACACACCAGCGGGCGCGCGGACCGAGCCCTGGCGGTAAGCGTTAGCGCCGTCTAGCTGCGTTTGGTCAACGCCGCGAGAATCTCCTCATCTTCAGGGAACCGGCCCGTTTCGTGTTTGCTGAAGACCAGCTTCCCGTCGGCGCGGACGTCGAAGACCCCGCCGGAGCCTTCGATCAGCTTCGGCTCGATGTTGAGCTTTTCCCTGATCCTGCTCGCCAGACTGGCGGCGCGTGGCAGGTAGTTTCAGACACCGCAGTAGGTGATGGTCACGTTCATGCCGATCTCCCTCGCAACGCCGCGGTGCGCATTGCGGCGCGAATTTTGAAGGATAATAGCGCTATAAGAGCCGGGAGCAATGCCGGATTTGGCGTTGGCAGCATTGCGGATGGCTGCTAGACTTAGTCTAGAGACTGCCTTCGGAGGTCGTCCGATGCGTCGCTTGATTTGGGGGCCCATTATCTATGTTCTGGGTGCGGGGGTGCTTGCGTGGGGTCAGGAGGTTGGCGAACCAGCGCCGGAACTGCTGGTTCCCGACAAGGAACGCAGCAAGGAACTGGTCTCCCTCTTTGAGCGCTACCCTAACCGGATACTCGTGCTGTACTACTGGAGCAGCACCAACAGCCGGTCGCTGGAGCTTTTCAAGCTCCTCAACGATCTGCACGACAAGTATTACCCGCGTGGGGTAACCATCGTCGGCCTGGCAGTTGAACGTGAGCAGAAGATCAAGAAGATTCGCGAGGAGTACAAGCCGAAATTTGAGCTGGTCTGGCAGGAGGGTGGCATTCCCAGGTTGTCCTGGCTGCACGCTAAGTGGCGTTTTCCCGCCCCGCCGCTGGCCTACATTATCGATAAGTACGGCCGCGTGGCATACGCCCGTTTCAACCCCGAAGAAGGGCTGGAGGAGAAGATTCAGGCGGTGTTGGAGAAAACTCCTACGGTGGCGGCAACCGACGAGCGTCTGCGCACCAGCTTCGAGCGTGTTTCGGCTTATTTGAAGAACGGCGAGGTGGGCCGGGCGTTCCGGCTGGCGCAAGAACTGGAAGACTGCCTGCGGGATACGGACGAGGCACGCCAGGAGCGGGTCGAGCAGGTGATGAAGCAGGTGCGGGCTGCGGCCCAGGCGCAGCTTGAGGCTGCTTTGGCGGACATCAGGAACGAGAATTATGAGGTCGCGGCTCGTAAGCTGGCCGACCTCAGTGTGAACTTGCAGGTTCGCACGGACAAGGACGCGGCTCGAAGAGGTTCCTCGTCGCGAACGCGTCAGGCCCCCAGGCCTGCCGGTCCGGCCCGGCCCGGTCAGCCCGGAGCCGCAGCCACGCCAGAGCCGAAGGAAATCAAAGAAATAAAAGAGCAGGTTGAGCAGGAGATCGGCCGGCTTCAGGGCGATGCCTATACCAAAGCGATCATGCTTAAAGCCCTTGACCATGCCCGTGGTGAAAAAAAGAACGACCAGGCTGCTGAGCTTCTGGAAGCTGGCTACTACTTCGATGCGCGCGAGCTTTGCCGCCTGGTTACACAGCAGTACGCCGGAACCGAGGCCGCGGCCAAGGCCCAGGCGGCGATCGACCGCATTAACAATGACCCGAAAATGAGAGAGAAGATCCGGGCGGATCAGGCTGCCGAACAGGCCCTGCGCTGGCTTGACATTGCAGATCGCTATGCGCGGGTGGAGATGTTTGACCTGGCCCGCGAGTACTATCACAAGGTCATCGTCGCTTTCTCCGATAGCGCTGCGGCCCAAAAGGCGCGTACCGCTCTGGACAGGCTGCCCGAGCTGGAGCGAAAAGCCGGTCGCCGGGCGGGGGCCAGCGCCGGCTCAAAAAGTGACCGCGAAAAATAAGCTCACTTCAGCTTGGGCGCGCCATTTCTTTGACGAGCTCTGTGAACACCGCCCCACGCTGCCGGTAATCGTCAAACTGGTCCCAGGACGCACAGGCTGGTGAAAGCAGAACGCTGTCGCCCGCGCGTGCCCGCCGGCGACACTGCGCGACCGCCGTCGCCAGATCGCCGCAGTAGGCGGCTTCTCCTCCGGCCGCGACGATCAATTCCGCCAGCTTCGGCCCGGTTTGGCCAATACAGGCACAGAACTTGGCGCGTCGGGCCGCGGCGGCAGCAACTTCCGAAAGATCGATTCCCTTGTCGTAACCGCCCAGAATCAGCAGCAGTGGGGTATCTATCGAGTTCATCGCGGTGATCGCCGCGGCCGGGGTGGTGGCCTTGGAATCGTTATAGAACGTCACGCCTCCGATCGTGCCGACGCATTCCAATCGGTCCGGCAGCGCCTTGAAGCTTTTCAGAGCGGCCACGGCCTGGTCCGCAGAAACGCCGAGCAGGTGTCCCACGACCAAAGCGGCGGCGGCATTCAGTCGGTTGTGCTGGCCCGGGACCTCCAGCTTCAGCGCGGGCCAACGCAGCTTACGGTCGTCCGGCCCGCGGCGGGGTGTGGACTGATAGACCGCTACCGGCTCGTCCTCTTCCAGTCGGTAGCGCCACACGGTCGACAGGTCCCCCCGCAGACGCACGAGGTACTCACGGAGTTCCGGAGTATCCCCGCACACCACCTGGTCGCGTGCCGGGTCCTGAAACCGCACGATGTTCAGCTTGGCCGCCACGTACTCGACGAAGCTTCCGTGCCAGTCCAGATGGTTCGGCGTGATGTTCGTAATGACCGCCACGTGCGGGCTCCAGCGTACTGCGGGCGTGCGCTGAAGTTGGAAGCTCGAGAGCTCCAGCACGACCAGGTCCTGCTGACGGATTTGCGGCAGCTCCTCCAGCAGGCAGCGCCCGATGTTGCCGCCGAAGAAGATGCGGCGTTCGGCGGGGCTGCTGGTTTTCTCAAGCAGGTGCGCTATCATCGCGCTGGTGGTGCTTTTTCCGACGGAGCCGGTGATGCCGATGCAGCGGGCCGGGCAGCGCTCAACGAACAGGTTGATTTCGGTGGTGATGGGGACGCCGGCGTCGCGGGCGGCCTGAAGGAAGGGGGAGCTGTCCGGGACCGCGGGGTTGACCACGACCAGGTCAGTATGTCGGAAGTCGTCCTCGTGGTGTCCGCCCAGCCGAAGCCAGATATCCAGGCCCGCCAGTTGCGCCAGGCTGGCGGAAAGCCGGTCGGCGCTCAGGCGGTCGGTGACCAGGATACGCGCCCCCTGGCGGACGAGCCAGCGGGTTGCACCCACGCCGCCGCTGAAGCGGCCCAGCCCCATGACCGTTACGCGTTTGCCGCCGAGAGTCTGGATCATGCTCGTCGCAGCGAATAGGCTTTAAGCTTTCGGAGTCTGAGGCAGCGCATGGACAACATCATAATCCGGACCGCCACCCTCGCCGACGTCAAGACCATCGCGCAGAACAACGTTGCACTGGCCGCGGAGACCGAGGGCTTGCAGCTTGATCTCAAGGTGGTGGAGTCGGGCGTGCGGCGGGTGGTCATCGACGACCAGCGGGGGCGGTACTACCTGGCCGAGCGCGCCGGCCGCGTCATCGGCCAGATGCTGATTACGCGCGAATGGAGCGACTGGCGCGACGACTGGTTCTGGTGGATTCAGAGTGTTTATGTGTTGCCGGAGGCGCGCGGAGCCGGGGTCTACAGCCTTCTGCACCGCTACGTCGAACAGCTTGCGCGCCGCACGCCGGGCGTCTGCGGTCTGCGGCTCTATGTCGATCGACGGAACACCACCGCGATCCAGATCTACCGTCAGCTCGGCTTGCAGCCTACCAACTACGAGCTAATGGAAATCCACTGGCGAGAGTTGCCCGCGGCTTCGACGAACCAAACTCCGGGGTGATCGCTTGGACCTGGAAGACGAAAGTCTGATCGGGCTGCTGCGGCACCGCCTGGCGGCAGCGGTAGCCGAGGTGGTGGGGGCGCGCCCGCACGAGGTGGATCCGGTTGTCCGTCCGGCGACCGACCCGGCTTTCGGCGACTATCAGTGCAATGCGGCTCTGACGCTTGCCAAGACGCTGCGCCGCAACCCGCGGGAGCTGGCCTGCCGGATCGTTTCGGCCGCGCAAGATCGGCTGCAAGATCTGACCATGCCGCTGGAAGTTGCCGGCCCGGGATTCATCAACATCCGGCTGCGCCAGGAGTTTCTTTCGCGATGTCTGGGCCGCATTGCGCCGCCGCCGGATCCGTCCTCAGGCCTGGCTGGCGCTGCGAAGGGGGTGGCGCAGGATCGCGTGGGCCTGCCGCTTGTCAAACAGCCTTTGCGGGTGGTGGTGGAGTATTCGCAGCCGAACATCGCCAAGCAGATGCACGTCGGCCATCTGCGCAGCACGATTCTGGGGGATGTATTTGCACGGGTGCTTTCGTTCCTCGGACACGAGGTGATCCGTCAGAACCACATCGGGGATTGGGGCACGCAATTCGGCATGCTGATCCGCTGGTACCGCGAGCACGCGCTGCCGACGCCGCAGACCCATGCCGACGTGCTCGAGGCTATCGAAGAGGATTATCGGGCCGCTCAGAAACGCTTCGACGAGGATGAGGAGTTCGCCCGACAGGCGCGCCTAGCGGTGGCCGAACTCCAGTCCGGTCAGCCCGAGGCCCGACGTATTTGGGAGCAGATCTGCGCCGAAAGCCGCCGCGCGTTTACCGAGATCTATGAGCGCCTGGGCGTCCTGCTCGCGCCGGAGGACATCCGCGGGGAAAGCTTCTACAACGATCGGCTGCCGGCGATTGTGCAGGAGCTGCTCGAGCGTTTTGGCGGACCGGAACCGTCAGCAGCAGCAGACCCCGATTCACCGGTGCGGGCACAGGTGCGTGAGGATCAGGGCGCGGTCGTCGTCTACCTGTATGACCGGCACGGCCGCGCGCTGTTCCGCAACCCGGACGGTCAGATTCTCGGCATGATCGTGCGGAAGTCCGACGGGGGCTACCTGTACGCCACCACCGACCTGGCGGCATTGCGCTTCCGCCTGAAGGAGCTGCGGTTTTCTTCCGGCATCGGGGCGCAGCGGATCATCTACGTCACCGATGCGCGCCAGAAGTTGCATTTTGAGATGTTTTTTGCGGCGGCGCGGGCTGCCGGCTGGATTCCTCCCGGTGCGAGTGTGGAGCACGTCATGTTCGGCAGCGTGCTGGGTGAGGATCGCCGCCCGCTGCGGACGCGCAGCGGCCAGAACGTAAAGCTGCGCGAGCTACTGGATGAGGCCGAACGCCGGGCGGCCGAGCTGCTGGAGCGCCGGGAGCAGCAAGCGGACGAGGCCGAGGGTGTTCCCTACCTCACCGACGCGGAAAAACGTCACATCGCCCGCTGCGTCGGCATCGCGGCGGTCAAGTACGCCGACCTGCGCAACGACCGCCGCAGCGATTACATCTTCAATTGGGACAAGATGCTCTCCCTTCAGGGGAATACCGCCCCGTACCTTCTGTACGCTTATGCGCGTATCCGGTCGATTTATCGACGGGCGTCCGCCGGTCTTGACTGGCAGCAGATTTACCGGCCTGAGGGTCTGCACCTGGCCGACCCGACCGAGCGGGCGCTGGCGCTGCGCCTGGCGCAGTTTCGTGAGACGGTCGAAGCCTTGGCGGCGGATTTGGAGCCGCATGTCCTCTGCAACTATCTGTACGAGCTGGCGGGCGATTTCATGCGCTTCTACGAAAGCTGCCCAGTGCTCCAGGCACCCGATGAACCGACGCGCCTGAGCCGGCTGCGGCTGTGCGATCTTGCGGCCCGGACCTTGCGCCTCGGACTGTACCTGCTGGGAATCAAAGTCTTGGAGCGCATGTGAGTGCCGGCTGTGCCGCCCCCTGCGCACTGCGAAGCGCCGGCTTTAAGGCGCGCTGAACTCTCCGCGCGCCGGGCCGGAGCGCACCGTCCCGCGCTCCAGATCGATCACGAAGTGCTCGCCGACAAGCGTTCTTATGTCGCCGGTCTGGCGGTCTTCTTCGTACACTCGTGCGAGGCTCTGCGCCGTCCCCAGAACGCGGAGCACGGCGTTGGCACGATCGAAATCGAACTGCGGGGCGAAGACCGACCGCACTTTCGGCCCGTGCTGATCGCGGAGTTCGGCGCGTCCGGAG
>Ga0136652_1001383_pt1 | contig 10289 bp, 9 predicted proteins | sample ConPoolayeEmetaG_FD_94864 | JGI IMG/M metagenome (GOLD analysis project Ga0136652, IMG submission 94864) | Hot spring microbial mat communities from California, USA to study Microbial Dark Matter (Phase II) - Cone Pool mat layer E metaG... ...
CCATATATCCTCCCTTTAAATTTCTTTGATTTCGATATTATCATGTATTCGGTATGATACAACTATATTTGGCCTATTTCAACATCTTGGCATCGTCCTCCCTGATAGTCGCCCTAACAACAGATCTCATAAGGGCATTTCTATTTGCCCTTCCTAAAAGGGCTCTCAAATCATTATAAAGTGAGGGGTCACGTATAAGCATACCAAGTGTCCCTTCCCCCCTTTTTATGGAACCCATTATTTCTTTCAAATCCGCCGACGCCTTTCGAAGGTTAGAAACCAGACCAGCCGCCTTTTCCTTTGTATCTTCGCTGACACCTGTTGTGATTTCTTTTATTGAAGTCATAGTTTCGCCAAGGTCTGATATTATCTTTTCGCCCTTTGGATCATAAATCAAGGCATGCAAGACTCCTTTTCCCTTTTCGATTTGTTCAAGTGTGTTGCGCAGAGAGCGCATGGAAGCCTTTAAATCACCCTCTTTCTCACCGCTAACCGATTTGAGCATATCGTTTATTGCCTTGGAGGCCTTTCCTATATCATCCATTATCTCTCCGGCCTTTTCAGCAAGTGCAAAAATTGAAACAGTCTCTTTTGTCTTGATAACACCCTTCTCTTTTAATACAGGTTCTTCTTCACTTCCAACGCTTATATAAACATACTTATCACCCAGAAGACCTTGCGTGTTGATAGAGGCAACTGAATCAGCCCTGATGCGTTCCTGGTATTTTCTATTTATGCGTAAAACAACAGTGATTTCGCGTATTAGTATATCCTTCGGAAACCTTATGTCATCAACATAACCGACATCAAGGCCTGCCAGTTGAACTGAAGCGCCTATTCGAAGTCCTGATATATCCTGAAAATTGGCATACAACGTATACTGGCTAGCAAACATCTCGCGTTTGCTGCCAACTTGAAAAAGCGTAATCATACCCAAAAGAAGGGCTATAAAAACAAAAATACCTACCCTCAATTCAGTAAACTGCTTTTTCTGCATATATCCTCCAGAGTAGAAATACACAACACCTCATAATTGACATATTCGATGTGTAATGAGCCTCGCGTTATAATTTAACCATCTGAAGTCTCCAAATCCCCCTCTATAAAATGCCTCACGAGTGGATCATCTGATTTCTGCGCCTCCTCCTTTGTGCCAACAAATGCAAATCTGCGGTTTGAAATCAAGGCGATGCGATTGGTAACGCGAAAGGCGCTTTCCATGTCGTGGGTAACAACTACCGATGTAACTTTGAGTTTTTTCTGCAACTCTAAAATGAGAGAACATATGCGTCTTGTATTTGCGGGGTCTAGACCAGTTGTTGGTTCATCGTACAGTACAACCTCTGGATCTGTGGCAATTGCTCGAGCGAGCCCTACCCTTTTTTTCATTCCACCCGAAAGATCTGCAGGCATCATGTCTTCCACACCTTCAAGCCCAACAAGCGCAAGTTTTTCTTTTACTATTTTTTTTATCTTATCTTCTTTATATTCAAAATGCTCACGAAGCGGATACGCAATATTTTCCGCCACTGTCATAGAATCAAACAATGCCGCACCTTGGAACAGCATGCCTATGTGCCGCCTCATTTCTATCAACGCCTTTTCATCCATTTCGCCGATGTCTCTTCCTTGAAAATATATATGACCGCTATCGGGCTTCAAAACGCCTAGCAAGAGCTTCAAAAAAACAGTCTTACCCTTTCCACTGCCGCCGATGACTGTTATTGTTTCCCCTTTTTCTATTGCCAGATCCGCTTCTTCTAAAACCTTGTTTGAACCAAAAGACTTCGAAACCTTTTTAAATTCTATGATTATCATTTTAATAAAATCAGCGTTCCATCTAAATAAAAAATTAAAATCTTCAAAAATAGACCAAAAGCTTTGTTAAAAAGAAGTCCGATATAAATATTACAATAGAAGAATAAACAACCGCCCTTGTAGTCGCCCGTCCTACCCCTTCTGTGCCGCCGGTTGTTCTCAAACCTTCATAACAAGCAATTATTGCAACAGCAAAACCAAAAAACACTGTTTTTGCTATTCCACTTGTAAAGTCCTCTACCAAAACAGTTGTTCTTAATTGGTCAATATAAAACCTGACAGAAACACCGGCCTCTCTGACTGTTATAATCATGCCTCCAAAACAGCCAATGAGATTAGCCATAATTGTAAGAAGAGGACATGCGATTATTGTAGCTAAAACACGCGGGACAACTAGCTTCTGGATTGGATTTGCTCCCATGGCCTCGATTGCGAGAACCTGTTCTGTCACTACCATTGAACCGAGCTCTGCTGCCATTCCGCTTCCCACCCGCGCCGCCACCATAAGGCAAGTTAAAACAGGTCCTAGCTCGCGAAAGATGGCAAGCCCAACAATTTGTCCAACATTCAATTTAAGCCCATATCTGCCAAGGCCCACGGAAAGCTGAAGCGCTATAACCATTCCCGTAAATATAGCTATAAGGAAAACTATTGAAAATGATCTGTTGCCTATCATTGAAAACTGTCTTAAAAGCTCGCGAAGGTCAAAACGGTATTTAAAAATGCCAATGAACGTTTTAACTGCAAGATTTGTCACATTACCCAGATGTAAAATCAAGGCAAGAAAACTTGATCCGAGGGTGGCAAAAAATTCAAGGATGCCAGATAGCAAAGGCGTTGTTTTAAAATAATTCATTTTACTGATAACTAAAACCGCCAAAAAATGTTTCAAAGTCTTTTGTCATTTCTTTTGGCGAATCCGGTCGAGAGACAGCCACGAAGTCAAAATTGCAGTCGTTTTTCTTCACTACTACAATATCCATATTGACCAAAACGCCGTCCATCGTGCCTGTTACAAAAACCCTCAATGCGCCGCGCCCATCAAGAAACATCTCTTGCGTCCATTTCGTTTCCCTATCATCAGACAGGGCTGCAGAAAGCTCGCCTGCAAGTGCATCAAGCGGCCGATCAACAAAACTTTTACCACAAAAGGCGTCTGTAGATATAGAGGATTTATACGAATCATTATAAAAAGATACGGCCTTTGAACTCCACTTTATGCGCCTCCAGCCGAAGGGAAGAAGACCAACACGATAATAACCCCCGTACTGAAGAAAAACCTTTCCGTTGCGATATGACATAATACTTCGTGAAGAGGCCCTTTTGAAAAGACAGCCGCTTACAATTACCAAAATCAGAAGAAAAAATACCCATGTCCTTTTCAAAGTGAAATTCATTAGTTTGATATTATAGAAATCTTCCAATAATGACAAGGGATTAGAAAAATCTGCGCAGAACTATCCTTCAAAGTTCTGTTTTTGATATAAAGGATTAATATCTTCTTGCACCTTTTCTCACCATAATGCAAATTCTAAAAGAATGGGTATCATTAAAGATAACTTAGAGAAAGTGAAAGAACGCATTGAAAATGCGGCGGTCCATGCAGGCCGCAGTGCTTCTTCTATAAAGCTTGTAGCAGTGAGTAAAACAAAAACAATCGAAGATATTATTGAAGCATATGAGGCTGGTCAGCGCTGCTTTGGAGAAAACTATGCACAGGAGCTTAAGATAAAACATGAACAATTGACGGCCTACGACATAGAATGGCACTTTATAGGCCACCTTCAAAAAAATAAGACGAAAATCGTTGCACCCATTGTCTCATGGATCGAATCCATTGATTCAATGGAGTTGGCCGAGACGCTCGAGAGGCGTCTTACCAATCCAATAAACTGCCTCATCGAAGTAAACTTGGGTCAAGAAAAAAGTAAAACAGGTATTGAATCAGATAAATTAGAGGCATTGGTATATAATATAAACGGTCTAAAGAATATTAATTTAAAAGGATTAATGATAATTCCTCCATTTTCATCTAATCCAGAAGAAAGCAGGTTATATTTTAGTGAATTGCGAAAATTATTAAATCAGCTCAATGAAAAAAGGATTGCAAAAGAACCCTTGTCAGAACTTTCTATGGGTATGAGTCATGATTTCGAAATAGCGATACAAGAAGGGGCGACCATTTTACGCATTGGCACTGCTATCTTCGGCGAACGAAAATAACAAAACAAAGTATTTATTATTTTTGAAAAAAAGGGGGGAAGATGAAAGATAATTATATAATTGGAATAATAGGTGCTGGAAACATGGGAGAAGCCTTGATTAAGGGCCTATTAAGGTCGCAATTAGTGCGTTCTTACGAAATAATCGCCTCTTGTCGCAGAAAATCCAGAATCAACCATCTTGAAAAGAAATATGGAATCCATACTACTTTAAATAACAAAGAAATTTTAAACGCCACTGATACCGTCGTCATAGCTGTCAAGCCTCAAAATATGGATGAATTAATGGATGAAATAAGACCAGTCGTTAAAAATAGCCATTTGATAATATCTATAGCAGCTGGTGTTGATATAAAAAAGCTTCGTAATGGATTAGGACCGAAACCAAAATTGATACGTGTAATGCCCAATCTGGCCGCATTGGTAGACGAGGGAATGAGTGCAATTTACTGCAGTCAGCGCACAGCAGAAAGATACCGACGTTTCGCCCACCAGATATTTCAAGCTGTTGGAGCAACCGTTGATATTCGTGATGAATCTCTCATGGATGTTGTAACTGGTCTTTCAGGAACAGGACCAGCCTATTTCTTTGCTTTGATGGAGGCAATGACAAAGGCTGGTGAAAAACTGGGGCTCCCCCATCGCCTCTCTGACCAGCTCACCAGACAAACCGCCCTAGGTGCAGCAGAACTTGTAAACATGCCCGGTACTTCACCAAGAGAATTAAGAAGGCAGGTGACATCAAAGAAGGGAACGACATGGGCGGCGATGAAGATCTTTTCACATTATGGATTCTCAAATCTTATAATTGATGCAGTCAAGGCGGCTACAAAAAGATCCAAACAATTACGAGAACTTAGAGACTAGTATTTAGAATTGCAATTTCTGCTTTTCAGCCCCTTTGAAAAATTTTTAAAGGCAAAAAATTCTTTACTTTATGCTGAGATGGATTAAAATGGAGACTCAAATACCCAGTTTATATGGAGGGCTCCGACACCATGCCGACTTATGAATATCGCTGCACAAGTTGTAAAAGAAAATTTGAAGTATTTCAAAAGATAAGTGAACCGCCTCTTGAAAAATGCCCTCATTGCGGCGAAAAGGCAAAAAGGCTTATCTCCCAAGGCGCCTTTTCACTGAAAGGCAGCGGATGGTATAAGGATGGATATTCTTCATCGAGAATCAGCATCAAAGAGGAAAAAAAGGAAAAGCCTGAAGCATGCAAAAAATGTGAAAAAAAACCGGTCTGTAAACAGACGGCCGAATAAAAATGGTAGAAAGAATAAGCAAACCAGAAGCCCCGCCCCCCTATCAAATTTTGCCCGCTAAAGAGGCCAAAGATGATAAATCCCGCCGTGAGCAGGAGCGGGAGATGGAAGAAAGATATCAAAAATCGAAGGGCAAAGGGGAATGGGCAAAATTTTCCGGCAGGGCGATGTCAATAAGACCTGCCCGAGTCCAACGAGATAGAATAGAAAAGGTGCTTTACAGAAATGCAATATTAAAAAGCGGAATCTGCATACTCGATGCAGTAATCATATGGAAGGATGGCAGACGCACAGAGCCTGCACTCTTTCTTCTTCCCAGGCGGGAAGATTTCATGAAGATAAAAAACTATATAAAGGGCCAAATTGTACCAGAAAATATATGGGCCACAGGGCCTGAGATTGAAATAGGAATCGTTCAGCTTGAATCGTCCTCTGGTTCGTGGAGCATACAGGAAATGGAAAAAGAAGAGAAAAAGGAAAAGGTGACAGCTGGCGCAGCATCGAATCTACTTTCAAGAACAGGCCTTATTAATAAAGCAACAGGGAAATTTAATTGGATCGCTCTTTTTCTATACATAGCAGGATTATTGGTTATTGGTTTAATAATTTATTCGGCAACGAGGTAGATGATTCACGATCCGTTATTCATGCTGTTTTTCATAATAAGTAATTATGAACGGCTTTGAACCCAAACAATTTGGCAAATACTATCTGATTGAAAAGATAGCCGTTGGTGGAATGGCTGAAATCTACAAGGCCAAAACGTTTGGTGTTGATGGTTTTGAGAAAATCCTAGTCATAAAAAGGATACTGCCCCATTGTGCAGCCGACAAAGATTTCATTCAAATGCTGACAGACGAAGCAAAGCTTTCTGTTTTGCTCTCCCACGCAAATATTGTGCAGGTCTTCGATCTGGGCAAAATCGGCGATGATTACTTCATTGCGATGGAATACATACACGGAGTCAATCTGCGCGATGTCATGTATAGGTGCCGCGAATTGCAAAAACCCATGCCGCAAGAGATTTCAGTATATATAATCAGTGAAATCTGCAAAGGACTTGATTATGCACATCGAAAGACATCTGCAACAGGCGAACCTCTAAATATTATACATAGAGACATCAGCCCTCAAAATATCCTTTTGTCTTATGAAGGGGAAGTCAAGATTGTGGACTTTGGAATAGCAAAGGCCGCAATGAATATATCCCACACGATGGCGGGAATTTTAAAAGGCAAAATCGCCTATATGTCGCCCGAACAGGCAATGGGCAAGACCATCGACCATCGCACAGATATATTCTCGGCCGGCATCTTGCTCTACGAAGCCCTCACAAACACAAAACTCTTTACAGGTGAATCCCAATTTGAAGTCCTTAAAAAAATAAGGACAACGAAAATAGATGCATCCAAACTGCCGCCTTCTATCCCCGACCCATTAAAATCAATTATAGCAAAGGCATTGGCATATCGACCGGAGGATAGATACAAAAACGCCGGCGACATGCAGATAGATCTAACAAAATATCTTTACTCAACCTACATAGATTTTTCACCCCGAAAACTCGCTGCATTTATCAGAGAGATGTTTGCCCAGGAGCTGAAAGAGGAACAAATAAAGCGCGCAAGGACAGCGGCCCTTGAATCGCAGACAACTTCCATGAGTGTAGAGGAGGGTGCAAGACAAATTGAGATTGTTCACAGGGAAACCTCTGTAACTCCCCTTGAGGGCACACGAGAGCTGCCCAAGATACCGGAGGAGCGGCTGGAAACAATGATTACCCCCATCGTCCCCGAGGTTGTGGAAGAGGAAATAACAGCAAAAAAAGAGAAAAAGGCAGCTGTGGTTGCAAGGAAAAAGAAAAGACATCCCATTGCAGCAGCGTTGACTCTTTTGGCTATAATATTGGCTGTATACGCCGCATTTAAATATACGCCTTTGACCTTTTTGGTAAACGTTTGGGATAGAATTATTGCTACAAAGGAGGCGGAAAAGGCCGCTGCACCTGCCCTACCTACAAAACCTGCCGAGATAAAACCCGAATTGACTGGCACATTAAATATCATAACTGAACCCCCCGGCGCTGCAATATTAATCGATGGGAAAACTACAGGCGCCGTATCGCCGGCAACTATTGAAAAACTTGCCTTGAATACAGATATCAAAATAACTTTATCCAAGCCCGAATATCAGGATTTTGAACAGGTTATTAATCTCAAATCTTCTGAACCCCAAAAGATTTCAGCTGTCCTTCTCCCTATTGCGCCTCCTGCGGGTAGTGTTGCAGTTACCTTAAAGCCAGATGGGGCAAAAATACTTCTAAACAATGAAGACACGGGAAAAACAACTCCAGCAATAATCGATAATCTAAAGCTAAACGAACCTTATACAATTAAACTTGCGAAAGAGGGATTTGAAACGTGGACAAAAACATTCACACTTACAAGCCCAGAGCAAATAAAACTTGAAGGCGAGCTAAAGACAATGCCTCAAGTCGCACAAGGTTCAATAAGGATTACATCAAACCCAACAGGAGCTGATATAATGCTGGATGGCGTATCCACTGGAAGGCGAACGCCGGCAACGATTAGCAATCTTGAATTAGGAAAGACCTATAACATCAGACTTGAGAAGCAAAATTACAAATCATGGTCTCGAAAAATAGAAGTTGCAGATGCCAAACAAATATCTGTTTCAGGTCGTTTAGAACCCTTGGCGCCGACTGAAGAAAAACCACCTCCACCTTTAGAAAAACCAGCTGTGACCGAAAAACCCTCAATTCCAGAAGCAGCCGAAGTTAAAGGAGAGCCTGGCGTTATAAAGATTGCATCTAATCCATCTGGCGCTCAAGTTTTCATCAACAGGGAATACAGGGGAACGACACCTTTGTCGGTCAGTGTTCCACCGGGGCGCACCAGCGTCCTTGTCAGCAAAGAAGGCTTTGCCAAATTCTCAAAAACAATAACATTAAAACCAGGACAAAAAGTTGATTTAACCGACATCAAATTGGGCGATCTTTACGGCGAAGTAAGTTTAAATTCTACCCCGCCGCGTGCAACTGTAACTTTTGATGGACAGGTTATTCCCGCAAAAACACCGGTAACTATACGAAAGGTGAGAAAAGACGAGCCCCATACAGTTTCTATTTCTCTGCCCGGCTACAAGACATGGTCTCGAACCTTTTCAATGGAAGAAGGGGATAAGAGCTTTAACATAATCCTCGAACCTGAATAATAAGGAGTGCGATATGGCAGAAAAAGAATTTGACAAAACTGATCTGCTCAAACTTGAAGATGCTTCATCTGTCGTTTCTTTGAGAAAATGTGAACTTGTCGTCGTTGAAGGGCCTAACCGCGGAAAAAAGATTACACTTATAAAGGATGTAACAAGAGTTGGCAAAAGGGAAGACAATGATTTTGTAATTTCAGACACCACTGTTTCGCGAAATCATCTGGAAATCACATATAAGGATGACGCATTTCTCCTTCGTGATCTGGATTCCACAAACGGCACATTTATAAACGGCACACGTGTAAAAGAGGCATACCTCGCGCCGGGTGATCTAATTAAAATTGGCAATTCGACATTGGAATTTCTTGCAACAGATCAAAAGGTAAGACTCGAACCATCCAAGCTCGAATCCTTTGGCACGATGGTAGGAAAGAGCATAAAAATGCGCCAAATCTTCTCCATTTTGGAAAAAATTTCACCAACGCATGCAACAGTTATTATCGAAGGCGAGACGGGAACTGGCAAAGAACTTGTCGCAAGGGCTATCCATGAAAACAGCCAGCGCAAAGGAAAACCTTTTATCGTCTTTGACTGCTCTTCTGTCGCACCCAATTTGATTGAAAGCGAGCTTTTCGGACATGAAAAGGGCTCCTTCACAGGGGCGGTAAGATCAAGGCGTGGAGCCTTTGAGGAGGCAAATGGAGGAACTATATTCCTAGATGAAATAGGGGAACTTACGCTAGATCTTCAGCCAAAATTGCTACGGGCGCTTGAACAAAGAGAGGTCAGAAGGGTGGGATCTAATCTTCCTACAAAAATTGACGTTCGCGTTATATGCGCCACGAATAAAAATCTTAAGAAAGAAATAGAAGAAGGAAGATTTCGCGAAGATCTTTACTATCGGCTGTCTGTTGTAAAAATCTCACTGCCGCCGCTTCGTGAAAGACCAGAAGACATCCCCGTCCTTGTTCAAAGATTTTTAGAAACGGGCAAATACAATCAGCTGCCGGACGGCACATATAAGGTAAGAAAGGTCGAAGATGATGCTTTAAAACTTCTTTCACGCTATGACTGGCCAGGTAATGTCCGAGAATTGAACAACGTAATAGAGCGCGCCTGCTCATTTGTAGAAGGCGATACAATCAAAAAGGCTCACTTAGATTTTATATTTGCAGAGATGTCGCACGGCGAAGACAGAACAGAGAAGATGCACATAGCAGCGGATATACCATTCAAGGATGCAAAACAAAAAATTGTGGAGTCATTTGAGAAGGAATATCTAATAGACCTATTGCAGAGACACAATCATAATCTTTCCAGGGCCGCTCGAGAGGCAAAAATAGATCGAAAACATCTTAGAAATTTGCTGAAAAAGTACGGCATACCATCAAAAGAATAAAATCGCTCTCAACGAACAACAACTGTGCGGCGGCGCGGCAAACTAGCATCTGCCTCCATCGATCTCTTAAGTGCAATAACAAGCGACCGGGCCCTATTAGACCAAAGGTTTTTTCCAGCGGTATCTAAGATTATGGCATTTCTAAAATCTTGAGCGGCCTTTTTGTAATTCTTATGACGCAGATAAATTTCACCTCGATTTACATATGCAGAGCAATCCTGCTTATTTATCCTAAGGGCCTGTGAATATTCCATTATCGCCTCAATGGGGCGATTAAGCTTTTGATGGATTGCCCCCATCACGGAATGAAAATATGCGTTTCGATGGTCAAGCAAGATTAGGGCCTGATAA
>Ga0136652_1001385_pt1 | contig 10274 bp, 7 predicted proteins | sample ConPoolayeEmetaG_FD_94864 | JGI IMG/M metagenome (GOLD analysis project Ga0136652, IMG submission 94864) | Hot spring microbial mat communities from California, USA to study Microbial Dark Matter (Phase II) - Cone Pool mat layer E metaG... ...
GGACAGGTATGCTTTTAGCTTCTCTGTATTGCTGTCTGTTCTAATAAGACATCTAACAGAAAAGTTGTTTTCTAGAAATTTTCTAACGACTATTTGGCCTATAAAACTTGTTGCTCCTATTACCAGAATCATATATTTTATATACAATAATGAAATAAAAAATTCAATATTGATATTAAATTTAAAAGCTTTTTATTAAATGTATATTGACATTTAATGGTAAGTTATGTAATATTCTTAACAAACTAATAAAAAATAATAAATTATGATATAATTAATTTTTTAATAGCTTGTTTTCTTACTCACATATTTAAATAACTGGATTATAATAAAAATAATAAAAATATTACAAAATACTACAAAATAGTAAAAAAAATTTTTTTATGAGGTTTCATATTATAAATATAATTTTATAATATTATAATAATTTTTACTTTATTAATAATTTATTAATAAAAATATTTGTAAAAAACAAAAATATTTTAATTATCTTAAATTATTTTAAGAGAATATAAATATATGGATGAAAAAATTTTTAAAGTTTTAAATAACAAAAAAATCTCTATTAAAGATTTAAATAAAAAACAGATTTTAAAAATTATAATTGAAAATGATCCTATCTCTAGGATAGATATATCGAAATATCTTAAAATTAGCAGGCCCACTACAACTTTTTATATCAATGAATTGTTAGAGGCAGGTTTAATTGAAGAAGTTGGTAAAGGTAAATCAACTCCACAAGGCGGCAAAAAAGCAGTACTTATTAGATTTAATGAAAAAGCTGGTTATATAATTAGTGCTATGATTGGTGTTAATAACATAAGGATTGCGTTAACTGATTTAAGGTCTAATATTTTAGAATCTGTAAAAATTCCAACTGAACAATGGCTAGGGCCAGGCAATGTTATAAAAAAAGTTATAGAAAATGTAGAGAGTATTATAAAAAAAAGCAAAATAGATAAAAAAAATTTTTTAGGAATTGGGATAGGGGCAACTGGTCTAGTAGACTCAGAAACAGGCATAGTGGTTTTTTCTCCAAATCTTACTGGGTGGTATAATATTGAATTAAAAAAAATAATTGAAAAGAGTTTAGATTTACCTGTTTATATTGAAAACGAGTGCAGGGTTCAAGCTATTGCAGAAAAAAGATTTGGACTAGCAAAAAATTTTAAAGATTTTGTTTGTTTAGAAACAGGAGCAGGTATAGGTACAGGTGTTTATGTAGCAGATAAGTTACTAACTGGAATAAACGGAATGGCTGGTGAGCTTGGTCACCTAATAGTTAGCATGGACGATGATAGAATATGCCACTGTGGAAATACTGGATGCTTAGAAAGTCTATGTTCAATGAGGTCTCTTTTATATGATATAAAAAAAGATCTTAAAGAACAAAACCCTGATAATTATGATAAATATGAAAATATCACTTCAAAAGATTTATTTGAACTCTATAAAGAGGGAAATGAAATTGTAGTAAAAAATGTTAATAAAAATGCAGAATATCTTGGTATTGGGATATCAAATGCAATTAAGATTTTCAGTCCAGAAATTATTATTATTCATGGAGAAGTAATTAAATTTGGGGAAAAATATTTAAATATTGTAAGAGAGACTGTATCAAAAAACACATTTCCAATGGTAAAAGAAGAATATGATATACAATTTTCAAAGCTTGGGGAAAATGTAGGTTTAATAGGTGCTTCTTATATTGTTTTTGAAAAAACTTTTAATTTAGAAAACTTTAATATTCCAGATAATTATATTCTAAAAAAAGAATAAAAATTTTAAATTTTATATTATAACTAATTTTTATATCTAATTTTACTTAATAAAATTTATTAATCATTTATTTAGGAAGGTCGCAATGGATTATGATAAAAATATTAGCAAATATGTAATTGGTCTTGATTTTGGAACTGATTCTGTAAGAGCCCTTGTTGTTGATGTTGTAAACGGTAAAGAGCTTGCTACATATGTATCTAACTATAAAAGATGGAATAAAGGCAAATATCAAAATTCTTCCCAGAATATGTATAGGCATCATCCATTAGATTATATTGAATCAATGCAGGAAGTGATTGTCCAATCTTTAAAACAATTACCAAAGACTATAGTTGACAATATTATAGGAATAGGTGTTGATACTACTGGTTCTACACCTGCTCCGGTTGATAAAGATGGCACAGTGCTAGCATTAAAGGAAGAATTTTCTGAAAACCCAAATGCAATGTTTATATTATGGAAAGATCACACTGCTGTAGAAGAAGCTGAACTGATAAATAAAGTAGCTAAATCTTGGGGTGGAACTGATTTCACTAAATATAGTGGTGGAGTTTATTCATCTGAATGGTTTTTTTCAAAAATACTACACATATTAAGAGCTGATTCTAAAGTAAGAGAAAACGCATTTTCATGGGTTGAACTTGCTGATTGGATTCCAGCAATATTAACTGGAAATTTAGATCCTTTAAAGATGAAAAGAAGCCGTTGTGCAGCTGGTCATAAAGCAATGTGGCACGAACAGTGGGGAGGGCTTCCTTCAGAAGAATTTTTAATAAAAGTTGACAATCTTTTTGCAGGACTTAGAGAAAGGCTTTATACCCAGACGTATACTTCTGACAATTCTGCTGGAACTCTTTCACATGAATGGGCAAAAAAGCTTGGACTAAATACAAATGTAACCGTAACTGTTGGTGCTTTTGACCCTCATATGGGTGCAGTTGGTGGTCAGATTTCTGAAGGTGTTTTTGTAAAAGTTATTGGAACTTCATGTTGTGATATGGCAGTAGGTCCAAGAAGTCAAAATGAAGTTATTATTGAAGGTATATGTGGACAAGTAGATGGGTCAATTATTCCCGGAATGATTGGATATGAAGCAGGGCAATCTTCTTTTGGTGACGTGTATGCTTGGTTTAAAGAGGTACTTTCATGGCCAATTAAAACAATATTGCCAGAACTTGAATTTATAAAAAGTAATATTGCTAATTCAATTTCTGAAAATATTCAAAACAGGATAATTAAAAAAATAGAAGAGGTTTCAGAAAATATTAGCCCAGAACAGACAGGTCTAATTTCACTAGACTGGTTAAATGGCAGAAGAACACCTTTTGCTGACCAGAAACTAAAAGGGGCTATTGCTGGATTATCTCTTGGCTCTACTGCACCAAAAATATACAGATCTTTAGTAGAAGCAACAGCTTTTGGTTCACGTGCAATAATAGAGAAATTTAAGCAAAGTGGCTTAAAAATAAGTGAAGTAGTTGCAATTGGAGGTATTCCTAAAAAATCATCACTTGTAATGCAAATACTTTCTGATGTTTTAGCATTACCAGTAAAAATTGTTGAATCATCGCAAGCCGTAGCTCTTGGAGCTGCAATTTTTGCAGCTGTTGCTTCTGGATATTATAAAGATATTTTTACAGCTCAAAAGAATATGTCTAGTAAATTTTTAAAGACTTATTATCCAGATAAATCAAAAGTTGAAATTTATGACAGGCTCTATAAATTATACATCGAATTTGGAAGTAAAAATGAAAGTTTTTTAAGGATTTTGTAATTCAAGATGGGTAATATAACGAATAATATGAATAATATAATTGATAAAAAAGAAATAAAAGAGTTAAAAGAGAAAGTACTTGAAGCAAATATTGAACTTTATAAGTCAAATTTAGTTTCTTTTACATTTGGCAATGTATCTGGAATAAATAGAGAAAGAAACTTGATTGCAATAAAGCCAAGTGGTATTGATTATAAAAATCTTAGTGTTAAAAACATGGTGTTGGTTAGTCTTGATGGGAAATTGCTTACCTCTGACTACAAACCTTCTTCTGATACAAAAACACATTTAGTATTATATAATGCTTTTGCTGAAATAGGGGGAGTAGCTCATACTCACTCGAGATTTGCAACAATTTTTGCACAGGCATTAAAATCAATTAATTGTCTAGGGACAACACATGCAGATTATTTCTATGGTGAAATTCCATGTACTGAGCCAATAAAAGATGATGCAATACAAAGAGACTATGAAGAAGAAACTGGCTTATTGATTAAAGAAACTTTGTTAAAAAAAGGTATTGATTATAAAAACATGAAAGCTTGCCTAGTGGCAAATCATGGACCTTTTACATGGGGAAAAGACCCAGAAGAAGCTGTTTTTATTAGTAAAGTTCTTGAAGAAATATCTATTCAGAATCTGTATACAAAATTAATTAATCCTCAGGTAACTGAAATAAGCAAAGTTTTGCTAGATAAACATTATTTAAGGAAACATGGAAAAAATGCTTATTATGGTCAAAACAGTAAATTAAAGTAAATGTTGTTTTTTTATATTGGTATATTTTGGGAAAAATATATTAGGGGAGGAATAATTGAACTCAAGGGAAAGAATAAATACTACTTTAAATCATAAAACTCCAGATAAGCTGCCTGTAGATTTTGGTGGAACTACAACTACAGGAATACATGTTAGCGTTGTTTACAAAATCAGACAATATTATGGCTTAGACGAGCCAGGGACGCCAGTTAAAGTAATAGAACCTTACCAAATGCTAGGTGAAGTTAAAGATGATCTTAAAGATATAATAGGAATTGATGTTATCTCTGCTAGCGGACCAAATAATTTTTTTGGTTTTAAAAATGAAGGTTGGAAACCTTGGCAATTATGGGACGGAACACCGGTATTAGTTCCTGAAAAATTTAATATTGAAATAAATGAAAATGGTAGCGTGTATCAGTATGCTCAAGGTGATAAAAACTACCCTCCTTGTGCAGTTATGCCTAATAAAGGTTATTTTTTTGACTCACTAAATAGGCAAAAACCGTTTAATGAAAAAGATTTAGATCCTATTGATAACACAGAAGAGTTTAAGTATTTAGGTGATGATGACTTAGAATATATTAAACAAGACACAGAAAGAAAATATAGTAATTCAAGCTATGCAATAGTTGGAACTTTGGTATCTTCTGGATTTGGTGATATAGCTTTGGTTCCAGGGCCTTCCCTTAAGGATCCAAAAGGTATTAGAGATGTAACTGAATGGTATATCTCTACTATGACTAGAAAAGAATACATTAAAAAAGTTTTTGAAAAACAATGTGAAATAGCAATAGAAAATTACAAAAAAATATTTACAGCTATTGGAAATAAACTTAGCGCTGTGTTTGTTTCAGGGACTGATTTTGGCACTCAAGATAGACTATTTAGTTCTATCGAAAACTACAGAGAGTTATTTAAACCTTATCACATTAAAATAAATACTTGGATTCATGAAAATACTGATTGGAAAACATTTATTCATAGTTGTGGCGCTATAAAAGAATTACTTCCTGATTTAATAGATGCTGGATTTGATATTGTTAATCCAGTTCAGATATCAGCTGCAGGGATGGAACCAGCTACATTAAAAAGGCAATTTGGCAAATATATAACCTTTTGGGGTGGTGGTGTTGACACACAAAAAACTCTTGCAATTGGAGATGAAAAAGATGTTAAAGAACAGGTTAAACAAATGATTGAAATTTTCAATAAAGATGGCGGTTACGTTTTTTCTACAGTTCATAACATTCAAGCAAATGTTCCAATCAATAATGTAATAGCGATGTTTGATGTGATTAAACAATACAGATAAATGATTTTATAAAAATAACCATTTTTAAAAAGTTAAACCAATAAAAAATAATATTAAATAATGTTTAAAAATATTGACAAAATTTTGTTAGTTATGTAAAATACTTAACAAATATAAAAAAACATAAATTTTTATTATTCATAATCTTTTTTTCTTATCAAAAAGTTTATTTGGAGTTTTTATGAATGTAAATGACTCTATAGTTAAATTTGAAGAAAGAAAATTATCTCCATTTTCTAAGTTTGTTTATTTTCTTGGTAATATTAGATTAGTAATAGTTTTAATAATAATAATATCAGTATTTACTGCTTTAAATAAAAGCTACTTTTCTGTAAACAATCTTTATACTGTTTTAATGGCTGTTGCGACACTTGGTTTATCTTGTATAGGCCAGAGTCTTTGTCTTTTAACTGGTGGCTTTGATCTTTCAGTAGGTTCTACTGTATTAGTATCGGGTGTGTTAGCAGCATATATTATTAGAAACTTTGGTGTAAACATATGGCTAGCGTTTCTCATTATTATAATTTTAGGAGCGTTTATAGGATTAATTAATGGTCTTTTAGTTACAAAAGGTAAAATTAACCCATTAATAGTTACTCTTGCAGTATCTTCAATTTTAAATGGTCTTGTATTTTTTCTTTCACAGGGAAAATTTATAAATGTTAAAGAAGAGTCTTTTAGATTTCTTGGATTATACAGATTATTTAATCTTAAATTTTTACAGATGCCTATAATAATTACAATTGTTTTATTCTTTTTTTTCTTTTTTATTTTAAAATACACAAGTTATGGAAAGTATATTTATGCAATTGGTGGTAATAAAATTGCAGCAAAATTTTCTGGTATCAATGTTAATTTAATCACGAGCTCAGTTTATGTTCTTAGTGGCTTACTTTCTGCAATTGGAGGCTATATGTTTGCATCAAGAGTTGGAGCAGCGCAGCCTACAATTGGTGGTAATTTTGCTTTAAATACTATTGCAGCTGTAATACTTGGAGGAATTTCCTTGAGTGGTGGAAAAGGTTCAATTTTTGGCGCGTTTACAGGAGTATTAATTCTTCAATCTATAAATATTGGTTTATTAGGGATGGGCCTTGAAACAAGTTATCAGTATATTGCTTCAGGAGTTGTGATGTTAGTTGCAATATTTTTTGATGTGTTTAGGAAGAAATAATTATTTGTTATTTTGTTATTAACTAAATCTATGAAAATGCTTATATCTTGTAAGTTTTTTAATGATTTCAAAGTAAATAAAGAATAAATATATGGCACAAATTAAATAAAAGAAAGGAGGTTAAAAAATAAAATAATTTTAAAAACATTTTTATAGTATCAAAAAAATTATTAACAAGGAGGAAAAATGAAAAAAGTAAAACTGGGTATGATAATATTTATTGCTATCATTACCCTAATAACAGTAATGTCAATAGGAGGTTGTAAAAGAACAACGACCGAAACTGCAGCTGAAACAACAGCAGCTCAAACTGCAGCAGAAACAACAGCAGCAGAAACAACAGCTGAAAAAACTACTACTGCACAAGCTAGTGATTTAACATTTGGCTATATTTCAAAACTTTTAACACACCCATGGTTTACAACAGAATCTGCTGGACTTGAAAAATTCTGTAATGAAAATGGAATTAAATATATCTCAGCAGATGCAAATATGGATGATGAGCTCTGTTTAAAGCTTGTTGATGATTTGATAAATCAAGGTATTGATGCTTTATTTATCTGTGTAACTTCCCAAGGAATTGGTCCAGCTGTAACAGAAAAGTGTGAAAAGGCAGGTATTCCAGTAATGACTATTGATGATACAATTGTAGATCATAATGGTAAGCCTGTTCCACATGTTGGAATGCCCACTAAAGATGTAGGTATTATGGGTGGAGAAGCTCTTGCAAAATTAGCAAATGAAAGAGGATTTTTTAAAGAAGGTAATGTTTACAAATTAATGAATGTTGGCTCAGCTAAGCTTTCAGTACTTATGGAAAGAACAGAAGGTTTCACTGAAGCCATAACCAAAAATACACCAATTAAAGATCCTGATGATGTAATCTTTGTAGAAACAGAAGACGGAATGATGAATAATGCTCTTCCAGCATGTAATGCAACAGTTAGTGCTAATCCAAAAGTTACACACTGGATTGCTACAGGAATTAATGATGACTGTGCTATTGCTGCAATAAGAGCTTTTGAGGAGTTAGGTATTCCAAAATCAAACTATTTATCTTGTGGTTTAGGCGGTTATGACTTAGCACTTGAAGAGTTAGATAAAGGCAATGATAGCTTTATAACTGTTGGGCTAAGACCTGATAATGAAGGCTATCAAGCTGCTCAATTAATGTTTGAGTTCCTAACGAAAGGTACTCCTCTTCCAGAGATAACATACGTTGGTGGTACAATTGTAGATGTTAATAATTATAAGGAATCTCCATTCTGGACAGGAAAATAAAATAATTTAAAAAAATTTACGATACCGATACTACTAAATATGTTAATTGCAAAAATAGTTGCAAAAAAATTGTTAAGTAAATATTAAAGTAAATTTATAAGTAAATTTATAATTAAACTTGCTTGGATATCAAAAAAATTGGTGAGTTAAATGTTATCAGACAATAATGAAAAATATATTTTAGAAGCTAAAAATATTACTAAGCATTTTCCTGGTGTACTTGCACTTGACAATGTTAATTTTAATCTAAAACCAGGTGAGATCCATGCTCTTGTAGGTGAAAATGGTGCAGGAAAATCCACTCTGATTAAAATATTATGTGGTGTTTATACCAAAGATAGCGGTGATATTTATTTTAATGGTCACAATGTAAAAATAAATGATGTTGCATCTGCAAGAAGGCTTGGAATAGCTTTTGTTCCGCAAGAGATTGAATTAATGGATGGTTTAAATGTAGCTGAAAATATATATATTGGTAGATATCCAAGCAAGTTTGGATTTATAAAATGGCGTGAATTGAAAAAACAGACAGATGATATAAAAAAGCTATTTGGCGGAGCTATTGAAGGACTTGATAATTCAATGTTAGCTGAGGATCTTTCTGTGGCAAATAAACAAATAATTGAAATATTAAGAGTGCTTGCGCTTGATATGAAAGTATTATGCCTGGATGAGCCTACATCATCACTGACTGCAGATGAGACTGATAGATTGTTTAAGCTTCTAAAAGAATTAAAAAATAAAGGGATATCAATAATATATGTAAGCCATAGAATGGAAGAAATATTTCAAATAGCAGATAGAGTTACTATATTTAAAGATGGGAAATTTGTAAAAACTTCTAATATTTCAGACATAACAGTATCAGAAGTAATAAACTCAATGATTGGCAGGGAGTTAAATTTACTGGTTAAAATGGATAGAACAAAAAATATTTCTGATGAAATTGTGCTTGAGGTAAATAATTTTAACTTAAAAGGTAAGTTTAGTAATATTAGCTTTAATTTGAGAAAAGGGGAGATTCTTGGCTGGTTCGGTCTTATTGGTTCTGGTCGTTCTGAAGTTGCAGAGGCAATATTTGGCATTGAAAAAGCCAGTGGGACAGTGAAGGTTTTTGGTAAAGAATTTGAAGCTAATTCTCCAAAAATTTCAATAAATGAAAAAATAGGTTTAGCACCTGAAGACAGGCATACTCAAGGTTTGGTTTTGACTTTAGATATTAATAATAATATTAATCTTCCTGTCTTTGATAAGATATCAAAATTTGGTTTAGTAAATAACGCTGTTGCAAAAAAGCAAACAATTAAATTTGTAAATGAGCTTAATATAAAAACTCCAAGTATTTATACTATAGTAGACTCTCTTAGTGGTGGAAATAAACAAAAAGTATCTATAGGTAAATGGTTAAATGCTAATGCTCAAATATTAATTTTTGATGAGCCAACTAAGGGAATTGATGTTGGTTCTAAAAATGAGATTTATAAACTTATTAGGACACTTGCAGATGCTGGAAAAAGTATAATTTTTATTTCTTCAGAATTACCTGAAATTGTAAATTTATGTGATAGGATTTTAGTATTTAGAGAAGGAAAAATCCAAAAAGAATTGATAAATAGTGAAAAAATAACAGAACATGATGTCTTTAAATACGCAATAAAAAGTTAAAAAATACGTAAAATAAAATAAAATAAAATAAGAAGTGCAACAATTATGGAAAACAATAATCAAATTTCTTTAAAAAAAGATATTTATACAAGAAATATCTTAAGGAAAAATTTAAATACTCTATTAATTGCTGTAGTTTTTGTATTAACTATAGTATTTTTTTCAATTAGCAGTAAAGATTATTTAACAGTTAATAATATAATAACCAACATTATCGCTATATCAACTATTGGAACAGTTTGCATTGGTCAGACTTTACTTTTAATATCAGGTACTTTTGACATATCAGTTGGTGCAGTTGTTGGATTTTCAGGAGTTATATTAGCTAAACTATTAAAAGTTTTTGATGTTTCAAGTATTCCTGCATCTTTATTTGTATTTTTTGTTGTTATTTTTATTGGTGCGCTAATTGGTTTTATAAACGGCATAATTATAACTAAGGTTAAGATTAATGCCCTAATTACTACAATTGCGATGCTTTCCATAGTTTTTGGAATATCCTTAGTTATTACAAAGAGTAAATA
>Ga0136652_1001389_pt1 | contig 10259 bp, 9 predicted proteins | sample ConPoolayeEmetaG_FD_94864 | JGI IMG/M metagenome (GOLD analysis project Ga0136652, IMG submission 94864) | Hot spring microbial mat communities from California, USA to study Microbial Dark Matter (Phase II) - Cone Pool mat layer E metaG... ...
ATGGTCATCATGGCAATCCTAACAAACTGGGTCTTTATATCATCTATGAGACTGGCTGCCTCCTCCTCTTTATCAACAACCTTGCCTATCACCACGAGGTCATAAAGGATATCTTCAAGCGAGGTCGGGGCAAAGCAGATTACTGGAACCTTGTCCTCGATAGCCCGAGCATACTCAGGGAGCGCATAGCCAAAGACAAAGACCACATCGGGCTCCAGATCGATAATTTTCTCAGGGCTCACCGAAAAGGCATCGAGCGCAACCAGTTCTCCGTCACCAACCCTATTTTCTATCTCCTGAACCACATCACCTGGTGTCTCAATCCAATAAAGCCATGCATCTGAGACAGCGACGAGCTTGTCATCGGCGCCATAGTAAAAGAGGGTCTCGGTGGCTGCCGGATGCAAACAGACGATCCTTTCCACAGGACCTGATATAAAGACCACTCTCCCCAGATCATCGATAAAAGCCTCCGCCCCCACCTCCCCCGGCACATCCTCAGGTGAGAAGGCGAGGATAGGCATAAGCTCACTGGCTACCTTCGCCTCAACCTGTGAGAGCCCGAACAGTGTCTCCAACTTCGTAGGGCTTATAACGAAATGATAGGCAAAATAACCTGCCAGCGAGCCCAGCACCAAAACCAAAATAAGCAAAATTATGGTCAGCCTTTTCACTCAAGCCTCCTTTTTATTGTCTTCTGTTTTGCAAAAAAATCCCCTCGCTCTGCAGAACAAGGGGATTTCCAAGGCTAAGTAGCCATATTTCCCACCTCCCCTCTCCGCGGAGGTTTAAGGAAAACAGAGGCTGCGTTCTGACTTTTACAGCAGGCGGGACTGTGCCGGAATTCCACCGGGCTTGCTCTCCAGTTAGGCCCTCACTTGCGCTCGGGCACCTCTGTAACCACTATTCAGTTTTCCCAGCTAATTTAACAGTATCGGCCTGAAAAAGTCAAGCCCAGGCTCACTTGACACTCAAAGGCAACTCCGCTATTATCAGCCAGGAGCATTGCCATGTCTTACAAAACCATTCTCTATGAGAGGAAGGGGCAGGTCTGTTATATCACCCTCAACCGCCCCGAAAAGGATAATGTCATAGATGCCCAACTCGGCGTCGAACTGGGAGATGTCTGCCAGAGGATAAGGGAGGATGAGGGGATTATGGTAGTAATAATCACCGGTGCCGGTGAAAAGACATTCTCCTCAGGGGTCGATCTCGGTAAGACGGGGGAGCTGCAAATAAAAAGGAGGGCTATAGAGGCCGTGGCAAAACTGGAGCGACCGGTTATCGCTGCCATTAACGGGGACGCTTTTGGGCAAGGGCTGGAGCTAGCCTTAGGCTGCGATATAAGGCTTGCCTCACAAGATGCCCGCTTTGGCTTCCCCGAGTGCTCCCTTGGACTTATCCCCATGAATGGAGGAACCCAGAGGCTCCCCCGCATTGTGGGGAAGGGCAAGGCGCTTGAGATGATCCTAACCTGTGAGCCCATTAATGCCAGGGAGGCATATCGAATTGGTCTGGTCAACAAGGTAGTCCCAAGAGATAGGCTTCTTAAGGAGGCAGAGGAGATGGCGAACAAGATGGTCTCCAAGGCTCCTATTGCCTTAAGATATGCTAAGGAGGCAGTAAATAAGGGGCTTGATTTAACCCTTGATCAGGGGCTAAGGCTTGAGGCAGACCTCTATTTCCTGCTTCAAACAACGGAGGACCTGGCTGAGGGAATCAAGGCCTTCCTCGAGAGAAGAGCACCAAAGTTTAAGGGGGGTTGATTGAAGCTAGACCTTCATACCCATTGCCTCGAGGCAACAAGGTTTTCCCGTCCCACTGTGGGTGTAGTAGGAGAGATCGTAGCCAGGATAAAGGCAAAGGGTCTAGATGGCATTGGCATTACTGAACACGAGAACAAGGAATACGGATTCGGGGTGAGGGATATTGTTGAGCAACACTTTGGCAATGAGGTGTTGATCATCCCGGGGAGGGAGAGACTCCTCAGGGGAGGGGAGGAGATGGTGGAGCTCTACCTACCCAATAACTCCGTCTTCCGTTTCTGGGTTCACCCCCGCTCTATCAATAGTTCCTTCCCCGAGCTAGATAAAATCCAGGGGATCGAGATTGAAAACCCGCTTCACAACTGGCACATCAATAAAGAGAAGGTGAGGGAGATCGCCAAAAAATATAACCTCCTCCTGCTATCAAACAGCGATGCCCACTACCTCGACGATATCGGGAAGTGCTATAACGAGATCGAGCTTGAGGAGCTTTATGCCAGGGCTAGCTCGCAATAGGCTAAAGGCGTTTCATGAGCGCATTTGAGACTATAATCTACGAAAAGAGGGATGGGATAGGTTATCTCATCCTGAATCGTCCCCAGCGCCTCAATGCCTATAATATAAAGATGAGGGACGAGTTCTACCAGGTTCTTAGCGCCATAAAGGATGACCCCGAGGTGATGGTGGGCATCCTTAAAGGGGAGGGGGAGAGGGCGTTTTCGGTCGGTGCCGACCTCACTGAGTTCGGCACCGCACCTTCACGGGTGATCGCCCGCCAGGTGAGGTGGGAGCGCGATGTGTGGGGACTATTCCTCAGCATCCCAAAGCCAATGATCGCCGCCGTTCATGGGTATGTTCTGGGCTCGGGGGTGGAGATGGCACTCTGCTGCGACCTCAGGGTCGCCGCCGAGGATGCAATATTTGGTCTGCCCGAGGTATCCCTGGGCATGATCCCGGCGGCGGGGGGAAGCCAGACCCTGCCTCGCACGATTGGAAGAGGCAAAGCCATGGAAATACTGCTCACCGCGGATCGGATTGATGCCAGGGAGGCCTATCGTATAGGGCTGGTTAACAGGGTGGTGCCCAGAGCCGAGCTTTACTCCACCGCCGAGGAGATGGCGAGGAGTATCATGTCAAAAAGCCAGGTCGCAATAAGGTGTGCTAAAGAGGCGATTAATAGGGGGCTTGACATGAGCCTTGAGGAGGGGCTGGAACTTGAGGCAAAACTGGCAGCCATTGCCCTGAGAGCCAGGGGAGGGGAATAATATTGTGGGTATGACACCTGACGAGCTTATCGAGGAAGTGGCGGAGTCGATTGTAAGCGCCAAGAGGATCGTAGTGTTTACTGGGGCGGGAGTGAGCACCGAATCAGGGATACCCGACTTCAGGAGCCCCGGTGGCATCTGGACAAGATTCAGTCCCGAGGATTTCACCTACCAGAAGTTTCTCACCGACCCCGAGGCAAGGAGAAGAAGCTGGCAGATGCTGAAGATGTTCGGGACGATGAAAGAGGTCAAGCCCAATGCTGCCCATTATGCCATCGGTGAGCTGGATCGACTGGGAAAGCTGGACTGCGTCATCACCCAGAACGTAGACGGGCTTCATCAGAGGGGCGGGGTCCCCGAGGAGAAGGTCATCGAGCTTCATGGCACATTCAAGTGGGTCAAGTGCTTAAGCTGCGGCAGGCGTTATCCCATTGAAGAGATCATGGAGAGGGTAGAGGCGGGGGAGGAGGTGCCAGACTGTGAGGAGTGCCACGGGATGCTTAAGACAGCCACCATTGCCTTCGGGGAACCAATGCCGGTGTCAGAGACCAAAGAGGCAGAGCGCCGCTCCCGCAACTCTGACCTCTTCATTGTGATCGGCTCATCCCTTGTGGTCTATCCTGCTGCATATATGCCCATCTATGCTCTGGAGTCTGGGGCAAAGCTGGTTATTATAAATAAGGGCCCCACTCCGATAGACCGCTACGCCCATGTGCGAATCTATGAAAAGGCAGGGGAGGTGATGAGTAGGGTACTGGAGAGAGTGAAAAAGAGGCTCAACTAGGCGCAAAGAAAAAAGGAGGGAGGCATGAATACCGCAGAATTTCTCACGATTGCCAGTTCTATTTGTCCCGATAGACCTGCTGTAGTTTTTGAAGGGAAAAAATACACCTTCAGTGAAATCAATGAACGGGCGAACAGGCTAGCCAATGCGCTGGCAAAGCTGGGGGTGCAAAAGGGCGATCGTGTGGCTATGCTCCAGGTCAACTGCAACCAATATGTAGAGGCCTACTATGCCACAGCCAAGCTCGGCGCTATCTTCGTCCCCTTAAATTTCAGGGCAAAGGCTGATGAACTCACCTACATGCTCAACAACTCCGAAGCGAGCCTCCTTTTTGTCGGTGAGCGATATGTCGATCTGGTGAACTCCATTCGCCCGCAGATCCCCTCGGTAAAGCACTTGATCTGCATCGAGACAAAACCCGAAGGTATGCTGAATTACGATGAGCTTCTTGCCTCCGCACCCCCAGACGAAGTATTTACCGAGGTTACCGATGATGACGTAACCATACTTATGTATACCGCAGGAACCACCGGGCGCCCGAAGGGGGTTCCCCTAACCCATAATAGCTTCTCCGTTTACATTCTGGGGAATGTAACCCCGGCAGACCCGGAGACGGAGGAGACCAACGTCCTCACCGTTCCCCTCTATCATGTCGCCGGGGCTCAGGCGATGCTGGCTGCCACCTACGGTGGGAGAACCCTCGCCATGATGAGGCAGTTCGATGTTAAGGAGTGGATGGAGACCGTCCAGAGGGAGAAGGCAAACAGGGCGATGCTCGTCCCTACCATGCTCAAGCGTGTTATCGATGACCCGGATTTTGGTAAATACGACCTCTCAAGCCTGAAGGTGATAACCTACGGGGCAGCCCCGATGCCATTTGAGGTGATAAAAAAAGCCATCGAGGTCTTCCCTGGCGTTATGTTCATAAACGCCTTCGGGCAGACCGAGACCGCCTCCACCATAACCATGCTTGGACCCGAGGATCACATCATCGAGGGAACCGAGGAGGAGAAGGAGAAGAAACTGAGGAGGCTAGCTTCCTCTATCGGCAGGCCGATGGACGATGTAGAGATCAAGATCATTGACGAGGAGGGGAAGGAGCTACCCCCCGGTGAGGTCGGGGAGATTGTGGCTAGAGGGCCAAGGGTGATGAGCGGATACTGGAAGGACCCGGAGAAAACAGCAAAGGCGTTAACCCCTGATGGCTGGCTTCACACTGGAGATATGGGCTATATGGATGAGGAGGGCTACATATACCTCGCCGGGAGGGGCGATGACATGATCATCCGCGGCGGGGAGAATATATCTCCCGAGGAGGTGGAGAACGTCCTCTATGCCCACCCAGCTGTGGAGGAGGCGGCGGTTATCGGCATCCCCGACCCCGAGTGGGGACAGGAGCCAAGGGCAATAGTGGTTCTCAAGAAGGGGATGACTGCCACTGCAGAGGAACTAATCGAATTCTGCCGGCAGAGGTTATCCAGCTTCAAGAGGCCTCGCTCTGTGGTCTTCATCGATGAGCTGCCCCGAACCTCCACAGGCAAGGTTCTGAAGCGAGTTCTCCGCGAAAAATACGGGCAGCCCTAAAACCCAGTGGTCGGGCTTGAGGAAGACTTTAGGGGGATGGTTCGGCGGAGCCGAACCATCCCCCTAGTCCGCTGCACCGGAAACCAGCTCGGCAATGTCTAAAGCCTTTATGGATTCCTCCCTCCCCCTCGTCTTTATCCCGTCCTCAAACATCTGGAGGCAATAGGGACAGGCAGTAGCCACAATATCAGCCCCAGACCGAATAACGTGATCAGTGCGCATTTCGTTGATCCTGGTGCCCCCAGTCTCCTCCATCCATAGGTGCCCCCCGCCAGCACCACAGCAAAACCCCTTCCTGCCCGAAGGCCTCAGCTCAACAACCTTTGCCCCGGGGATCGCCTTTAAAATGCTCCTCGGCTCCCGGTAAATACCGTTGTAGCGACCCAGATAGCAAGAATCGTGGTAGGCGATGGTCTTATTTATCCCCTTAGACAGCCTGAGCCTTCCCCCTTTTAGAAGCTCAGCAATGAGCTGGGTATGATGGACGACTTCGAACTCCCCACCAAACTGGGGATACTCGTTCTTTAGGGTGTTGAAACAGTGGGGACAGCAAGTGACGATCCTCTTAACACTATACTGCTTGAATGTCTCGATGTTCCGCTGCACCTGCATCTGGTATAGGTATTCGTTGCCCATTCTGCGGGCGGGGTCGCCACAACAGGTCTCCTCGGGGCCCAGGATGCCGAATCTTATCCCGGCACCTCTCAGCAAACGGGCCATATTGGCAATTGCCCTCATATTGCTCTCCATGAGCGCCCCAACACAGCCCACCCAGAAGAGGATGTCAACATCGCTTTCCTCAGCCATGGTCTTTACATCAATCCCCCGTGCCAGCCCGATCCAATCTATCCTGGTGCAGAGCGTCCCTCTGCAGGGATGACCCCTTTGCTCCAGGCATGTGAGCGCCATCTGAGCCGTATCGGGCATTTTCGCCTGCTCCAGAACCAGGTTCCGCCGCATGTCGACTATTTTGTCGATATGCTCAATAAAGACCGGGCACTGCTCCTGACAGGAACGGCAGGTGGTGCAGTCCCAAATGACATCCTCAGTTATCACATCGCCAATCATAGAAAGACCGGGGTTTCGGCCACCGTCCTTCCCCCTGAGAAGGGCCGGTGCAACACCAAGCCAGTGGGTTTTTAAGTCCTGAATGAGCTTCTTCGGGGAGAGGGCTTTACCCGAGAGATATGCCGGGCAATTATCCTGACACCTGCCGCAACGGGTGCAAGCATCAAGGTCGAATAGCTGCTTCCAGGTGAAGTCACTTATATTGGCGACACCAAAAACCTCCGCGGTCTCGATGTCAATCGGGGCAAGCGCCCCCTTGGGGCGCATCGAGCGAAAGAGAACATTAAACGGGGCAACAACGATGTGGGAGAGGGAGGAGAAGGTGAGAGCAACATAAACTATAGCCCCTAAAGCGAGCACCACATGAAACCACCAGAGGCCAGCATGAAGGCTCAGCAGCGCCCCATCGGAGACCCCGAGAAACATCTGTGCCACCACCCATCCACCGGGCGACCAGACGTCCCAAGAGGGGTCATATATGGCCCCGGGATATATCTCCCCATAGGCAACAGGGTTATTAGTAAAATAGGCAATCCTCAACCCCTCTATTAAGAATCCGGTAAGGATGATGACGAAGAGCAAGATGAGGGCAATGGCATTCTCAGGCTTATTATCAAGCCTAGCCGGTCGCTGGATATATCTACGGTAAGTGGCGATGATCACCCCGATGAGGGCGAGAATGCCAAAGACATCCACGGCAAAGGAAAGCCCAAGATAGGGTGCCCCCCAAATCCCGTGCAGCACTTCTCCATCTACCATACCCCTCACTGCGTAATGGGTCACAAAGTCTATAAACGCCCCTACAAGGAATATTACGGCTCCCCAGAAGATGAGAAAATGAATAAGCCCTGGATAGGGGTCCCTGAGGAACCGCAGGTGGATAAGGCCATCGACAACGCCGGTCACGACAAACGACCGCAGTCTTTGCCATAAGTTTGATAGCCTGTTATCGGGCTTCCCCAGTCTCCAGAGCCGGTAGCGTCGGTATATCCCATAGCCAACAAGGAGTAGTAGCGGGATGAGTAACCAGTAGAGGATGGTGCCGTTGGGGATGTTCCAGAAGATTTCTCTAGTAGGCACAGACTCCTCCTCTTTTTTGCACCCCTCCCCCAGCATCCAATAGTGTATTATATCACAAGTCTTTGCCAGGTTAACAGGGCTTGCCTTATCAGCAACACCAGGTTTAATATAATTTAGGCGGAGGATAAAACAAGGGGGAGAATTAATATGGCCGGAGAGGAGATGGAGATACTGGCAAGGAAAGCCACGGCGGATGTCATCCTCGAAAGAGCCGCCTCACAGCTAAAGGAGATCCTTCACCAGGTAGTGGCGGAGCTGGTTCCATTCCCGCCTTTCCCGGGCAGCTTCTTTACCTATGCAATTGAAGTAGAGCCGGGGGCTGCGGCGCGGGCTGACCGTGGGTGCGTGGTTGTCTGTCCCGATGGGGAGCTTTATGAGCTTATAATAAAGATGGACTTCTCAGGTCCATTCACTGACCTTTTCTCAGTCCGCCGAGAGGAAACAAAAAGGCTCGATCTCCCTCCACAAGAATATATCCCCTATGCCTACAATGCCATCTGTGAGGTAACGAGGATTCTTCTTGAGCGGCAGGGGAGAGGTGGAGCAGGGTCGTAAAATACTGCTATCCAAGCTCGATAGTGCCACTCTTGCCTCCGCTCTTCCTCACCAGGTGAATCCCCTCAATGCACATAGTGGGGTCAACCGCCTTGCACATGTCATAAATGGTTAAGGCGCTCACCGCTACCGCAGTGAGCGCCTCCATCTCCACCCCAGTTTTGCCCATGGTCTTAACTGTAGCGGTGATCCCCACTGCGCTTTTTCCCTCATCAAACTCAAATTCCACCTTGGCATTGGCGATCATCAGAGGGTGGCATAAGGGGATGAGATTTGAGGTCTGTTTAGCGGCGGCAATCCCAGCAATCTGAGCCACCGTGAGGGCATCCCCCTTGGCCAGCTCACCCCTCCTTAGAAGCTCGAGGGTAGTGGGCTTCATTACTACCATGCCCTTTGCCACCGCCTCACGCTGGGTTTCAGGCTTCCCACTGATATCCACCATATGGGCTCGACCTGATGAATCCAATTGGGTGGGCTTCTTCACTTCCTTTTTCACCCTAACCCCCGATCCTCACCATCGCCATCCCGCTCGGCACTGTCCCCTCGGCAAGATAATGGCGCTCTGGCTTGCGCCTCACCGCCTCACGAATCAGGCGCTTTAACTCCTCAGGCGATGCCCCCTCGCGAAGCGGCTTTCGTAGATCAACCTCCCCATCGGAGAGTAGACAGGGGCGAAGCCTTCCATCAGATGTGAGACGGAGGCGATTACAATCGACACAAAAATGGTCACTTATTGGACCTATAAAGCCAATGGTTCCCCGCGCCCCGGGCAGCCGAAAATACCGGGCGGGGCCGTTACCGGCACTGGGCAGGCAGGGCTCAAGAGACCCAAGCCCAAGAATGCGCTCCCGTATCTCAGAGACAGGCACAAATTGTAAGGCGGCATCCCGGGTCAAAAAAGGCATGAGCTCGATAAAGCGAACATGCCACCCCTCGCTAGTCGTCACCCGGGCGAAGTCGAGTATCTCATCATCGTTTAAGCCCCGTATAACCACCATGTTAATCTTCACCGGACGAAGCCCCACCTCCCGCGCCTTCTCAATACCATCAAGGACATCCCTTAGCCTATCCTGACCGGTTATCCTCTGGAATCTATCCCCCCTCAGGCTGTCAAGGCTTATATTCACCCGCCCAAGTCCCGCTTCCTTGAGCTCACGAGCGTATTTGCTCAGGAGCACCCCATTGGTGGTCATCGAAATATCATCAATTCCACGAACCCCAGCTAGCATTGCTATGAGCCTGGTTAGTTCCAGCCTAACCAAGGGCTCACCCCCGGTGAGACGAACCTTGGTGATGCCCAACTCGGCGGCAACAGAAACAATAGCGTGGATCTCCTCGTAAGAGAGAATGTCGCTCCGGGGAATTAGCGAGATGCCCCCAGGCGGCATGCAGTAGATACAGCGCAGATTGCACCGATCGGTTATCGAGATGCGCAGGTAACTTATGGGGCGCTGAAAGGAATCAGAGAGACCACCCACTTTTTCGCCCTTTTGCCTACTATTACCTCTTTGAATCTGAAATTGACCTCGTAATTATTCGGTGCCTCTAGGTGAGAAAAGGTGCTTCAGGACCTGGCGTGCCCTTTGGGCCGCCATTCCCCGGTGGCTTATCCGGTTCTTCTCCTCCAAAGATAGCTCAGCCATAGTCTTCCTTAGCTCGGGGAGATAGAAAATGGGGTCATAGCCAAAGCCATTCTCACCTCTGGGTTCAAACGCTATAATGCCTCGGCATCCTCCCTGGCAGAGCTCGACATCACCTGATGGTGTTGCAATGGCGATGACGCACCGAAAGTGAGCACCTCTCCTCTCCCAAGGAACCCCTTTGAGCTTTGCCAGAAGATAATCGATCCGCTCCCTGTCTGAAGCGAAATTCCCCGCGTAACGGGCAGATAGCACCCCCGGCTCCCCACCCAGGGCATCGACCTCAAGCCCCGAGTCATCGGCGAGGGCGAGGAGATTGCTCACCGAAGCATAGGTGGTCGCCTTCAGCGTAGCATTCTCCTCCAGTGTCCCCCTGCCTTCCCCCACCTCGAGACCGATGCCCTCTTCGGCAAGGGTGGTTAGCTCAAAGGGGAGGCCACGGAGAAGGAGCCGGTATTCCCTCACCTTTGCCATATTGTTGGTGGCGAGGAGGAGCTTTGGTATATTGGCGCTCAAA
>Ga0136652_1001392_pt1 | contig 10247 bp, 17 predicted proteins | sample ConPoolayeEmetaG_FD_94864 | JGI IMG/M metagenome (GOLD analysis project Ga0136652, IMG submission 94864) | Hot spring microbial mat communities from California, USA to study Microbial Dark Matter (Phase II) - Cone Pool mat layer E metaG... ...
CAATTACTTCATCACCCTTACCTATGCCTAGAGCCAGTAGTGAGATATGCAATGCGGCAGTTCCAGAACTCACAGCAATAGCGTTTTTGCTATTATGATATTCTCCGAAGTCTTTTTCAAAAGTCTGTACCCAACCTCCACCTAGTGGGCTTTGGTAAAATGGGGATAGTTTTCCCGATTCTATAACTGACGTGACATTCAATAACTCGCCTTCACCAAATCTTTTCATTCCTCTTCCACCTTCTCATTCCCAATAATCTTCAAACTCAGCTCTAGAGCTTTAAGACCGTCCTCACCCATACATTCAGGTTGTTTAGAAGATGTGGCGCACTTGACTATATCTTCATAAGCTAAAGCAAGTGGGGTTTTGCTATTATTTTTATGATAGGTTTCATCGATAAACAATTCTCTGATGTTTTCATAGTGTTCACTTTCAGCTGATTTGTAAGTTGTAATTTCCCTCCCATTATCGCAGATTCGTATCCTTCCATCTGTGAGGAAAATGTCCTGCTCAAAAATCATATAGGAAGTGTGCAGTTTATATGGTATGTTGTGAAACTGATATGGTGTATTTGGGGTTAACCAGTTATATAAGTCAGTCAAGTGAACCAAATCTCTTAAACCGCCATAATAGTATCCTACGAACAGAATCGGTACGCCTAACCTTTTTGTATCAATTATCTTTTTAACCTGTTTATATTCCTTCATCCATCTTCTGGTATGGTTAATTGCGAGCTTCACATTCCTGTTTTTGCATACATTAACCATTTTTCTAGCATTAATGAGGTTGTCGGAAATTGGCTTTTCACAAAATATGATTTTTGGTTTTGCACAGTAGGCTCCAAGCAGTGTTTGAAAACAATGTACGTCGTCGGGCGTTGATATAACAATCACGTCTGGATTTTCACTCTTTATCATATCTAGGAAATCAACAAAAATTTTAACATTCGGATACATACTTGAAAACATCTTAAGTCTATCTGTATTAACATCGCACACCGCAACCAATTCCATATCTGGATTTCCCAATATAGCGTTTATGTGCGATGCTGGTTGTTGTCTTTTTTTGTCGAAACCCAGCGTCCAACCAATTCTTCCCAAACCAGAGACCGCAGTTCTGAGCATATCATACCTCCTTATTCAGAAATTTTTCCAAGTCAACAAATTTTATTTTTTCAGAAGATACGCATGAGATGGGGCTGAGGTTGAAAGTTTCTATTCCAAATTTTTCATAGGCTTTCTCAATGAAGGTGGTGAAAATATAGTTGTAAACATCCCAATTGACGCATGTTAACACTTCATTGCCAAGTGGGTTTTTCACTGTTCTGTAAAATTTTTCTATGGGTTGGTTATTCATATTGCCGAGTGTTTTGTATGCATTATAATACGCGGTATCCTCCAACCTAGTATTGGCGGGATAGCCGAAATCTATTCCTACCAAACCTATTTTTTTACAGCCAAGCAGACCACCAATATTCCAGCACAAAGCACCCACATTACCCAATCCGGGAATTATCATTTTTTCACCAGACATCCAGTACAGTGCTCTTGTCATACTTTTCTCTTCAACAGGGTCATCTATCGAAGTTATGAACCAGAATATCCAATGTGTGATTTTTTCAATGTTTTCAAGTGTTTTTGGATGAATGAAAATATGAAGTAGGAAAATGGGATATGTTGTGATGGATTTAATTTCTTTTATGCTTGATTGTATTCCAGAAAAGAAGTCCGCAACCTTTTCTGTGGCATCAGCACTAACAACAATGTGGGGAACAATTTTATGTTTCAAGCACTCCTTCAATATTTTGTCGCAGACAATTATCAATCCGTCAAAATTTGATTTGGAAATTACATCCAGCTGTTTATATTTTTCAATACTAGGTCCAGCACCAATAACCAAGCAGTATGGACTTCTAAGAATTATATTACCTTCAATCAACTCTCTCAAGTTTCTGCCGTTCCTAATTTTTGGTACATTTTTGGAAAAATTTTCAAACCAGAGTCTTTCATAAACCTGGAATGTATGTTCTGCTATCGTTTTTGCATTTTCAGGTATGTGTTCTTCGTATGGCACCATTATCCCTCTTCCTTCTCCTTCTTTTCCTTTCATCCTCAATCTTGCTTCTCACATACATGTCAAAAATCAAAATGGCATCAATCCAATCCATATTAAAACTCTCCAACAAATTCTGAAAGCTTCATTTTCTTAATTCTGCCCTTATAACCAAACATTTTTGAAACAGAATTATACATTATTCCATTTTGGGTTGTGTTTATTGTTTTTCTTTTTATGCTTGAAATCCATTGGAACATCTTTTTTGCATAGTATTCGTACACTGGGTCAACTATGAAGCTTCTTTTAAGCTCCTCAACATAGTATTCCTTATGTTCTACATCTGGGTACTCCGTTTGTTCAATTTTATCGTAGGAATTGTCTATACCATATATCGCTATTGGGTCCGCTCCAAGAGCATAAGCGATTGAGAAGCAGGTGTTATGCACACAACCACCAGTATTGATTACATCAGTTCTACTCATTGCTGACATAGATTCAGTTATACTCCACTCAAACAGAGGAGTAAAGAAAACTCTTCTACCCGACCAGCACCTTATTGTCAGTGGAAACGTCGTGTTTGCAAATATTGCTGTAACTTTATCCATCACTTTCCTAACGTCCGGTCTATCGAAAAATGACATACACAGATAACTTGAGTCAACATTCACCACGTAGGTTGGTATAAAGTCATATTCAAGACATTTATACAATGCACGGTCGCAACAGAATGATACGCCTTTGTATTTTTTTAGATATTCAGCTTGTCTCTCAAAACTTCCCGAAAACGGATGGTCTATTATTAGTGCAGGTCCGTCAATTTTGGCAAGGTTTGAAATTGTCTCTTTGCAACCAATTGTCTCAAGGTTCACCCTGAAATTTGTCAACCATTCTGGCAATTTCATTATCAATGTTTCATTACAAACAAAACTTTCATCAAATGGAATGTAAGAAATATCCTTCTCATTTATGAAGGAACTATACTTCAACCTACTGTATTTCATTCCGTTTCACCTTCGCTTTTTTTAATCTATCTAAATCGTGATTGGTCATCAACTCCCTTAAACCCAGAAGCTCAATGTCTGAAAAATTTGTTAAGTTTACAGTAAGTTTTTGAGCGTCGTCGATATCCAACACAAATTTTTCAAGTTCACCATACTGCTCAATTATTTTATCGTAATTGTCGAAAAACAATTTCGTTCCTGGGTAGGGTTGGATGAAGAATGGTCTGCAGAAAATATTGTTGCTAATCCAAAATTCTGTCGTCCTAATCATATCATCAATTGTCTCATTTGGATAGCCTTCCATAAATGTCATTATTGGATTTATTCCAACATTTTGGGTTTCATCAATCGCCGATTTCATTTGTTCAACAGTGGTGTTTTTTCCAATCTGCTTTAAAAGGTGATTGTTTGCAGTTTCTCCCCCATAGGATATGTATGTGAATCCAACATCATGTAACCTTCTCAGTAATTCCCTATCAACAGTATCAACACTGCCCAAACATCCAAAGTGCATCGTTCCAACCAGGTCCTCTTTCTCAATTAGGTCGCAAATCTCAAAACATCTTTTCCTATTGGCGGTGAAATTCTCGTCAAGGAAACTTATGAAATCCACAGCAAACTTTAATCTCATATACCTTATCATGTCAACAACATATTTTGCTGAGAAATACCTTATGTTTGGACCCGTGATACTTCCATAGATTCTTTTGAGGTCACTTGTCGACATTCCTAAGTGAGTACAGTACTCACAATGATGTATGCATCCTCGGGTTGTGATACAATCCAATCTCCTTCTGGAATTCATTGCTTCTGGACTGAGCAATAAGGAACTATTCGGAAAATATACTTCTTCAAGTGGGAATAAATGCCAAAGTGGATATGGCAGGTCATCCAAACTTTTGAATATCTCTGTACCACATCCTATTAGGGGTCTGGGTTCAGTGATTTCTATTTCACCCAAATCTCGATAAATTATCCCTTTGACGTTCTTTAGCCTGTCCAAACCACCTGTTATCAATTCAAAAAATGTTTCCTCACCCTCACCAATCACACCTACATCTACCTCAGGCAACCATTCCATAATCCTCATAGGCATTGAAGTTAGGAAACCACCGCCAGCAATCAAAGTAGCATCAGGCTGTTCTTTCTTTATGATTTTCACATAATCCTTAATAAATCTGTATTGTGTCGATAAACCACCAATACAAACCACATCATACCTTTCTTCCTTTATTTCTTCGCTTACCGTGTCGTTGGAAATTCTGTAGGCATTAACGTCCAACAATGTAATCTCGTATCCCATATTGTCAGCAATTGCCATAAGTATAGCCATTCCGTAGGGTATATGTTTCGGTGGTTCCTGCAACCTTATTGGTGGATTAATGAACAATATTTTCATTCTTTTCACCCTCCATTTTTAGGAAATCTTCAAAATTCATACATTTTATTTTATGTAATGGGTTTTCGGAAAAGAGGAAGCCGGGACTGCATTGAATAGTGTAAATCCAACTACTGGTATTCAAACACATATCAAGAAAAGCTTTCTTATAGTGTTCAAACACCATGTCTGCGAGTACATTGACTTTAAAGAAAGGATTATAAACTGTCTTATATGCTTCCTTAATTTTCTCAATATCACCAATACCTTTTTTCATACCATCATAATAGCACGTTTCTCGCAGTGGTGTTCCTTCAGGATAACCATAATCTATTCCGATTAGTACAGGAATTCTTCTCAAAATTGTATGTGCAAAAACCCAAGAACAGGCACCAGCATTCCCACCAGTAACCATAGCAGGGACACCATTGGGATTAACTTCAGACTTGGTCATAATTTTTTGTAGTTTTGTAAAACTCTCATTCTGCCTGTAATCATCAAAAATGGGGCTAAACCAATAAATGTCAATCCCTGCTTCCACGCACCTTTCATAAACGTTATGTGCTACACTTGTTATGAGTAATGCTTTTATTTTCTTGCCATAAGCATTCACAAGTTCAATACATTCCTGATTTCTTCTTTTCTCTTCTTCTGTAGCGTCAGGAAAGTGTTCATCGAAATCCGGGTCACCATACCATCTGACAATCAACTTCCTGTTACCATCAACAGACAAAACATAATTTGGGACAATACCACGTTTTAAGCACTCATACAGCATTCCATCAGTAGCTATTATTATATTATTATAATTGCTTTCCGCAAGCATTTCGAGATGTTTCAACTTGAAAACACTCGGACCCCTACCAATGACGATAGCATAACCTTTAGGTGCTTTATCTGGTTCTTCTGGTACAAGGTGGCTGATGTTTTTACCTTTCCTTATGTATTCAAGGTTGTCTGCAAAATTCTGAACCCAAATTTCAAGCAATCCTTCCTTCGTAGTCCTATTGATAATGTCGTCAACACTGGTTTTCAAACTCACATTCCTAAAAAGAAAATCAAAATATTCAGACCAATCCTTATCTTTGAATCCATCTTCCTCTTTTTTCTTAACCATCCTCCAGAAAGTCGTATCGGTAACGTTTGGCACAATCAGTGTTCTTGCCACACTTCCTTCCTCCTCAAAATTTTTGGGATATCATTTGGACCAAGTGATAGGAATTTTCCATTCTCAAAACGATAATAGAAATCACCCACACGGAAAATAACTATGTGCTTGTTAGGTTCATCATTGTCAATAGAAATAAAGTCAAAATAAACAAAAATGTCCCCTCTGAGTATGTTTTTCAGAAGGTCATTGTAGCTTTCGGTTGATGTTTTAAGCGAACGTAGGAGTTTTAATGTTTCCTCGTCAACTTCAATCTTTGTTCTCCAGATGTTTTTCCGCGTTCTAGGTCTTCCTCTTGACATGGACACCACAATTTTTAGTATTAATTTATACTAAAAAATAAATTTATTTATAAAAGTTTTTAACAAACACAGAATATAAGTTAAACAAAAAACAATGGAGGATTCATAATGGGTAAGTATCTGCGCACAAACTATAGACTGACTGGAAGCTATATTGGTGATACGCCTCCCACACCAAAAGAACAAGGAGCGATATTTTACAGTGCGGGTGCTGGAAGGATATACATCTATATGAGTGGTACATCTTGGGCGTACATTTCTGTTGATGGAACAGCTTCAATAAATGTGTAGGAGTTGGTTAAATGGGTAAATACCTACGCACAAATTATAGATTGACTGGTGGACTTGTTGACCCTGACGCTATCGGTGGTGGTGCGGTATCAGGCAGTTGGTTGGGTGGTGCTGGTACAAGGAATGCCTATGGTGGATTTGTGGTTGGAAGCATAACGGTAAATAACAGTATACTTACAATATCGGCTTACGGTGCTTTAAATGAATATTTCGGTAATGGAATGTTCACTTCGGGATACAAAGTATTACCAATAGCTTGGCACGTAGTCAAACAAGGTTCAGCACCATACGATGTGTACCTGTCGCTAAGTTTCAATAATTCAGCAATACCCTTTATTCCCTATAGACTTAGTTTGCACACAGCATCACAACTAGATTATGCGACTGGAGTATCTATTTCAGCAAAAGTGATTTGGTGTGGATTTATAGTTTCCACTCCATAAGTTTTGGAGGTTTGAAAAATGTCAAAAACAATTGAAATAATAAATGTGAGAGATAACGGGGACTATTTAACTGTCGCATTCAAGTGTGATTTCGGTGCAGAGGAATCTGTTGACATCCCTGTTGACACTGAAGCCCAAAAGTTGAATAGGATATTTCTCAAAACATATAACGCAAGATTGGAGAAAATGAATCGCAAAAAACAGCTATTGAAAAGTTTGCAGGGAAGCATTGAGTTGAAAGAGGAACCTCTAGAGGAGGCAATTCAGGAAGCAGTGAAGGCAACTGAAAATGTTATAGAAGTGATGAAGGAAACAGCAAAAACGAAGATTGAGGAGCTGAAAGAAAAGGTTGAGCAGGCTGTGAAGCCTGAAGCAATCGCAACTGCACTAAAGCCAGAAACAATTGTTGAAGCAATAAAGCCACAGGCAATAGTTGAAAAAATTGATGAAGCAATTGAGAACATAAAGACAGAACTTGGAAAAATTCCTGGAATTGACACCGCAACAATACAGAAAATCGCAGAACTAATCAAAGAAAAGCCAGATTTGAAAAATACAGTCACATCACTGATAAACACTTTCAAAAGCATAGTTAAGAAAGAAATCACTGAAGACGCAAAAGAGGGAATACCAGAAACAGATAAGGACTTTCCTTGGGACGTAAGTAAGTAGTAGGTGGTTAGCATGGCTAACGCCACAGAGTTCGCTTGGGCTGGTTCATTGGCTTATTTCTTTACTCGTGCAGGGACGAGTCTTTCATACAGGATACTTGGCAAATACCTGATGAAAAGAAAAGACATAGAGGAGAACCTGAAGCTGATTGGAACATTGATAAGAAATATGCACAGAATTGGAATACTCGATGATGACGATATTTGGAAATTGCTTGACTACTCCCTCAAAATCATAATTAGCGGTAAAGCGAATCCAATTGAGGCGGAGAAATTTCTCCTAATATATCTCAATGAATGTATAGCAAGATATGCAAATGTGGAAATGGCTAGGTTGAAAGAGTTTTTCAGAGACGCTAAACTTCTTTCACATGCACCAATCATAAAGGAGGCTTAAAAACGAATCTTCTGGTGCCTGACTATATCATATTGGCAATGGTGATTATTTCTGTGGCAGTGATATTGGGAGTCTACTCCGCCTACATTTTTTTCGTTTTGAGGAGGAGAAGAGAAAAAAGTATCTATAGCATCATTTTCTCAAGTGTTGCCGCACATTTTTCAGTATGGGGTGTTGCCGAATTCTATCTGCTGAATTATTACAATTATTTCATTGGGATAAGCTACATACAGACAGTTGACAAAATCTACTGGATAATTGCATGGTTTGGCTCCATAATACCAATAGTCGTAGGTTTCATAAGTATAATCTTGGTATTCCTTGCGGGATATAATGAAACAAAAGAGGAACTAAAAGAGCAATATCTTAAACTTTTGAATACAGATGTTCTGAGCATGATGGAGAAAAGGCTCGACCTCATTAAAGACATAGTTTCAAATGTTGCTTTTGCTGTCGCTGGTGCACATGAGCTTTTTGACAAGGAGACGAAAAAGAAAATTTTCTTCAAATCGATTTTAGCATCAGTTGCAGGTTGGTGTATTGGCAACATATTGCAGGATAGGATTTGCGGGCTTCTAACACTCTTCACACTCAAACCTGAATATCTTACCAAATTTTCAGAGCTATATTGGACGCTCGGCGGGGACTTAGTTGCAGGTTTAACGCAGTGGATTCTTCCCCTCATATCCATTGCTATTATCTGCCTGGCATACATTTACAAGAGGTGACTCCTCACGGAATACTTCACACCAAAAAAGAATATAATATTGGGTGAAAGACTCAGCCCTGACAGACCGCAGAGGAAAGAGGTAAAGCATACCATAATTGAATTTGGATTGTACAGAGGTCTAATCATTATCGCTATACTTGCAGTGTTGAGCCATTTCGGTCCACTTTCAAAAAAACAGTTGCAGAATATGGTTGGAAGAAAACTCGCAGAAAAAATTCCAAGCACAAAAATTGACAATATGTTACGCCTATTGAGCCTATGGGGATATGTCGGTAAGGAGAGAGTGACAAAAAAGATATTTATCACAGAGAAGGGAGAAGCTATATTTGAAAAGAGCAAAAACTTTATTTCAAAACTTATTTCTGCCGTAGTCGACAAAGACTTCATAAATGTTTATGAGTTGGAGGGTTTTAGGCAATGATTGGGTTTATAATATGTTGCATATTCCTAATAGTGCTATTTGTTTTGGGCATGTGTCTAATGCAATTCCTTTTCGACAGGTGGTACTTTGGAGGTGGTTTCATATTTCTCTGGTTTCTGATATACTATTTAATGCAACAAAATATGATTTGGTTTCTCGAGATAATTTTGAAAATCTGGTCAGCTATATCTGGAATACCTATACCATATTAGGAGGTGCGAAAAATGAAAATTGTTGACAGCATAGTTGAGGACTGGTTGAGGATTAGAAAGTGGTTTCAGGAAGTGAAGAACCTTCTCTTCAGCCTTCTGTTGGTTTCGGCATTTTTGGCATCTGCAATTTGGATTTCTTCAATAAGCATAGTGAATCTACCAACAATACTTGGAATAATTTCAGTAGTTGTACTATACGCCAGTGCGATTGGAATCTACGCCTACGTCTGGTACATTCAGAAGCAGTTGAAGGAAAAGGAAGCAAAAATTACAAGTTTGGAACAGAACCTGAGAAAAGTTGAAGACGAAAACTTAGTGTTGAAAACAAAAATTGAGACAATAGAACAAAACGAAAGAACAAGAGAACAAATAACAGAAACGGAACAAACAGAGAAGTTCCTGAAGTTTCTTGAAGCCATAGCAAAAATAAAAGAACCAACAGCTGTTGAAGGAAATGTCATCCCTCAAACTTGAAAAGCCAAAAAGCATATTTGAAGTAGTCAGAGATATGCAGAGTGACTGGCTAGAAGTGAAGTCTGCACTCTACAAGTTGGTTGGCAAGGAGATAAAGGATTGCTTCCTACCCAACAGAGGAAAATGCAGAGAAAGCTGTGCATTACATATTGATGGATTCTGTGCATTTACTTTGATTGCTATGAAAATGATAGGCATATTGGAGAAATGATATGGCTGAATACGGAAAGGAATACATTCTTTCAAACAGGGTGTTTAACGATGTAAAGAACCTTAATCTGCTACTCGACGCATTGCACTCCATTGTCGGTGAAACGAAGAAACGGGTGAAAAGAGGTAGGATAAGGAAAACAAAGAAGTTCAGACTGGTTATTAAAGCCACACCCCACAGCAGACATTTTGGTGAAGTGAAAATTATAGTTTACGACGATGATACGAAAAGGATAAAGTTTCACGAGAGGATACCCGTTTCAATTCCAGTAGAAAAAATGATAAAAATTAGGGGTGCAGTTCTACTTTTTTCCGATTGATACTCTCCGCAACTGAAGTCTGGGGCTTTCTCACCAAGGTTTTGTAAAAAAGTTTAATATTTTGTTTTTTATTTATTTATAATTAATAAGAGGTGTAGCATATGAAAACGAAGATTTTTGGAGAGACAGTTGATACAAAAGTGAAGAGTTACGCGTTGCCGCAGAGAATACAC
>Ga0136652_1001393_pt1 | contig 10244 bp, 11 predicted proteins | sample ConPoolayeEmetaG_FD_94864 | JGI IMG/M metagenome (GOLD analysis project Ga0136652, IMG submission 94864) | Hot spring microbial mat communities from California, USA to study Microbial Dark Matter (Phase II) - Cone Pool mat layer E metaG... ...
CATCTGGGCATACACTAAATAATTTGGTTCAGCATAAGAAACAAGAGGATTTTGGGAAAGAACCTGAACGATTTTTATCTCTTCTCCGGCAGGAACCTTCAAAACAAACGTATGGGGCAAAAGAAGTCTTTCCTTAATTTTTGCTCCCTGATCCTGAATGATTTTTTCTCTTAAGAACTGGGGCAGTAAGGGATTAAAGCGGATAATAATTTCCTCAGACACAAAAGATTCTTTACTAATTGCCGGATTAAAACTTAAACTTTCCTTCGGAGCAGAAAGACAAACCCAAATGCCTAAAGATAAAACTAAGAAAATTAAAACAAAATTTTTCCCCATCTTCTACGATAAAAGAATATCACTCTTTTCTTGGAAAAACAACCTTTTGTATCAGCGAAAAATTCATTTACCCGTAAAACCCTCCGGATGCCTTTTATGCCAAAGCCAGGCAGTTTCAACAATTGTCTCTAAATCAGAATAGCGAGGATACCAATTTAATTCCTCTTTAATTTTTTGGGAGCTGGCTACCAATTTCGCCGGATCTCCTTCTCTTCTTGGCCCAAAAGGGCAAGAAAAAGAAACACCGGAAACTCTCTTTACCATCTCCACCACCTCCAAAACCGAGTACCCTCTACCCGTGCCTACATTATAAACCCAAAAACCGCCCTCTTTATTCTCCAAAAATTTCAACGCCGCCACATGCGCCTCTGCTAAATCCAAGACATGGATATAGTCTCTAACACAAGTTCCATCAGAAGTAGGATAGTCGCGGCCAAAAATCTGGAAATCTTTTCTTTTACCTAAAGCCGCTTCGCAAGCCCGGGTAATTAAATGCGTAGGCAGAGGATAATCCTGGCCCAAATTTCCGTCCAAAGAGGCGCCGGAAGCGTTGAAATAACGAAGAGCGATAGTTTTGATTTTATAGGCGGCGGCATACGATTTAAGGATTTTTTCAACCATGAGTTTTGTTTCTCCATAAGGATTGGTTGGATTCTGGGGGTGATCTTCGGGGATGGGGATTTTTTTAGGTTCTCCATAGACAGCGGCGCTTGAGGAAAAGACAATTTTTTCCACTTTATTTTTAAGCATTAACCTTAAAAGATTGATACTCCCAACGACATTATTTAAGAAATACTTTTGGGGATCTTTAACTGATTCGCCGACCTCAATATAGGCGGCAAAATGAATTACTCCTTCAGGTTTTTCTTCTGAAATCACCCGGTCAAGTAAAGATACGTCCCGTCTTAAATCGCCAACATAGAGTTTAGTGTTGGGGATAGCCTCCCGATGACCGGTCTCAAGATTGTCAAAAACAACCGGAGAAAAACCACTATCTTTAAGGGCTCTAACGGTAAAACTCCCTATGTATCCCGCCCCACCGGTAACCAAAATTTTCCTTGACATAGCCTTAAATTATGTTGATCTTTTCGCACAAACTTTTAATTTTTTCGGGTGCCTTCGACAGATACTTTGAAATCCCTAACCAAAAAAGTCCCGCCCCGGAAGAATCGATTAAAACATCTCTTAATGTCCCGGTTCTCCCGCGAACGAAAGTTTGGTGAAACTCGTCAGTCGCCGCATAAAAAACGGTCAGAAAAAAAGCCCAAACAGCCAATTTTTTTATCGCTATTCTTGAGGTATTATTAAGGGAACGATAAAGCAAGACGAAAAGAATTCCATACTCAAAAACATGGATTGTCTTTTTAAAGAAAAAATCCCACCAATCAATTTCGGAAACCACCCGCGTGGGCCTCGAAGAGAAAGTAAAGATTATAAACATCCAGAGAAGCGTCGGAAGCCAAAATTTGATGATTTTAAGAAATCTCCGCATTCTTTTTCCCATTATATCCCAAAATCTTGGGGAGTAAAAGGAAGGAAACGGAAACCAAAAGAAAAAAGATCCCAAGACCAATGAGGATTTTCGATAAGAAAGAGGGATTCCTTGAGGTTTCTCCTAAGATTTTCGGCGTGGGCGTATTTTCTTTTGTCAAAACGTTTGCCTCTTCGCCTAAGATTTCTCCGGCTAGAGTAGGGATTGGCGTAAGGGTTATGGTGGGTACTGGGGTCGGGGTTTGCGTCGGGGTTGGTTTTTTGGTCGGGGTAGAGGTTGGAGGTTTGGGAGATAGGGTAGGAACTGGGGCGCTAGTCGGTTCGGGGGTTGCCGTCGGTTCCGCTGTTGGGGTTGGCGTCGAGACTGGAATAGTTATCTGAACATCCACGGGAATCTGCTGATCGCTTGAGGCAGGATTACCGGAACTTGTGTATCTTCGAATTCTGAGCTTATAAACTCCTGGGCCAGGATACTCCGAAGAAGTAGGATTCCCAATCCTACCTCTAAATGTAGCCGAGGCAGTGCCTTCGGAACTGATATTTACCGGAAAATAATGCGTGCCATCCGAACCACCGTACCAACTCTCTCCATTAAAAGTTTCCCCAAAATAATTGGTTGTTCCTTCTTTAAAAAGATCGATCCTTAGATAATTTGTTCCAGGATTCGGTCCGGCAATTGAAACACTCACATCAAAAGGCTCCCCTGAGACCGAAGATGGTGAACTATCAATCGTAATGGTAACCGCCAAAACCTCTTTTGTTAAAAATAGAAAAACCGCCGAGGCGATTAAAAAAATTAAAATCCTTCGGGTTAATATGCTCTTTAACATACTCTAATGATTTAAATCATGGTAAAAAAGATGCTTACATCCTGTAAACATTGGGTTATTTTTAGATTTTTTTATTTTAACTATTTTTTTGAATATTTAAATTTTGGATACCGTCGGATTGATCGATCAAAAGTGAGTATGTCTCCATTATTGTATGTGTAGATAAATTGTAATGATTCCATCGGCGTGACCAATAGCCGCGAATTTAAGCGTGCTTACTCCGGACACCCGAGCGCTATCGCAGGTAGTTGAACCACGGATAATCTTCCCTGCTTTTGGCGCCCTAATGGATGCATCATCGCTTACTATATCAAGCCCATCGTGAATATTTCCACCATACCAACCCATCCTTGCGTAATATGTCATACCGAAACCTTGGGTGATTCTCGGATTAGAAACCGGCCAATCCCACGACCCGGAAAAGGGAAAAGGCAAATCCGGCTGATTATCCCAAATTACGGGAGTAGGACGAAGATAGGTCGCCGGATCCTGAGGCTCTCCATTCTTTAACACCATAAAATGAAGATGAGATCCGGTTGAACAGTCCGGGGCGCCGGAATTTCCCAAAAGAGCCACTATTTGCCCCTGAGACACCGGTTCTCCTTTACCCGCCCGTAAATCCTCTACTGCCTGAGAAATTGCCTTAAGAGCGGCCGCCTGCTCGGCTAACGCCTTAGCCAAAAGATCCTGATAAATTTTTTCCTGATTTTTGGTTTGAACAAGAAGAAACTCCATCTCTTTCTGTTGTTTTGCCAACGTCGCCTTTTGCTCCTCCAATTTCTTCTTTAGGGCCTCGATGGCCCGTTTTTGCTCGTCATAGTTAGTTCTCGTTTCTTCCATGGAAAACAAAAGTCTCCGATCGTTAATCTGGATAACCTTCAAATACTTATAACGGGTGATGAAATCGGAAAACTTTTGGGATGAAAAAAATAAGGAAAGGGGGTCAATCGATCCCTTTTTATAAGTGGCGGCGATTCTCCTCCCTAAAACCTGCGCTAAAGAGTCAAGGGAGACCTCAAGCCTGCCGATCTTTCCGGAAAGAGTCGTAATCTGCTCCTCTGTCTGGTCTATCTTACTCGTAGTTAAGTTTATCTGCGTCTTTCTCCTCGCGATTTCCGTAGAAAGGGTTTTGGCCTGCCCCTGGAGTTTCTTTAAGACTTCTTCATAGCATAGAATTTTCTCGTATCCAGATTTCCCAGCGCATTCCTCAGAATCTTGGGCAAAAACTGAATAAGGATGGGTTAATTCCCATAAGAGAAAAATAATAATGAATATCCTCAGGCATTTTTTCATTTAAGATAGCGTCTGGTGGCTAAAATACTCCCCAATGCCCCAATGGTTATTCCCCCGAGGATAAGACAGAGAAGTAGCAAAAACATAAAAATGGGATTAACCGGAAAAATAGGAATCCCCGAGAGAAACGAAACCAGAAAAGGAGTCGAATAAAGAAGAACGATATAAGCAATACCCCAGGCAAAAACCGCTCCCAAAATACCATAGATAATCCCCTCAATAACAAAAGGGACGCGGATATACCACTTGCTTGCCCCCACCAGTTTTAAAATTTCAATCTCCTCTTTCTTAAGCACAATCTTCATACTGATAATGACTAAAATCACGAAAACGGAAATCACCGATAAAACAATCATTAAACCAACGCCTATCTTCCGTAAAGCCGAAGTCCAAGAAGAAAGGGAGGAGATAACGTCCTCTTGAAAAATCACCTCTTCTATCTGCGGCTCGTTTTTAAGAATCTCGGCTATCTCTTTTAAGTCGGAAATTTTCATCGCCGAAACCTCCAGGGAGGCAGGAAGGATATTGGCGGTCACCATTTCCAAAAGAAGAGGTTCATTTTTATTTTGCTCACGGTAAACAGCCAATGCTTCCTCCTTGGAAACATATTTCATATTGGAAACTTTCCTTGTTTCGGAAAGTTTTTCTTTTATCGCTTCCACCTGCTCTATCTTTGTCCCCTCTTTAAAGAAAGCGGTAACCTGAGGACGGGTTTCGAACCAGTTTAGAATCGCCTGCGAACCCACCACCAAAATAATAAAAATAGCCGCCACGGTGAAGGTTAAAGACATCACCAAAATAGCAGCTATTGCCTGGTAGGGGGCTCTTATTATGTGCTGCCAGGCAGTTTTAAAGTAAATCATATGTGTTCGTATCTCCCTCCAGTCTCATCTTTTATAATTTCGCCCTGATCAAGTTTTATCACTCTTTCTTTAAGCGAATCAACAATATCTACATTGTGGGTAGCCATTATAACCGTGGTTCCTCCTTTATTTATCTTTTTTAAAATTTTCACAATCTGCCAAGCAGTGGAAGGATCAAGATTCCCCGTCGGCTCATCGGCAATTAAAATTTCTGGTTTGGCCACGATCGCCCGAGCCAAACACGCGCGTTGAATTTCTCCGCCAGCCAGTTGGGCGGGGAAAAAATTTTCCCGTTCAAGGAGACCTACCATCTCCAATACCCTCTTAACCTCACTCTCTATATCTTTTCCGTTTCGCCCCATCACCTCAAGGGGCAAAGAAACATTCTCAAAAACAGTTCGCTCTGCCAAAAGTTTGAAATCCTGGAAAACAACGCCAATTTTTCGACGATAGAAGGGAATCTCCTTTTTTTTGATCTTCTCAAGATCCTCTCCCAAAACCTCAATTTTCCCTTCAGACGGAGAAATCTCTTTCAGGATTAGTCTCACAATGGTGGTTTTGCCAGCGCCAGAAGGACCGATAATAAAGACAAATTCTCCCTTCTTTATCGCGAAAGAAAGATTTTTTAGGGCGACGATCTCCCCGAACTTTCTACTAACTTTTTCAAATTTAACCATGATTCTAAAAATCCGCCAAAACTCATTCAATTACTTTTACCCGACCTACATCCATAAACCAACCCGCCTTCTGCGCCTTGAACGTCTCTCCCCAGACCTGAACTTTCTTTCCGATGAACTGATCAAGGTCAATCACCGAGGAGGTCAAATAGGCTGTCTGCGAGGGGCCGCCCTCGCGAATGAGTTTGTGGGTCCCCTCACCATTAAGTCCTCCCTTTTCAATCACCCCAATGGCGGTATCTTTAAAGGTCTTTGTATCAGAAGAACCTACCTCTTTGCCCTGCTGAAGCGGCTCATTCAAAAGTTGAGAAGTGACAACCCTTTTTGAGAGGATAAAACCGGTTAAAACGCCGGCGCCGATAATACCTGCCAAGAGAAACCCAAAGAGAAGAAACTGGCCAATATTTTTTCTTTCTTCCATAATTCACCTCCCTTTCTTCCTCTCCTACTATATCACACTTTGTAATTCTGCTTCAATGAAAGAGTCAATTTCGCCATCGAGCACTTTTTCTGTTTCCGAGGTTTCTACTTTTGTCCGCAAGTCCTTAACCATTTTGTATGGATGCAAGACATAAGAACGAATTTGGTTTCCCCAAGAAGCGATCTTTGTTTCTCCTTTAAGTTTTTGTTGCTCTTCTTTAAGGCGAGCGGACGCCAAAGCCCACAGTTTAGCCCGAAGAAGGGTCAAAGCAATCTTCCGATTCTGCTCCTGATAGCGCTCCGACTGGCTGGTCACCACAATCCCCGTGGGCTTATGACGAAGACGAACAGCCGAAGAAACCTTCTGAACATTCTGTCCGCCCTGCGAAGAAGAACGGAAAAACTCCCACTCGAGATCACTCTCGGAAATTTCGATTTCCGGCGTTTCTTCAATTTCCGGCAGGACCTCTACCTTGGCAAATGATGTTTGCCTAAGACGATCGGCATTAAAAGGCGACTGACGAACCAAACGATGAACTCCGCCTTCTCCTTTTAGATATCCATAGGCATAAGGCCCGGAGACAATCAGGGTAACATTCTTAATCCCGGCCTCCTCGCCCGCGGTCAAATCAACAATATCAGTTTGCCAATTCTTTCTCTCGCAGAAGCGAAGATACATCCGCTCCAAAATCTCTGCCCAATCCATCGCCTCCACCCCTCCCTGACCGGCATGAATGGATAAAATGGCATTACCCTTATCATAGGGCCCGGAGAGAAAGGTTTTGGTTTCAAGACTTTTAAGGGTTTTCTCCAAGATTAAAAAATCCCCGCTCGCCAAATACGTGTCAAGTTTCTCAATTTCCTCCAAATCCTTCGTGATATCTGAAAATTCCTGGGTTAGACGCCTGGACTTTTCCTGATCCTGCCAGAACTCGGGTTTCGCCATTTCCATCTCGATTTCCGAGGCTCTCTTTTTTAGGTTCTCAATGTCTAATTTTTTCTTTAGATTCTCTATTCTTGTTTTGAAATCTTCCATATCAGTTTTTTGCCTTTTCTAAGTATATCATAACTTTACTTTCGGCCATCACCGCCCTCATTATCCACAATATCCGTCTGCTTCAGGGAATTCCAGATCGTAAGTTCCTAACGATACCGGATTGTTGGTGGCAATCGTTTAGGTTTCCTAACTATTCAATTCGGTTCTGCCATTCTTGGGCAATCTAGGAGTATTTAGTAAGTCAGATTATTCCGGGCAGATAAGATTTTTGACTCTCCGGGCTTCTTCATCTGGCAAGAAGAGAATATCCGAAATTACCTCCTGAGCGGTTTTGGGCTTTCTTGGAGAAATGATGGCCGAAGCGCCTAAAATTTTATTATTTAGGTTTTCTGCGCCGGAGATTAATATCTCCCAAACCGCTTCCTGGCGATTCTTGGGAGAAAATAGTTTCTTGATTTTTTCTCTATCGGAAAAAGCCACCACCACAATCAAATCCAAAATAAGCATCAAAACCACTCCGAGAAAGAAACCAAATACCGCTCCCTTAAAAGAAATCTGGAAAATGCGTTTCTGGACATAGGCAAAAAGAATAATAAAGATAAAGGAAAGCAAAAAAATAAGAAGAATTTTTATATAAGGAGATTCGCTAAATTTTTGCGTGAGATCAAAAAGCAAAAGGTAAAAACTATCTTTCATTATTCAACTACTTCTTCCTCCTCAATCACGGACGTATCACCTCCCCCGGAGGCGAGATTTTTTCCTTCAGCCAACTTAAACGACGAGACAATGGTAGAAAGAGCGTTACGCCAGAACTCAGAATCCGGCGCTTCAATTCGGTATAGAATTCCGCTATCAATGACCAAAACTAGATTTCTAGAGGGCTCCCTATAAGTGAAACTTTTCCCCCTCGCTCCCGAAAGAAGAATTTCTTTCTCGGAAACTAGTTTCCCCATTTGGGGATTTTTCTCGAGGTATTTTTCTATTGAGGTAACATCCGTATCGATAATTTTTAAAGTTATCTTTTCTTCCGGGCGATTCTTTGACAAAAATTCCAATGAGGAATAGAAAGAAGGGTCGTTTGTATCCTTTTCTACTATCCCAAGGGTTTCCGGATAAGACAAGGAAAAACCCGCCTCGTCTTCATAAAAATTATTTCTTACCTCGGTTGTTTTTGCTTCTTCTTTTGGAACCTCCGCTTCGGAAACAGGACTAACAAGGCGCTCTGGTTTCTGAAGTTTCAGAAAAAGAAGATAGGCCGTAGGGATTAAGACAGAAATTCCTGCCAAAAAGACAATAATCTTTCCCTTTGACATAAACGCTGTCTTAAGTATATCATAGATCTTAATGAGAAAAACGGTTTCCCTCTTTACTTTTATCCTCCTTTTCTCCTTTTTATTTACGCCAAATGAGGTGTTTGCCAAAAAGAAGATCATCACCCGCAAAACCCAAACCGTGGTTTCTTCCGGGTCAAGACTGGTCGTCAAACCAAGATTGCGAAGCGACAGGCGCGCCCTCATTATCGATTTTTCAAATTTAGGAGTGGTTACCTCTTTTTCCTATACGCTTGAATACACCTCAAATGGAGTTCCCCAAGGGGTCTCCGGTACCATCACTCCCCGCGGTGAGGAAAGTATCCAGAGGGAATTGTTGTTCGGAACCTGTTCGCGCAATGTTTGCCGCTACCACACAGGCATTAAAAATATGAGACTTACCGTAACTTCAACACTCAAATCCGGTATCAGGGTGCAAAAAAGTTTTCGGATAAAAGTTTAATATATGCCTATCCTGTTTTGGGGTTTTATTCTGCCATCTTAATAGTCTTAATTTTTAATTTGGAAGGGGCAATAAATTCTAGACAGCGTTTGATTAAGGATTCTGTCGAATAGCCCTTCTTACGCAGGTGTTGGTTAATATGAAATTCGCCTGATAGATACTCCACCCGTGAAAGCGTCGTCGGGTCTCCCAGAATTTCATGTTCACTACCTTCGCAGTCTATTTTCAGCAACTTGCATTTTTCTATCTTATGCTTTTCAAAAACCTGTTTAAGGGTAATTGAGGGAACAGTAAAATAAAAATGGCCCGGAAGACGCATATTGGAAAGGTGACCTGTCCCACCACCGCTATTATCAAAAAAATTTACAATCATCGGGAGATCTCTTCCATCCGAGGTTATTGCTAGATTATAGGCGTTAACGTTTGTCACCTCATTTATTTTTATATTCTCTTTAAAATGCCCATAATTATCAGGAATAGGCTCAAAAGCGTAGATTTTAAGAAAAGGAAATTTTTTCCCAAGATAGAGGGAGACAATCCCGACATGAGCGCCAATATCTAAAACGATATCTCCGTAAGAGAAATCTATTGATTCGATCCCGTACCTATCCTTTCTCAGTTCCGAAGAAACAATCACAGGTGTGGAAGAACCCTCAAAATCCCTTACCCTCAGAGAAACGCCGTTTATCTCAAGATCGAATATTTTTTCCTTGGGCTTAGAAAGCATATGCCTTTAGTATATACCATAGAAAGCAATTATCGCCAGAAGATATCACGCTACTTATGCCTTTTGGTTCCTAACTTTCGATGCCGAAGTAAGTCCCGAAACGCCTTTTGGTTCCTAACTTTCGATGTTCAATTCCCCTTCCTTCGCCTTTTGGTTCCTAACTTTCGATGAAAAAGAAGCCAAATCCTAGCCTTTTGGTTCCTAACTTTCGATGTTAAATTAAGAGGCTAATGCCTTTTGGTTCCTAACTTTCGATGTGATGATTGAAAATTGTTTGCCTTTTGGTTCCTAACTTTCGATGCTCTTGTGGGTATATGACAGCCTTTTGGTTCCTAACTTTCGATGAATGAGACAATTCTTTATGCCTTTTGGTTCCTAACTTTCGATGCTGATACCAATTTTCCATGCCTTTTGGTTCCTAACTTTCGATGCGCCCGTCTCCAAGGCTTTGCCTTTTGGTTCCTAACTTTCGATGAATTTGGATGTTTTCTGGGCCTTTTGGTTCCTAACTTTCGATGATAGAAAACATGATGAAGGCCTTTTGGTTCCTAACTTTCGATGTTTCTTGACTTCTTTTAAGCCTTTTGGTTCCTAACTTTCGATGGAACGGGTGGAGAAGGGGGCCTTTTGGTTCCTAACTTTCGATGATGGGAAAAAAGCGAAAAAGCCTTTTGGTTCCTAACTTTCGATGGACAACTTCAGAGGTAGGTGCCTTTTGGTTCCTAACTTTCGATGAGTATATCAAAAAAACATCGCAGATGCAATGCAAAACTTGATTTAATATGTCCTATAATATATAATTAATACACAAATTAATGACCGATTTCAACCTTTAAC
>Ga0136652_1001394_pt1 | contig 10243 bp, 14 predicted proteins | sample ConPoolayeEmetaG_FD_94864 | JGI IMG/M metagenome (GOLD analysis project Ga0136652, IMG submission 94864) | Hot spring microbial mat communities from California, USA to study Microbial Dark Matter (Phase II) - Cone Pool mat layer E metaG... ...
ACCACTGCAGACCGCCCCAAACAAGAAAGATAAAAGTCAAAAGCCCGGCAACGACAATGGCTGCGGTAATGCCTGAACCAATGAGTTTGCCTAAATTGGTAACGGCGGCTGAAGGCGTGGGAACGTTGATAGTGATATTCTGTTGCGCGCGTGAGGTGGCTGCCAGTTTAAAAAGAAAAAATAAAAAACAAGAGCTTAAAGAGATTAAATTAAAGATTAAAGAAGAGAAATGCTTCCTCATAATTTAATCTTGAACAAACTTGAAAATTTTGTCAAGAGTTAATTTTGAAAAATAAGGTTTAAACCAAAAAACTCGAGGAGGAGCCGCCAGAGTGCCCAAGTCACCAAGACCAGCACCAGACCCACAAGGGCGTGAGTGATTTTGTCACGGGCGGCTTCATATTTGGCTTTGTCGCCGCCGGAGGTCAACCAAGAGAGACCACCCCAGAGAAAAAACCCCAGGCAGGCAAGCGCGGCCACGGCGATGGCCACTTCAAGGCCGCGGCTTAAAAAAATGCCGATGTTGGTTTGGAAGAAGTTTTGGTTTTTTAAGGCAGTGTCAACATCAGTCGTTATTGCTGCTGCTACTTTCTCTTTTACAGCCACTCCGGTATCAGACCACTGGGCGGAAACGGGAGTAATCTTAAATGCAAAACTCAAAGTACAAAGTGCAAACCCAAACACAAAACTAAAAGCTTTCAGTTTTAAGTTAGGTTTTGATTTTTGATTTTTGAGTTTTGATTTTTTCATGGTGTCGGCCACTCCAGCTTCAATAAACTGAAGCCAAAAATGCCTAATTTATCAATCAGATATACGATGGCCACCGAAGCGGCGAGTAAAGCCATACCGGTAAAGGCGTGGGTCATCTTGGCTTTGGCTGAAGTGAGACGCTCTTTTTCGCCCTGTGAGGTCAGCCATTCCAGAGCGCCGAGAAGCAAATAAAGGATGGTGAAGATGGCGCCGACCAAAACCAAGGCTTTCCAGAGAGTGACGATAATGGAGGCTAAAGGATCGTCGAATTTTTTGAGATTGCCCCACTTTTCGTTAATTACAGGATTCGTGATTTGGGCTAAAAGACGCGCCATCGTTATTTTGTTTAAAGATCAACCTTGAGACCTTGGCTTGAGGCAAGGGTGATCCTTTTTAAATCACGGTTTTAATTTGAGCAAACTTTTGGCTGGGTTAAGAATCTCCAAGCCCAAAATTTGGCCTAAGATATAAAAAACTGCATAGCTGGCGACGACAATAATCAGGCCGATTAAAGCGTTGGTGAGCTGTTCTTGTGCCCTTTTGAGCTGTTCTGGCTTGCCGCCGGCGGTGAGCCACGAAAGCGCCCCGAGGACGAAAAAAATAATAAACATCAAGCCGCCCAAAATGGTAAAAAAACCCAACACCATCGACATTACCTTCTCTAGAACCTTGCCGACACCTTCCTCGTTTAAAACCGGGATAAAGCCGCTGCCGGACTCACCAATATTAATAGGATTAAGCTCAATCGCAGCAACCGAGGAAGAGGGAGAAGATTGAGCGAAAACAAAGGAAGGGGAAAAAATTAAAAAAATAAAACTTAAAACGGTAAATGATAAAGCCAAATTTTTAATGATAATTTTGATTTTTGATTTTTGCATCTTGATTTTTAGTTTATTCCCGGTCCGTAAATTTTTGGATGGAGAATAATACTAGGATCGCCAAATAATAAAAATGAGATCAGGGCGGTTAAAGCATAAGCCAGGACGATAATCACCAAGCCAACGAGGGACATATAAATTTGTTTCCAGGCATTTTCAATAATTTTCTGATCGCCAGCCGCCGAAATAAAAGCCAAGCCTGCCAAAACAAAATTAAGCAAAGCCCAAATGCCGGCGACAATCGTTAAAAGTTTAAGCATATTTGAAATGAAAGCAGTAATGCCGCTTTTAAAATCACCGTAGCTGCCTGTCATAAATGGTGGTGGACTGACAGTGCCGATAATTTGTGGTATGAACATCTTTTCCTAAAATTAAGATACTTAAAATCCCGGATTAAAGATCTTAATACCGGTTAAAACTTCAATTACCTGAATAAGCCAATAGGATCCAAAGATAATTAAAAACCCAAGCAAAGCAGTCGTCAAGGTTTTTTGGCCTTCTTTGAGTTTTTCCGGATTGCCGGCGGCGGTGAGGATGCCAAAACCGCCTAAAAAGATATAAAAAAACAAAATCAGCCCGGCAAGAATATAGGCGTTGGGAAGAAGGGCAGAAAGAAAACTTCCAATTGAAGCATAAGCCGGTCTTTGACCAATGCCTATATTGCCAAATTTGAACTCCTCACCAATGTTGATAGCCAAAAAAGCGAAATTCATAAACTTGACCTTTTATTTTTTACTATAACAAAGTGGTAAAATAAAGACAAATGCAAGATTCCGAATTAGTCCAGCGAATTTTAAAAGGCGAACAAGCTGCTGTTTCTCTTTTTTACCAGCGTTATCAAGCCAAACTTTTGGAGTTTATCCAACTCAAGACGCGGCCGGCGGTTGCCGAAGAAATTCTCCAAGACACTTTTATTTCCGCTTTGCAATCGTTGCCGCTTTTTAAAGCACAGTCAAGTTTGGAATCATGGTTATTTGGGATTGCCAAGCATGAAATTGCCGATTATTACCGGCGGCAAAAAATTAAAGAAATTGTTTTTTCCAAGGTGCCTTTTTTAGGCAAACTAATTTCCCAGGCTTTATCGCCAGAGGTTGCCTTAGAGGAGGCAGAATTAAAAAGAAAGATTAAAAAAACCTTTGCTCGGCTCAGCGAAGGAAAACGTCGGCTTTTGCGACTAAGATATGTTGAAGGTTGGTCGGTGACCAAGATCGCAGCCAAATTAAAAATTAGTTATAAATCCTGCGAATCACGTCTTGCGCGTGCCCGGTTGGCCTTCCGTGAAGAATTTGTCGGTCAAGCTCAAAAAAATTACCAAAGTTGGTTTACTGCTGATTCTGCGTGAGAGCTACCTTTTTGGTCGCAACTGTCTAGGCTTAGTTTGCCATCCTTTCAAAACCTTAAATCTCATCTTTCAGGAAAAAGATATTTCTCAGGGAGTTTTGATTTGCGGCCTACCTTTTTATCTTTTTCTTTCAGGTTTTATTTTAATCAAAAGCCTGCGTTTTTTAATCGGCGCCCCGCGTCAGCCATGGGGACCGGTAGCAAAATTTTTAGGCATTAGCTTAATTTTAATCACCTTGTTTTTAACTGCCTATCTTCTTTTCTGGTTTTGGCAGGCGTTAAACCAAAGAACAAAATTTAAACGTCAAGCTTTAAGGTTATGGAGACAAAATCGCACCTACCCAAAATCTTGACAAACATGAACTTGAAAAAATGAGGAGTTTATGGCTATTGAAGTGATTGTGGCTCATCCCCACGGTTTTTGTGGGGATAAGAATTATGGAGTGATGGGGGCAATTAACTTGGCTCTTAAAACCAAAAAAGAGAACCCCAAAACTTATATTTTAGGAAAAATTGTCCACAACGATTGGGTGGTTAAGGCTTTAGCCGCTAAAGATATCCCTACTGTTCAGCGTTTAACAGAGGTGCCTCAAGGAGCGACGGTGGTTATAAGGGCTCACGGTGAACCACCAGAGACTTATCAAAAATTAAAAGAAAGGGGTTTAAATTATAAAGACGGGACTTGTCCGATGGTAAAAGCAGCCCAAAGAGTAGTGAGGGAATTGACTAAAAAGGGCAAAACGGTGGTTTATGTGGCTAGCAAAAAAGATCACGAAGAAGCCATTGGCGTGGTCGGTCAAGCAGCCAGCCCAAAACTGGTTATTTTAACCACTTTAAAAGAACTGGAGAACTTGAAAATTACCGACCCACAAAATACCACGGTTGTTACTCAAACCACTCTTTCAATTTTTGAGACAGCCGAAAAGTTAGAACGTTTAAAAAAAAGGTATCCAGGTTTGCGTTTAGCACCTCACGTTTGCCGGGCAACGACCGAGAGACAGGCAGCTGTTGCCGAGTTGGCAAAAAGGGTTGAGGTGATGGTGGTTGTTGGTTCTCCTGAAAGTTCCAATAGTCAACGTTTAGGAGAAGTGGCCAAGCGGTCAAGCGCAGGCAAAATAAAAGTCATCATGGTAGATACGGCTTCAGAATTAAAGCCGGAGGATTTTAAGGGAGTTAAAAAGGTTGGCGTCACCGCCGGCGCGAGTACACCGGAGGAATTACTGAAAGAAGTGATAGAAAAAATAAAAACTTTTAAAACCGAAGCCGAGAGTTAAGGAATAACCAAACTTCTTGGCCAAAGAAATAAATTAATGAAGAAAGTGGTTATTTTAGGTTCAACTGGCCAGATTGGCCAACAAGCCTTGGCTGTGATCAGCAGTTACCGGCGTGAATTTCGGGTGGTAGGTTTAGTTTGTAGGCACGGCGGTAAGGAATTTGAAAAACAACTAAAGGAATTTAAACCCTCGGTGGCGCTGGTTACCGAAAGAGATGGTGAGGCAGAAATGGTGGCACTGGTGAAAAGAAAAGATGTAGATTTGGTGGTGGTGGCGGTGGTGGGTATGGCTGGTCTCATGCCGACTTTGGCAGCGCTCAAAGCCGGCAAAAGCGTGGCTTTAGCAAGCAAGGAAGTTTTGGTGGTTGCCGGTGAATTGGTGCTTAAAGAAATCAAGTTCTCCCATCAACTTATTCCTCTTGACTCCGAGCCTTCGGCAATTTTCCAAAGCTTGGCTGGCCAGCCTCCAAAGTTTATCAAAAAAATCATCTTGACGATGGGTAAGGGACCAATTGCCAAGATGACTCCGGAACAACTTTCAAAAGTAACCTTAAAGGATATTTTTAACCGCCCCTGTTGGTCGATGGGTTTAAAAATCAGCGTGGATTCAGCCACAGGAATTAATAAGGCTTTTGAAGTGATTGAACTGGCACACTTGTTTAAGGTTAAGCCCGAACAAATTGAGATTGTGGTTCATCCGGAATATTTGTGCCACTCGCTGGTGGAGTTTGTTGACGGCAGTATTTTAACAGAACTGGGAGTACCAGACATGAAACGTTATTTGCAGTATGCGCTTTTCTATCCGGAGAGAAAGCTCACAAAAGTAAGTAATTTTGTGAATTTGGTCGGTCAACAGTTGACTTTTGAAAAACCGCCTTATGAGAAGTTTCCCTGTTTAAGGCTTGGTTTTGAAGTCCTTCAAGCTGGCGGGACGATGCCGGCTGTTCTTCATGGTGCGGATCGGGCGGTTGTGGAAAAATTTATATCCGGCGAAATTCGCTTTACTGAGATTTATTCCCTGATTAAAGCAACCCTGAAAAAGCATCAAGTGATCAAAAAACCAAAATTATCTGATTTAATTGAAGCTGAAGACTGGGGGTATAAAGATGTTCAAAAGACCTAAAATTTCTGCAGTGATTACTTGTGCCGGCAATGGCTGTCGTTTTGGCCATAATAAACTTTTAATGCCCTTAGCTGGCAAACCGGTGTTTGTGCGGACGGTGGAACAGTTTGCCAAAGCCAAAAACATTGATGAAATTCTCGTGGCCATCAGAGAAGGTGAAAGAAAAATTTATGAAAGGTGGTTAAAAAAAGAGGGGTTGGTAGCCAGACTGGTGATTGGCGGAGCCGAACGCCATATTTCGGCCTATAATTGCGTCAAGGTAGCCTCAGGTGATTACATTGTTTGTCATGATGGCGCAAGACCATTGATTGAGACGCATTTGATTGAAAAAATCGCGGCGGCAGTGCTTAAACATCAGGCAGTGATGTTGGCAGTAGAGACGCACACCAGTATTAAGAAAATTGGCAATGGTTTTATTGACGAACACCTGGAAAGAAAAGAAACGTGGTTAGCCCAGACACCCCAGGCCTTTCGACGGGATCTGCTTAAGCTGGCTTTTGAAAAGGTTATTAAAAAGGGCGAGATGGTTTGTACTGATGATTCAGAACTGGTTGGCCGTTTGGGGATTAAGGTAAAAATGCTACCGGGAGATTTAAAGAACATTAAGATTACCGTGCCCTTAGATTTGATTTTAGTCAGGGCAATTTATAAAAATTGGCAGGGAGGAAAAAATAATGAGGGTGGGGATAGGACAAGATAGTCACCAATTAAGAGTAAAGAGCAAAGGCCAAAGAGCAAAAATAGCCAAAAATTTAATTTTGGCCGGCGTAGAAATAAGTCAGGAGTATTATTGCGAGGCGGATTCCGATGGAGATGTGGTTATTCACTCACTTTGTAATGCCTTATCAACAGCAATTGGTGGCGGCTCGCTGGATACTTGGGCGGGAGAGATGTATCGGCGCGGGATTACCGACAGCAGCAAATATTTAGAAGTTATTAAAGCAAAGATCAAAGAGCAAAAATCAAAGATCATCAACGTGGCGATTATGGTAAAAGCCAGTCGGCCGAAACTTGAGGAATATCGAGAGAAAATGCAAATCAGGCTGGCGGAAATCTTAGAAATAACAAAAAACAGGGTTGGTATTGCTTTTACCACCGGTAATGGTTTAACCGCCTGCAAAAAGGGTGGGATTATAGAAGCGACCGCCGTCGTTTTAATTTCGTCATGAAAGTCTTAGCGCCAGCCAAGCTCAATCTGGTTCTCCATATCCTGCCTAAAAAACCGGGGGAAAAACTGCACCAAATTCGGGCGATCAACTGTCAACTGACCTTGTTTGATGAAATTACCTTGATTAATCAACCCCAAAAGCTCGAAATTGACTGTCGTTTTGATAAAGTTTGTCGCTGTGAAAAAAAAGAATTCTGCCGTGGCCAGAAAAATTTAATTTTACAAGCAGCAGAATTGTTGAAAGGGACCTATGGTAAGCCTCATTTAGGAGTGAAAATTTCAGTGGTCAAAAAAATCCCGCCGGGTTCGGGTTTAGCTGGCGGCAGTAGTGACGCGGCGGCAGTTTTAAAAGCTTTAACCAGTCTTTGGCAATTAAAGGTAAGCGAGAAACAGTTGCAAGCGTTGGGAGCTTCTTTGGGCAGCGATGTCAATTATTGTTTAAGAGGCGGCCTTTGCGAGGTTGGCGGTTTTGGTGAGAAAGTGAAAAAATTGCCTTATAAACTGCCAAAACTCTCAGTGGTAGTCGTTATTCCTGAAATGGAAAAACCTTCTACAGCTTGGGCTTATCATCAGTTAGACAAAACCGATAAATTCGCTGAGTTGTTTGAGTCACTTAAATTGCTTAAACAAGCGATAAAAGAGCAGGACGTGGTGACTCTTTGCCAAAACCTGGTTAATGATTTTGAGCCGCTGATGACCAAAAAATATGCTGTTATTCGGGAAATTAAACAAAAACTTTTAAAATATGGGGCAAGGGCAGCCATTTTAGCCGGTTCAGGTTTAGCTATGGTTGGCTTTTTTAAGAGCCCAGCGGAAGCCAAAAATGCCAGCCAAAACTTGGAAAGAGAGTTTAAAAAAGTTTATCTGACGCAAATTTTATGCTGATCCAAAGACGAAAAACCAGAGAAGTTAAAATCGGTAACCGAAAAATTGGCGGGGAAAACCCGATTCTTGTTCAGTCGATGTGCAATACCGATACGAGGGACGTTAAAGCCACGGTGAAGCAAATCAAAGAACTGGAAGCAGTCGGTTGCGAAATCATTCGGGTGGCCGTCCCGGACATGTTGGCGGCCAAAGCTTTGGCTAAAATCAAAAAGCAAATCAAAATTCCCTTGGTAGCAGACATTCATTTTGATTACCGTCTGGCACTGGAGGCTTTAAGACAAGGGGTGGATAAACTTCGGATTAATCCCGGCAACATCGGTTCACGAGCAGAGATCGAAGCGGTGGTGAAAGAGGCTAAGGTGCGCCAGATACCGCTAAGAATAGGGATTAACAGCGGTTCTTTATCAAGAGAAATTTTGGAAAAATACCAAGGAAAGGTGACTGCTGCTGCCATGGTTGAGGCCGCAAGCAACTATCTTGAAATTTTGGAGAATTTAGGCTTTGAGCAAATCGTTGTTTCTTTAAAAGCTTCAGATGTCTTACGAACAATTGAGGCTTACCGTTTATTTAGTCGGCGCTATGATTATCCTCTTCATTTGGGGATCACCGAAGCAGGCCCAATTTTAAAAGGCGCAGTCAAGTCTGCCGTTGGTTTGGGAGTTCTTTTATATGAGGGAATTGGCGATACTTTAAGGGTTTCTTTGACTGGTGGGGTAAAAGAAGAGGTTAAAGTTGGTTTTGAAATTTTAAAGGCTTTGGGTTTGCGTCAGCATGGAGTTAATCTGATTACTTGTCCCACTTGCGGCCGGACAGAAATCAACCTTGCTTCTCTAGCCGCTCAAGTGGAAAAATATGTTGAGAAAATTGACAAACCTTTAACCATCGCCGTCATGGGTTGTGTTGTCAACGGGCCGGGTGAAGCGCGAGAAGCCGATGTGGGTATTGCTGGCGGCAAAAAGATGGGCGTTTTGTTTGTCAAAGGTAAAGTGGTCAAGACGGTTAAAGAGGAAGCGTTGTTTGGGGAGTTGAAAAGATTGATAGATAAGATTGTTAGTGAGTTAGAGAGTTAGTGAGTAGACTTAGACTGTTAGAAAGCGTGCGGAAATAATGCGGGAAATATGCGGGAATTAGTCAGACGGTTAGCTTGTTAGATATTAGACTGTTAGGTATTGAGTTGTTAGAAAAATGAAAAATAAGATAAATAATTATAAAGATTTAATTATTTGGCAGAAATCAATAGATTTAGCAGTTAATATTTTTAATATTAGTCGGAGTTTTTCCAAAGAGGAACTTTATGGCATTGTTTCCCAATTAAGGAGGGTGGCTTATTCTATTCCTTCCAATATTGCCGAAGGTTATTGTCGAGGAAGAAAACTAGAGTTAAAACAATTTTTAAAATTTGCCTACGCCTCGGCGGCAGAATTAGAAACACGGTTAATTATTTGTTATAGAATTAAATTCCTGAGTTTAAAAAAATTTTAAGTTTTTATATTTTCAATTGACTGAAGTCTTAAAAATGCTCAGTAAAATGATTAGCAATTTATCTTAAAATGTCTAACAACCTGCCTCTCCACGTTGCCTTTATCGTTGACGGCAACCGTCGTTGGGCTAGGCAAAGAGGTTTGCCGGAAGTTGCCGGTCATAAAAAGGTGGTGAATGAGGTTTTTGAAAAACTGGTTGAACATGCTGTCAAGAAAGGCATTCCTTACCTTACCTTTTGGGTTTTTTCCACGGAAAACTGGAAACGGGGAGAAAGATTTACGAAGTTCTTTTTTGCTTTACTGAAAAGAGGACTTGAGAAAAATGCCCGGGATTGTGCCCGAAAGGGTTATCGAATGAAAACCATCGGCGATCTCACGAAACTGCCTAAGACTTTAAGAAAAATGTTAGAGGATTGGCAAGAAAAAACTAAGAATAATCGGAAAATTACCATCACTATTGCCATCAATTATGGAGGAAGAGATGAGATTCTCCGCGCCATTGAGCGCGCCAAATCAAGAATCAAGAATCAAGAATCAAGAATAACAAAAGAAGAATTTGAAAAATATCTTGATACCGCGGGTATGCCTGATCCGGACTTAATTATCCGGCCGGGTGGCGAGCATCGCCTTTCAGGCTTTTTGCTTTGGCAGAGCGAATACAGCGAGCTTTATTTTAGTGAGGTTTTGTTTCCAGATTTTGACGTGGCGGAGTTTGAAAAAGCGTTGCAGTGGTTTGCCAGCCGCGAGAGGCGGTTTGGAAAATGAGCGGTTGGAGAGTGAGTATTTCTAGCAGTCTAATACCTGACTCACTAGTTCTCTAAAATATCTTTCCCAAACCGAAAACTTCTTGAATTAATTGAATGAGCCAGAAGGAAAGAAAAAGAAGAAAAAAGCCGATAAACGAAGAAAATAACCGCGCTTGAGCCTTTTTAAGTCCTTCGGGATTGCCGGCAGCAGTTAAAAAGCCAAAACCGGCAGCCAGCAGGTTAATAAATAAAATTAGACCAGCTAGCGGATAAAGATAGGTTAAAAGTGAAGAAAGAACAGCGCCAATAGTGGCGTCGGCACCGCTAAATTTAAAACCTGAAGGCTCAGGAATGGGTTGATTCCAGCCGGGAAGGTTGAGTTGAAACAAAACTAGAGAGTTAGAGATTAGAGAGTTAGTGAGTTAGAGAATTTATTTTGCTAACTTTCTAACTCTCTAACAATCTAACCTACCTGCTAATTTCCATAATCGGTAACCCAATGATTCTTATTAAGAATACCGAGAAAATGATAAAAAGTAAACCAATAATTGCTGAAGTTAAGCGTTCTTGTCCAACTTTAACTTTTTCCGGATTACCG
>Ga0136652_1001398_pt1 | contig 10223 bp, 12 predicted proteins | sample ConPoolayeEmetaG_FD_94864 | JGI IMG/M metagenome (GOLD analysis project Ga0136652, IMG submission 94864) | Hot spring microbial mat communities from California, USA to study Microbial Dark Matter (Phase II) - Cone Pool mat layer E metaG... ...
CAGTATAGAAGCGTATGTTTCGAGAGAGATCATGAAAGTCTTTGAAGGATACACACTGGTAGCAACGAATGAAGCACTTCCAGGACGAATCAAAGTAGATTTTCACTTAAGAAGTAAGGATGGTACTGACGTGTTTGTGGAAGTGTCGACACGCAAGATAGAGCGTTCCATGCTCAGTAAGATACTCAATCTATATTCTTCCTTGTCTAATATGGAGCCACCTTTGAAGAGGTTTGAGTTGGTTATTGTAGGCTCTGGGGTCGATGTGTCAGTAAAAGAGGAGCTTGAGGGACTTCCTGTTCGTTTGGTTTCCTTTGAAGAGTTGGGTATAACTCAAGGGAAGCTGAGAGAGCTTGAGGAGGAGCAGAAGCAGCTTAGAATCCGCAAATTGTCGCCAGAAGAGGCAAGGTTAGTAGCCAGGTGGGAGGCTGAGAAAAAAACTGTAGTTCGGGCGGTAGATGTTCAGAGTGCTTTGCACTGTTCGCTTGATTACGCTTATTTTCTGCTGCATAACCTCGAACGGAAGAAGTGGCTTGAAAGGATAGGCGCAGGCATGTATCAGTTTGTACCAGCAGCTTACGGTTATCCTGAAAAAATTCCGCCGGCTAATGCTTTGGTTGTTGGGGCAGCTTTTGTTGAACCATACTATTTCAGTTACTACACGTCTAACAGCCATTATGGCTTTACCACTCAAATGCCGTTCACCTTGTTCATTGCGACTACGAAGAAGAAGCCTAAAGTTGAATGGCAGGGTGTCACATTTAAATTTGTGACATTGTCGAAGCATAAATTCTTTGGGTATCGACTTGAAAGAGTCTTTGACTCTGAAGTTTACATGGCTGAACCTGAGAAGTCTCTGGTTGACTCTTTCGACAAGCCACATTACGCTGGTGGAATAGAGCAGCTTGCAAGAATCACGTGGCGAGGCTTAGCAGAAGTTGACCAGAACAAGTTGGCGGAATATGCTGTTAGAATGAAATCCCATGCGTTGGTTCAAAGACTCGGATTTATCATCGACTTCCTTGCGAGAGAAAGGCTTGTTAAACCGTTGCCGTCAAGTCTTAGGAATTTGTTACAGGATAGTGTTGGAAAGACTCCGATATACCTTGATCCGCGGAAGCCGAAGACAGGTTCTTTCTATAAGGAATGGCGGGTCGTTTGTAACTTATCCCCTGACCAGTTGCTGAGCGAAATTGAGGTGAGATAGGATGTTGAGTAAGAAACATGTGACATTCTATGCCAGATCGGGCAGAGTGCCCTTGGATGTTGCAGAAAGAGACGTTGTTTTAACTTATGTTTTGAAGATCTTGTCAGAACCCATTTTGCCGAGGTTGGCTTTCAAAGGTGGCACGTGTTTGAAGAAGGTATATTTTGGGAATGTTGGTCGGTTTTCGATGGATCTTGACTTTACGAGTTCGGGCATCTCTCTTGAGGAGCTTAGGCATGGGCTTAGGCAATCGCTGGACAAACGCAGCTATTATGACATTGAATTCAGAATAGCAGAGGAAAATGTTAGAGCAGGACTTGGTGCAGGCGGTGAATCTTACTTAATCATCATCGATTATGCTCATAGTTGGAATGCTAACGAGTTTACGCTTGAAGTCAGCTACAGAGAGGAACCGCTTCTGCCTCTTCAAGAAGTGCTTCTTTACGATGAAATATATTTCAGGTTCTGCGAGTTTCCAAGGTTCGCTGTTAGATGTTTGCAGAAGGAGGAGTTGCTTGCAGAGAAGTTGAGGGCTGCGTTTCAGAGGCTTCGGGCTCGGGATTTGTATGATCTTTACTTGTTTTCGAGACGACCGTTTGATAGAGACATGGTGAGAAAGCTTGTCAAGTGTTGGAATGTTCGAGAACCGTTCAATCCCGATGCACTTCTGAGTAGCATATCTATGGACAAGTACGATTGGAATGATCTTCAACGATTGGTGAGAAGGGGAGACCTGCCGTCTGAAGAAATAGTAACTAAAAAGGTGATCAGTGAATATGCGTTCCTTAAAGACTTGGATAGAAATTTGCTTAGAATCGTTAATGATTCTAAGGCTCATAAAGAGAAAAAACTGGTTGCGGAGATTCTTGGAAAAAGGAAGGCTGCCTAATGCGCGGCTGCCGACATATTTGCATCGTTACCTTGACAACAGCTTAGTCTATAACTATAGGCTCCAAGCTTAACCATGCTGCCAACACTTCAGCTTCTAGGCTTAACAGGCTTAGCAATCGTTAGGGGAACATCAAATCTACTAACATTCACCCTAACAGTCTACTCCCTGTCAAAAACAATCAAAATAGAAGTAGGCCGGCAAACAGCATGGAAAGCCGTCGCATTAGCCACAACAATGACCATCGCAGTATTAGCCACACAAAAAATCACATACAACAAGCTATTCTTGCCACTGTACATGGCTATAGTTTGAAGAATACGCAAAGCCTGAACCCCAACCCCTAAAATTTGCAAGTTTAGTAAGAATACAAAATCTTATTAAGAGTCCTTTTTTCCTATAACATTTAGGTGATAAAGGTGGACGTAACTGTTACTGAAAGCCAGTTGAGGCTGGTACTGGACAGATTAGACACGGTTAGACTCGAACTTTTGAGGCTTAGAGCCATGCTTCTCCCAGAAGAAGAGTTGAATGAAAAAGAAAAGAAGGAACTTGAAGAGGCTAGAAAGGAAATAACGTCGGGCTCGGGCGTAAACCTTGAAGACTTAATTAAAGAGTTAGGCTGACCCTATTTGTTTCAAGTCATCACATCTCAGAAAGCTAGAAAATCTATTAAGAAGCTCCCTGAGCACTATAAACGAAGGATCATTGAGCTGCTCTTAATTTTTCGTGAAAACCCAGTTCCGGCCGAATATTATGACATCAAGAAGCTCAAAGGATACATAGATACTTACAGAGCTAGAATTGGCGACGCTAGAGTAACCTATGAAATTCTATGGGACCTCAAAAAGGTTCATGTGCTACTGATTGAGCGAAGAGAAAGAGCCTACCCTTAAGCATAGCTTGTAAACACAACCTCTGCTTTAAAGACAACCATGAATAACTGCACCAAAAAAGAAGTATAGAAAACCGAGAAAAGAAAATTCACAGTTTCTGGCGCGGGCTATTCGGAGCATTTAAGTCTCTCTATTTCCCTCCAGCCCTCAACGCTAGCTCCCGTATTCTTCCTGAACTATAGCTGGCCACCTCTCCCTTAATCGCATGAACCTCCTCAACCGCGTCTATCTTTATCTTTTTCAGCTCAGCCATAGTTACCATACGTAAACCTCTGGACTTCTCTGGAATATGTATTATCAAATCCTTATTAACTATTGTCAACAACTTCTCAGTCTTATCCCTTAATATATGCTCATAGTTGCGCGTGCGTAGCCGTCCTAGCACTCTTTGGTAGCTCTAAGCCTAATCATCTACAGTTTGCTGTTTAAACATGTGTGTTGAAACTTGGAAAACCTTAAATAGGTTTACCTTTTTAAAGTAAACCTGATGTCCAGCTACGTCGTGATAGCGGCAAAAATCCCCAGAAAAATCAAGGAATTAATTGACGCTTTAGGGATCAAGCCAAGCCCAGTTATAAGAAAGGCATTAGAAGAAGAGGTTAAGAAGGTTCTTCTCGAGAGGTTGGAGGCAGAGGCAAAAGGTCTCAGCCAAAAACTGTCCCACCTATCTGATGAGGAAATCGCGGAGATTATCAGAGAGGACAGGGAGCGATGAAAATCCTCCTAGACTCAAGCGCCTTACTGAACATTGTCAAGAGGGCCGAAATATCTAAGCTACGGGAGGCAGCAACCCTCGACCTAGCATTGTATGAAGCCCTGAACGCAGTGTGGAAGGAACATCTCAAACTTAAAAGGATAGATAGAGATACCGCCTTAGAGCTGGCCACACTGTTACAGAAAACCTTTAACGTGATAGACAAGGCCTCAATAGAGGGTGTTGAAAGAGAAACCTTCGAGATCGCATGCAGACATGAATTAACAATCTACGACGCATCATACGTGACCGCTGCCGAAAAAAATAACTGTACACTAATAACTGACGACAAAAAGCTCGCAGAAAGAATTAAAGAAATTGTGAAAACAAAGTCGAGCAGAGAGATTTAATGTCCAACTCTAAAACCCCTTCATGTCGAAAGAATTACTTTGAAACGAAACTTTCATGGAACTACACGTTCAAGAGGCTGAATACGCGTATGTTGCAGGCTGCGTTTCAGCGAACTATGAAAAGCTTTGGCAGCCCATACTTCTCTTTTGAGGCGTAGACAGCGAGCGCTAAAGCCCACAGCATGTCGTCATGTGCGCCCTGCGGATGGTAGAAGGCCATTGTTCCTTTTTCTTCAGGGCTTTCATCAGGTTCAGGCTTGCCGAAACGGTATCGCTGCTCGTTGATTTGTGCAAGAAGGGCTCTGTGAAGAGGGAGAACAAGGCGTTTTTGCTCCATCCTCGTATGAAGAAGCATCATCATGTCCTGCTTGGTTTTCGAGGTGAAAGCTAAGCCTCCGATCTGCGACGCAAAGCCCTGTATCTCCTCAACTAGGCTTTCGCCGACGGCGCTTTGATCCACAAACCCCTTAACAACGTCAAACTTTTCGTTCAGCCAACATATGAACGAGATGACTTCAGTGTAAGGTGTGCCAAGCTCAAACTGTTTTAGTAGGCAAAGCCTAAGCTTTTCGCCCTCTTCCTCTTGCAGCAAGGCCACTGCGCTGTAGTCAACTCTTTTGCCAAAATCAGCTCCCAAATAATAGTTTCCCTTAAATCTTTCACTTGTCTTTAGCTGGCCAAAATCTAATAGGTCGTAGTCTTCTATGCAGCCGCGGATCAAGTCCTGCTTGAAAAAGCTGTTTTCGTCATCCACAAACTCAGCTTCATACTCCATCTTATACCTGAGTTCACCTATGACTCCACGTTGCTCCTCAAGAAACATCTTTGAAATGAGGGGGCACTCCTCAGCCCTAACATGCTGGCTCCAAAAGTCAGGGTTCTTGAAACTTCTGTAGAAAACGTGGTCTCGACCCCAAGGCGTACTCAACATAATAGCCGTCCCATTAGTGGTCGCCAACATCGGAAAAACAACGCTTAGGATAACCTCCTCAGGCATGAACGCAGCCTCATCCATAACAACTAAGTCGGCAGTGTAACCCCTCAACGTAGCTCCATCAGGACCGCAAGGCAAGGCTATGATTTGACTCTTGTTGCGAAGCTGAATCAAGGTACGCGTCGACTTAGCCACAGACCTCCGCAAAAAAGGGTTACCCATAATGAACTGTTCAATCTTGCCGAACATGATCATGCTTTGCCTAAGCCCCCGACTCACAATAAGCGTCGTAGTGTTGCCGTTCGTAAAGGCGTAATGAATCACCTTAATCGCAATCGTCGTCGTCTTCCCAGTTTGCCTAGCCCAACAAGCCACAACCCTCTTTTTCGGGCAGAGCAGAAGCTCAGCTTGGTATGGGAAAACCTTAAAACCCAAAATAGCCTCAGCGAAGAAGACAGGGTCCTGCCGAAGCCTCTTCCGCAACCCGTTAAACCTTTCTATGCTCATAACGAGAACCGCTCAAACGTACCTTCCTAACTGTTGAAGAAAACCTTCTGGTTATGCATTCCCTAGGAACCTTCCGCTCAACCTCCGAAAGAAAAGAGGCAAGATCAATCTCAGCTTTAGAGCCAGCCTGCAGATTCTCCAAGGACTCAGCAATCTTAACCAAGGCCTCAGCCTGCTTCGTCAAACTTCGACTCCAACGCAGCTTCACCTCTCCCCTAACCTTCCTCGCATTCAACTGGCTGACAGCATAATCCATACTCTTCTTAATACTGTCCGCAGCGGCCAACAACAAATCCCTAGCAACAGAAGACAACACAAACCACCAAACAACGCCACCAAAAACTACGCGAAACAAAAAAATAAAACTATCCCCAACAAAAAACCCCAAGAAATCAACCAAAAAACACCTACAAACCAACAAAAAACCAAACCAAACAAAACCCGAAAAACAACCAAAACCAAAAACAAAACCCAAAAAACAAACACCCACAACCAACAAAACAAACAAAAAAAACAAACAAAAAAACCTAAGGCTGAACCGTCAAACCAGAAGGACCAAACTGCTTCAAAACCATACACCGAACAACATAATTAAACAAGACAAGAACACATAAGACGTAAAACAGCCAAAAAACCAAAACAGCCAACCGCCTCCGCCCAAACCTGTCAAAAAATCTATAAAGCCAATCAGCCACAAACAAGACCCCGAGACAAGCATAAACGTTAAACGGAACATCAAAAAGAAAACGCGCCTGCCAAGGAAAATCAACAAACACCATACAAGAAGCAATCAACAACCACGACAACAACAACCTATTAAAACGGTCCTCATAATCAGAAACCGAAAAAACACCGACTATCGCAAACACAACCAAAGGAACAAAACCATAAAAACCCCCAACATAAAAATCAAAGGTCCTATCCAAAAAATACTTAAAAGCAAAAACATTAAAAACACTAGGCTGAAACTTCGCAACATCCACATAACCACCAATCAACTCAGCTCCACCACCAACACCCAAAAAACGCCTAACATAAAAAACAAACAAGTTAACAACAATCAAAACAAAAAGAAACAACAACTCCCACCTATAACTACGAAGGCCACTCTTACCAAAAACAGCAAGCAACACAGTAACAACTGAATAAGTGGCAAGGTTCATCACAACAACAAGAATCCAAGTCCAAGGATGAACAAAAAGCACAGCAACAGAAAAAACAACTGTAAGCACCAAAACAAGCCATCCGCGACACCCATTAAGAACCCTCAACAAAAACCCATAAAAAACAAAAGCGAAAAAAAGAGCAAACAAGTTTGCAAAAAACCCCGCATACACGCCAACAGTAGTAGTAAAAGAAAAACACGTAAATAACATACAAGAAGAAGCAACAAACAAGTTTCGCCCGCCACTCTTAACAAGCCAAAACGCCGCAAACATCAAAAGAAAAACCAAGACAACAGGCATAACAAAAGTCACAAGCACCTCAGCCGACAACCCAGAAACAACCTGACAAACATACTGCAAAACAAGATACAAAAACCTGTCATTTCCAGAAGCATAACCCAACGCATCTGCCACACCCATACTCCTCATTTCGCTCAGCCGCTCCACATAATAAGGAACATCAGTTCCTGGAAACCCATAATTAAACAAACCAGAAACAGCAAAATGATAGTAACCAACGAAAAACATAATTACAACCGAGGCTGAAACTACGAACAGCGAAGGCTTCAACAACGACTTCCACGAAGCAACATACCCCTTCTCCGAGCTACCTGAAGTCTCACCGCTAAAGAATCCCTTAACCGCCAATTCTCCAACCCAACTAAAAGCGAAAACCATCATCAAAACAGGCAAAACAAAATAAAGAACACTCCAAATCTGAGCCTCAGCGAAAGCCACATTCCAACTGTCACCTGAAAAAACAAAAGAAGGAGAAAACAAATGAACAACCCACCTGCCTAGACTCGCAACCTCAACAAACAAAAGAAAAAACACAGCATACAATGCAACTAAAAAAACAAGACGCTTTCTGCCACCAAAAACAAAACCCGCCTGCCAAAAAGAAAACACAAGAAAAACCAGCGCTGACCCCATAAGCGCTAAAACCGCATTAACATCGAAACTGGACACTAACGCAGAAACACTGGCCGCAACAACCAAAACAAACAAAACAAGGAAGATCAGCCGTGAAACATTAACAGACTTCCGAAATAAGACAAAAAACAAAAACGCAGAACCAAAAAGCCCAGAAAAACCCCAAACCGCCCCATCAACAAAAGGAGTAAAGACGACGATGTTAGCTTCAAACCGTTTATAACCAAGGTAAAACGGTACACGCAACATGTTCACAGCGAAGACCACACTGAAGAACAAGAAAACAGCTACCAAAACAGAAGACAAATGAGCCAAGACACTATTAAGCCTCACAATCTCACCAAACCAACCCGTTCATATCAAGCCATTCATCAATAAACCCCAAATGTCGAAATATACTTAACAGCACCTTAACTTCTTTTTTGCTAGTATTTATATTGGTTTACTCCAAAATATGAAGATGTGGCTTACAAAATTTCCTTCGCCGTAATCCTTTACATAGCTTCAGCAGCTCTAGACATCTACCTAGGCATAACAACAATAAATCCTTACAGGGCATTTTTTCTCAGAGCAGCAGCCATCGCAACCATACTAGCACTTTTCATCGTTTTCCTAAAAAAATGCGAGGCACTCAAAATTTTACCCTTATTCATCGCTTCCTTGATCCTTTCCGTAGCAGCACTAACCATAGAAGGCTACAGCAACCTAGTCCCAGCGAACACAATCATTAAAGCAGCCGCAGTTCTACTTACAGTAAAGCCTGACCTCATAGAAATCGAAGTAATAACCGAAGAGGAAGAAGTTAAAGAATCAGAAAAATCTGAAAAATCCTGAAGACAAAAATAAATATGTGATTGAGGTGAAATCTGGTTCATGGAAACCATTGTAACAGGAGGTTGCGGGTTCATCGGTAGCAACCTCGTTGAAAAACTCCTGAACGAAGGCCATCACGCGACAGTTTTTGACAATATGCACACAGGCAACCTCAAAAATCTGGAAGGCCTAAACGTAAAGGTTTTTTGCGAACCATACAGCAAAATGGGTTCCTTGGTATCCAAGCCCGATGTAATTTTTCATCTAGGAATCCCATCGTCGACACCCATGTACAAGAACAATCCAAAACTAGTCGGAGAAGCAATCAACGACGCAATAGACATCTTCGAGTTCGCCAAAAAAAGTAGTTGCAAAGTTGTCTACGCAAGCAGCAGCAGCATCTACAACGGAAACAAACCCCCATACAGGGAAGACTTACCCGTGCTCATAACCGACTTTTACACTGAATGCAGATACGCAATAGAAAGACTAGCGAAACTCTACAACAGCCTATACGGCGTAAAATCCGTAGGCCTAAGATTCTTCAGCGTCTACGGACCGAAAGAAAAATACAAAGAAAAATACGCCAACATCATCTCGCAGTTTCTCTGGGCCATGACGAAAAATGAGCCTCCAGAAATATACGGAGACGGAACACAGACCAGAGACTTCATCTATGTCGGAGACGTCGTAGAAGCTTTAATGTTAGCCATGAAAAAAGACTTCGAATGCGAAATCTTCAACGTCGGCACAGGAATATCACACACCTTCAACCAGATAATCGACCTGCTCAACGAGATGCTTGGAAAAAACATAAAACCCGTCTACAAACCTAACCCAATAAAGAACTACGTGTATGATACACTGGCAGACACAACAAAAGCGGAAAGAGTCTTAGGATTCAAAGCAAAAACAAACCTAAGGGAAGGAATAAAAATCCTCGTCGAAGGAGAAAAATGGACAGACTCCTATACACAACATGAATCTAATGTCGTTTACAAGTCCTAAACAGCAAACAACAACAAGAAGAAACGATTGCAGGCCGCCTAGACCTAAGGAAAATTTAGAGAAACCAATATTGTGAAAGTATGTGTTTAGCTACTTTGAAACAGAGTTCATTCCGCCTTCTCTTCGAAAAAATTAGGTTATGCAAACAAAAAAGACTAAATTTGGCTTCTTTTCAGCGAGCAAAAAGTATACTGTTAATAAAATTTAAATACGCCATACTAAAACTTAATAACAAAAAGATCGAGTAAGAGGGATTTTCCATCCAAAAGACAGATTTTCATAAGCTAAAAAGATTTTTGCATAAAAATTCACTTTTAAGTCTAATCATAACAGCTCTTATTGTTGCTATTCTGCTGTACCCAACTCCAGTCACAGCGGTGCAAGTCAGCATCACCCAGCTCCACGGTCAAAGCATAACTCAGGGACAAACCCACACATTTTACATCAGCATACAAATCGAAACAGGCGAAATGATCCCAATAAACAAAGTAAGAATCAAGGTCACTGGACCCACATCATTCACATACGAGTTTCCGGCAGCCTCAGGAGGAACAGAAGATTTCATCACTCTTTTAGCTCCCATGCTTATGAACTACGGATATGGTCAATACTACGGGTATGGGTATGGCTACTTCCCAGACTACGGGTGGGGATATAGAAATTACCCATATGGCTACGGATACGGTTTTTCCGGTCCACAAACAATAACGTGGCAAGCAACCTTGAGAAACACGGCTTCACTTCCAACAGGCACATACAAAATGAC
>Ga0136652_1001400_pt1 | contig 10211 bp, 7 predicted proteins | sample ConPoolayeEmetaG_FD_94864 | JGI IMG/M metagenome (GOLD analysis project Ga0136652, IMG submission 94864) | Hot spring microbial mat communities from California, USA to study Microbial Dark Matter (Phase II) - Cone Pool mat layer E metaG... ...
CAGGACCTCCGCGAGATCGGGAAGAAATTGAATGTCCAGGCTGTCCTCGAGGGAAGCGTCCAGGTCATGGGAGACAGGCTCCGGGTGGGGGCTCAGCTCATAAACACAGAGGACGGGTTTCAGCTCTGGTCGGAGAAGTATGACCGGAAAATGGAGGATGTTTTCGCCGTCCAGGACGATATTGCCCGGGCGATCGTCGATACCCTGAAGGTCGAGATCCTGGGGGAAAAGGAAGCGCCTCTTGTTAAACCTTCGACCGGAAACCTCGAGGCGCATAACCTGTATCTGCAGGGCCGGCACTTCTGGAACAAGCGCGGAAAAGAAAACTTGCTAAAGTCCGTTGATTATTTTGAAAAGGCCCTCGCCTTAGACCCGAAATATGCCCTTGGCTATGCGGGGTTGGCGGATGCTTATCATGTTCTCGGCAATAATTTATTTCTGCCACCTGACGAAGCTTATCCAAGGGCTAGGGAATTCGCCCAAAAAGCGCTCGAAATAGACCGTGGCCTATGCGAAGCTTATGCTGTTTTGGCTTCAATAAAGCGCGATTATGAGTGGGATTTTGAAGGCGCCCAGAGAGAGTTCAAGAGAGCCATCGAAATAAATTCGGGCAACGGCTACGGCCATCAAGGATATGCATTTCTATTGTCACGTCTGGGCCGTCATGAAGAAGCGATCAAGGAGGTCAAACTGGCTCGCGACCTGGAACCTCTTGCGCCGAGGATTAGGGCAAATGTCGGACTACTTCTGTACCGCGCAAGAAGATACAACGAAGCGCTGGAAGAGCTCAAAAAAGCGCTCGAATTCGATCCGAGCCATGCGGCGACACATGAATACCTTGGATACGTATATAGAGAAACCGGCCATTATGAAGAGGCCAATGCGCATTTCAAAAAAGCAGGGGACCTCGCAGATTCGCCTGAGCGCTTGATCGACCTTGCCATTACGTATGCCCGTGCTGGAAAAATTGAAGAGTTAAACAAAATTCTCATAGATATTAAAGGACGCTCCAAAAAAGAATACGTTTCTCTTACCCTTTTGGCCGCCGTATATGGCGCTCTTGGAGAGCGGGACACCGCCTTTGACTTGCTCGATAAGGCTTATGCCGAGCGGGATAGCAGACTGACCACTCTTAAAGTGGAACCCATTTTTGACTCCCTCCGCTCCGACCCGCGCTTCTCCGCCCTCCTCAGGAAAATCGGCCTGGAAAAATAGCCCTCTTTTCTTCAGGAAAGCCGTCCGACCTCGCGGGAGATGTGTTTCTTGATCCACATCCTGAGCAATGATGTGTAGCTCAAACCTTTCCGTTCAGCGATTTTTTTCAACAGATTTGATGACTTAATGAAGGTTGTCTTTTCCGGACCGGATGTGCGGAGATTCCACTTCATTTCGAGCAGCGGCATTGACATCAAAAGACACAGCAGGCTACGATCGCTAACACTTCGAAACGAAAAATAACCCAGGGGCGACGGCAATCTTCGGAGAGGAAGAAAACGAGTAGAGAGCGAATGAAACTTCCGGAGTTCATCCACGCTGTCGTGAAAAGAAGCCGGGCTTTTTACCGGGCGACCGAGCCGGGGCATTTTTTGATCAGTGCGCAGGTGCCGGCAGAGGCTTCCGACATTCCGCCTCTCCATCATTTTGACCTCGACCATCAACTGGCCGAATGGCTGGATTACCGGCTCGCCGCCGCCAGACCTCTCTGGCGGGCGAAAGCCGGATTGGACGACGATTCGCTTCCCTCGATCTGCCCTCGGTTCGGCATCGCCGAGCATTCCGCCTGGCTGGGGATGGATGATGAAATTTCTTGTCCGGGCGATCCCCTGGTGGTATGGGCATCTCTCCCGCTGGGCCGATTCAATCGACGGCGGGCATGTCTTCTCCATGGGAAGCGGCTGGATGAATGGGCATATCCTCGGGCATCTCTCCAATGACGCGGCGATGCTGTGTTCGCCCAGGATCTATGAGGAATTCGGGTTCCCGTATGAGGCGGAATTGGCAAAAAAATACGATGGCGTATTCTATCATGTCCACAACGAGAAGATGCATTTCGTCCCCCGGGTCGCCCAATTGCCCGGGATTCGGTTGCTCGAAGTGACCAATGATCCCGGGACACCCGCCGCTTTGGAGGACCTCGATCGCGTCTTCGCCGCCACCGGCTCGGCCAATCTGATGCTCCACGGCACCGCGGATCAGGTCCGGAAAGCGATCGATCAGCTCAGGGAGCGGAATGTATTTTTCCAGGTGAGCTGCCGGGACCGGGCGGAAGCGGAGGATATCGTTGCCTTTGTGCGGGATCGGTCAAAACCCTATATCCTCTGATGAGGACCGAGTGCTCCGCAGCTGCGGGGGGACGCGCCTCAGGCCATCGCCGAAGCCGTGGAGAGGTCCCGGCATGGCGCAAAAATCGTCTCCGGATCAGCGGACCAGCTTCCAGGCGCCGGCGTCCTTTTTGAGGACGCAGGCCGTCCTGGCGCCCGCCTTGACCTGAACCTTGGTCTCTAACGGCTGGGGCGCGAGAAGGATACGAAGAGTATAAGCGCCCTCCTTAAGCTTGACCTCGTCGCCGCCGACAATGCCGCGGCCGGCTTCTTCCCCCTTTTCATCGAGCACGACATACTCGAGCTTGAGCGTCTGCTCGAGCGCTGAGAGAAGCTCACCCGCGTTTTTGGCGTCGAGGTACCGCCCTTCCGTTGATTTGGCGATGGCCTCGAGCTCGGCGCGCGCTTCTTTCTCCTTGATGTCGAACCCGACGATATGGACCTTGAGCTCCAGGCCGGATTTCTTGACGGCCGGGCCGATCGACTTGATGTCGCCGTTGCAGCTTTCGATCCCGTCGGTGACCAGGATGATCGAACCGTTCGGGATCTTTTCGAAATCCTTGATCGCCTCAAGGACGGAATAGACGAGCGGCGTTTTCCCCTTGAGCTGGATTTTATTGACGGTGTCGATGAGCTGCGCCTTGGCCACCGGTCCGATGGGAACTAAAAGCTCTGTGTCCGTGCAGGCTTTGGGGTCATTGAGTCCGTAACGGTGGCCGTAGACGCGCAACCCGACATTCATGGCGTCGGGCAGCCCGTTGATGATCTGGGCCAGTACCTTCCGGGCGATGCTGATTTTGGCCTCGCCGCCGATCTGCCCCCACATGGAGTTCGAGGCGTCCATGATGATCTCGACGTTCTTACTGGCTTCTTTCTCGGCGCCTTTTTCGAAATCGACTCTGATTGTCCCTGACCCGAGCCTCTTCACCGGCGACATATAGATCGGCACATGCCCGCAGCAAAACTCGAGCATCAGGGCGCCGAGGGCGACGCGGTAGACGTCCAATCTCTCTTCGTTTCGTGCGCCGTCCCAGCTTCCATCTTGATTTTGGTGATCCACGAGGAACCGGCAGATCCAGTCTTTCCAGATGCGCCAGTCGTCGCCTCCGGAAAGAAACATCGCCCGCGTGCCGTAATACCAGTAATAAAACGGATAACCGCCCCCCGGCTGCTCGATGTTCCAGCGCGGGGCATGATCCTGCATGAAGCGCAGGGCCGGCGAGACCGCCGGGTCCTGAGGGAAACCGCACAGCTGCAAAGAGAGAGCTCCCATGCCTGCCCGGGCGCAGGAATCTCCTGTATCGCCAGGACTGTCATACCGGAACGAGCCGTCCGCCTCTCCATGAAGCGAGCGAACAAACTTCGCCGCCGCCGGAAAGACGTAATCAGGAATGGAAAACCCGGCATTGACCGCCGCCTTGAGGGTGAGAATCTGCCATCCGCTGACCGAAAGATCGCTGGTTGTGCTGCCCGAGTTATATCTCCATCCGCCGTAATGTTGGTTTTCGGGCTTGAAGGGCCCGCCAAGCGCTTCGGGCTTGTGCTCGGTATTCTGGGAGCGGAGGATAAGGTTTACCGCGTCCTGGGCGATGGGCTCGAGGCTCGGGTCGTTCAAATCGACCAGCGCCTCGATCAAACCCAATGTCGCGATCGCATGCTCATACATGCTTCCCGACCCCAGCGCGCCGCCATTATTAGCCGCGTCCCTCGACCCTTCCGGAAATGTTGAGCTCGGCCGGTATTTTGATTTCAGATAATTTATGGCTCCCTGGATATGGACGGAATAGTCCTTCTCAACGCACTTGGCTCCGATAAAAGCCATCAGGGAAAGACCGGTGAAAGCTTCCTCGTACCCCGGCCAGGAGCCGCTTTTTTGCTGCTTGGAAGCGAGCCAATCGAGCGCCTTGATCAGAGCCTGGTTGACCTCCTCCGGCGCGGCCGGCGGTTTTTGGGGCTTCCCGACGAAAAGCGTATACTCGGCGCCAGAGTTTTTTCCTTCTCTGGGCCGGAGTCCCAGATAATACGTCCCCGGTTTGAACTTCATCTTGACGATTTCCTCGGGGTCGCCGGTTTCCCCGTGCCGGGAATAGTCCAGGCGGTTTCCTTTGGAGTCGAGGAGCTCGAGATTCCATTTCACCCCCGGGACGCCGGAGAGTTGAATGACGAAAAGGTCAACCCCGGGAGGGGGGACATTTAAAAGGAAATAATCATCATCACGGACCGCGTTGATCCGGCCGGTGATCGGAGTATTCAGCTTGAGTTCGTTGGCCTGTTTGAGTGCATCATTGGGTTCAGCCTCAGTTCCCTCCTGCCAGGGTCCGAGAAGGCGCGCGGTCAAAACATATCTGTCGGCGATATTCCTCTGATATCCTCTTAAGCAGATGTAATAAACGCCCGGGGTGATTGTGAGGCAGGGGATGGATTCCGGCTCGCCCTTTGACCCGTCGTTGATCTCCCAGACGGTCTTCCCGTTTTGATCAAGGAACCAGAGCCGTCCGTCTGAGCCCGGGACGGCGCTGAGGTCAATCCGGATGTTGTTCTTGCCGGGATTTTCAACGGTCAGTTGATAATAATCTTCATCCCCGCCGCTATGATAGTATCCTTCGACGCTTTGGCCGAGCCGGAGCTCTGTGGCGTCCTCCCGCCGGTCATTCGGCTCCGCCTCCATCCCCTCCTTCCAGGGGCCCAAGATTTTAGCGCTCAGCGTATAAGGGTCTTTGGAGTTTGCCTCCCGGGCAAAGGCATCGATAAAATAGACGCCCTGAGCCAAGGCCAGGTTGAAAATGGATTCTGGGCCGTCCTTTTCCGTATCATCCACGCTCCAGACGCGGCTTCCTTTTTCATTATAAAGATAAATTTCGCTGTCGACACCGGGGACGGCCGAGAGGTCGATCTGGACAAGAGTCTTCCCCGGTTCGTCAATGGTCAGCTTGTAAAAGTCCTCATCGCTCTTGTGATCGAAATAGCCTTTGATGCTCTCGGTCAATTTCAGGTCATTGGCCCTTTCGCGACTTCCATTGGGCTCGGATTCCCAGCCCTCCTGCCAGGGGCCGGTGATTTTTGTGGCCAGAGCATATTTTTCCTGGGTCGCTTTTCCGCCGAGGTAGACGCGGATATAGTAGACTCCTGATTCGACGGGGAAACGGGCGATGGACTCCGGCGCGTTTTTCGGGTTGTCGTTGACTTCGAGGAGCCTTTGACCGTTGGCGTCATAGATGTACAAGTAGGCATCGATCTCCAGAACGGCGCTGAGGTCGACCTGGAGATAATTTTTGCCAGGCTTATCGACGGTGAGCTTGAACCATTCGTCGTCGTTGTTCTGTTGGACGCTCCCCTGGACGGTGTCTCCGAGGCGGATCTCCTGAGCCTGCTCGCGTCTGTCATTCGGCTCGACTTCGGTTTTGACCTGGGCAAGAGCGGGCAAAACGAGCAGAAGAGAAATGAAAATGGATGAAAAGCAAAAAAGAAGGGATTTCTTTCTCTTCCATGGTTCCATCACTACCCTCCTTTAGCAGTCATGCTCTCGCCGGCTCTCTCCCCCCCGAGACTGTTTCGGGATGGCAATTTGTCATTCCCAGAGACGGGAGAGAGCGAAGCAATCTCCTTTCTTTTCAACACATTATGAGATTGCTTCAGTCGCTCACCTCCTTCGAAATGACATTGCGACACAGTCTTTCCAGGGAGAGGAAACTGGCTGCTCTTTGTTTCATGAAGATCCTCAGTTGATTCATTTTCGAGTGTCTTAATGATTTGCATTAATGCAGGGTCCACCTATCCTCGACTTTCTTGAGCGTGCGGACTTCAGTTGCGCCGGCCTTGACCGTCACCTTGATCTCGACCGGCTGCGGCGCGAGAAGCACGCGGACTGTGTATGTCCCATCTTTCACCTTGATTGCCTCGCCGCCGACAACGCCCCTCCCGACCTCAGTCCCGGCGCTGTCGAGAACGACAAACTCGAGCTTGAGCGTCTGCTCCAGCGCCGAGAGAAGCTCGCCGGAATTCCGGGCGTCGATATACCGCCCCTGAGTGGATTTGGCGATGGACTCCAGCTCCTCACGGGCGGCCGCTTCTTTGATGTCGAACCCGACGATGTTGACCTGGAGTTCGAGGCTGGCCATGATAATTACGACGCTCTTAGGTCTATTCTCACCGTCGATCCTCCTCCGGTCAAGGAATTTTTGGCCCTCCGCCTCCGGCGAGCTGCAGGCTGGGAAAGGGCGTTTCTCTGATCCGGCAAAGAGAATCCCGGGGACTGGCGAAGCCGGGCGAGATTGCGGCTCCTGTTCTTTTGATCCACTTCCTTCGCTTTTTCAGGAGAAAGATGTCCGTTGGCCGGAACAGGCCATGAAGCCGCTGACGCAGAAAACCAGCGCCAGGCCCGAATAGACCCATTTCTTTTGTTTTTTTTGAGGTCGTTGAAGAAATTCATTCGATTTCCTAATCGCCTAAATTCCAGCTTTATCGGCTACCTGAATTTTGCCAGCTCAAAAGACTTTTCGCTCTCATAACCGCGGTAATAGAGCGACGTCGGGGCACTCTCCGTCTCGTAGGCCAGCTCGAAGCGGACAAAGGATTTCGGCGGGATGAGGAAAGGCTCGGGTGGACGGTGGAACCGCGATGAGGTAGCCGTTTCGTCGAAGGGAATGTCCTTGTCGCCGACCTTCAGGATGAACTGGTCGGCCGTCTGGATCTCGATCCCGCTGTCAACCAGGGACTTAATGCCCAGGTCCAAAACGATATTTTCCCCTTCTTTTCTCATGCCGTAGAGAAAAACTTCCATTGTCCTGCCGTCGCGATGGGTGGCCAGAGCCTGAGGCGTCTCCGGCTGAAATTTCGGGTCGAGCTTGAGGGTGTAGACCCGGTTTTGGATGCGGATGCCGAGCGCGTAATTTGATATTGATCCGGGCACGAGAAACGCCACTTCCTGATTCTGGGAAACCTCGGGGGTGAAGCGGATATAGCCGTCTTCCGTCGTAGAGCCTCCGCAGCTGTAATAGAGATATCCCTCTTTGGTTGTGAGCCAGATATTCTCCCCGGGCTCGATCTGGATGATGTTTCCCATTTCCCCGCTGCTGGACAGGCTTTTCCCGCTGAGCTGGGCGATCGCGTATCGCCACCCTTCCGGCGCTTCTTCCTCTTTGTATCCGTTCTGGAATTTGATCTCCAGGGCCGCCATTTCGATCATGCTGTCCTTGATCCGGTCGAGATCGCGGCCGGCCGGAGTCCCGGCGCCGCCCCGCGCCAGTTTCAAGTCGCCGGAGATGGGAATAAGGATTTGGCCGTAGCTGTAATCGAAGAATTGAAAAGCCAGGTTCTTGGCCGAAGTCGGCACCAGATAGACCAGGTTGAGCTTTTTTTTCTCGCCGAGTTTCGGAATGGTCAGGCTCCCGTTGACCTTGGCGCCGCCGGGAATCTGCTCCGTCAGTTTATCCAGGGCATAGCTCTGACCGTCGGCCAGGCAGTAGAGGTGATCGAAAAGCACCGGCACCTGGTAGGCGACGTCGGCCTCCACATATTCTTCTTCTTTCTCGCTTTTCCTACCGCCCATCAGCCCGCCCACGCCCATGGTCCTGTCCGGCTTTCCCTCGAGGTCGCTCTTTTTCACTTTCTGCTTGGGGTGGATGTTCTGCCACTCTGTCTCGAGCAGGAGATAAGATTTGCCGGGAGGGGCTTTTTGCCCCGCAATCTCTTCCTCCAGGCTCGATTGAATGATTTTAACGCTCGCCGCCTTGTTGGCCGCCGCTTTTTCTTGGACAAGCCCCCACGCACCGAGGGCAAAGCCGAAGATAAAAAAGACCCAAAAAGCAATCCTGCTTTTTATTGTCATGATCGCTTCCTCCAGATCAAAGTGATTTGCTTCTCAAGATAATTAATGCCTAAATTCAAGAAATGTCAACAGAACTCGGTGTCTCTCGTCGATCAAAACGGGCAGCCATTACAGGATCCCGAGCTCCATCGCCTTGAGCTCAGCCTCATCTTTCGTTTGCAGAAGATCTAATCGATTTGACCGAGAGCCGCGAAATAAGTTATACTATTGTGTAACTTTTTGCGGAGGAATGATATGAGATTTGCGGGCATGAAAGAGCTCAAGCAGAAGACTCGGGAGCTTCTCCAGGCGGCGGAAAAAGAAGACATCATCATTACTGCCCACGGGAAACCGACAGCCGTTCTCCACCATATCGAGGAAGATGACCTGGAGGATTATCTGATCGAGAACGACCCGGAATTCCAAAGAAAAATTGCCGAAGCATGGGAAGAATTCCTTGCTTCCGGCGGCGTTCCCATCGAGGAATATATCCACAAGCTGGCGAGAAACGGTGCAGGCAAAAAAATTTAGGATTATTCTCGCCGAACCAGCGGAGCGCGATTTGGAGCGGTTGGAGCGGCGGCTTTCTCTTCGGGTTTGTCAGGATATTTCATCCTACCTCGAGACTAATCCCACGCCGATCGGGAAGCCCAGAATAAAAAAGTTGTCGGGCTTTCACCCGCCGCTCTATCGGATGAGAAGCGGAGACATCCGAGTTTATTACCGATTTCAGCAAGGGGAGGTCGTCATCCTGGCCGTCCGACTTAAAAGGGACAGTGAGAAATTCCTCAAAAGGATTGAAGAAGAGCGACGGGCTTATCAGAAAAAACCGGCGGCAAAGTCGCCGAAAAGACGCCGCAACCGTGCAGGCGAAGCAATCGAGCGGGCGAATTCGGCGCGATTAGGCCAGGGTCAACTGGGCGTGGGCGATGTTCAATAGCGCCTGAATCGGAACTCCATACGGGCAGGCCGATTGGCAAAAACCTGCGCAGTTCCGGCAGCGGTCGGCTTTGGGGGTCTCCAGCCGCGCGTATTTTTCCATGGCGAATTTTTCGCTGCCCTGAGCTTCGAAATAGTGGTGATAACGCATGATCGTGTTGACGGGAACATTGTCGGGGCAGGTCGATTCGCAGAGGCCGCAGGCATGGCGGCAGTAAAGCGCGCCGCATTCCTCCCTGTAGGCGGCTAGAATATTCTCGTCTTTTTTCCTCAGGACGGATCCCGAGAGGATGAGGTTGCTGCGGATGTCATCAAAATTGCGGAAAGCCAGGTTCAGCGTGTGGACCTGGGAATTTGAGAGCACGAACTTCAGGGCGGCGGCCTTGATTTCGCCGGGATCCTTCAAGTTGTTCTTTTGCAGGAAAGGCTCTGCTTTCTTGGCGGTTTCCTCCATCTGGGCGATGAATCCCTGCATTTTTTCATCGATAGGTTCGCCCGCCTTTTTCATCTGTTCGATCTTTTCCTGCATTTCAAAGTATCTTCCCAGGGGATTGGATTTCATGATCGTGGTGCCGATATTTTTCTTGGCCGCCGCTTCGAGGACTTGCTCTCCGGCTTCTTTTTGAATGAAGTTGTAAACCAGGAGGACGAGGTCGAACCGGCCGTCGTCGATGGCCCCGAGGAGCACCGTTTCCATCGGCTCTCCCAGGCCCGGACCGCGGCTCCCGTGGCTTGCTGCGCCGATGAACCGGACCTTGCCTTCCTTCTTGAGATCGTCCACGGCCTGATGAAAGTATTCGTTTTTGAGCGATTCGACGGTCGGCGTTCCCTGGATCATCAGGCAGTCGATGTAATCGGTCTGGAGACGGTCCAGGCACCCGGCGACTTTTTCTTTGACCTGCTCCTTGCTGGCGACGTCCCTCATCCCAACCTTTGTCGTGATGAAGAGGGATTTCCTGTCCCGCCCTTTGATCGCTTCCCCGGCGGCTTTCTCCGCTGCCGTCCGGCCGTATCCTTCGGCCGTGTCGATGTAGTTGACTCCCGCGTCGAGGACGGTACCCATGATGGCCGCCGGGTACACTGAAGACGTTCCGATCCCGATGTCCGACACTTTGAACCCGGTCCGGCCCAGAGTCCGGTAGCGC